>Ga0209181_10000780_pt1 | contig 58664 bp, 42 predicted proteins | sample MAT05_FD_187208 | JGI IMG/M metagenome (GOLD analysis project Ga0209181, IMG submission 187208) | Freshwater microbial communities from Lake Fryxell liftoff mats and glacier meltwater in Antarctica - MAT-05 (SPAdes) (version 2) | ecosystem: Environmental > Aquatic > Freshwater > Ice > Liftoff...
GGTTTCCGACCACACGGGGGTGCCGCCCGTCTCGGTGGTGTAGAGTCTGAAGGTGAGGCTGTAATCGCCGTCGTCTACGGCTGCGCCGGTGGATTTTTGGACGGTGCCCTGTACGCTGAGCGTGGCTTGGGCGGAGGCGGCACAAGCGAATGCCGCGAAGCAGAGAAGAAGAATGTAGAATTTTACCTTTTTCATGCGGGAAAGTGTTAATAATTGAGAATAGGCACAGAAGATACTGCTCGGCTTTGGATGCCAAGTGGATCAAATTGATCTATTCAGTTAGGAGAAAAGGCCCCGTAGGCGGGGCGGCTGACCAAGCCGATGGCTACTCATGGAGTGCCTTGCCGGAGGTCAGTGTAATCGGTTGCAGTGCAAAGAACCATAACCTATAGAGAGGAAAACAAATATTGGAACCGGACAAAGACCCGGACAAATGCAAAATGGGCCTCAAATGTCACTTGCCTGACGAAATGGAGTCCTAATTTTGCCCTTCTTAACTTGTTTTGAACATGTACAATAGATTGAGGTCTTTACAGTATTACCGGGTTGCGACATTCTTGCTCGCTGCGTTGCTTCTGAGTAGTTGCCAAAAAACGAATGCCCCTGCTACCTCGCCCGGCGACGATCCGTTTTTCAAGGAAAAAAATGCCCAGCACAACAACGACTATCTGGCCACCTATCCGCTGCACAATCCCGATTCGTGCATCATCCGACTGAAGGCTGAGGTGCCTCTTCATTTGCAGCCTTGGGCTTGTCTGTCCCTGTGGTATCACTTGCCGCGAACCTCGCCGCAGGTTTCGTTTGGCCTGTTGGAACGCTACGATCAAAACTATCCGCACGACACGGTTTTTGCCTTCACACAAATGATGCGCGGGGAGTTTCTGGTAGAATTGCAGCAGTTGGATTCCGCCCGTACTGTGCTCGCCGATGCCCGGAATCGCTACCTTCGGCTGAATCGGCTGCTGGATGCGAGCGATGCTGATTATCTGATAGCACGTTGCTATAACTATGAAAACAACACACCCAAAGCATTGGAAACGTATCTTCAGGTCCTGGAACTCATCAATCGCCACGACACCACGTTTTCTCATCGCCATGCTTTTTTATATCAGGATATGGCGACCGCCTACGGGCGGAGCAAGAACTATCCGGAAGAGCGGTACTGGCTCAAAAAAGCCTGGGACGGAGACCCTTCAGGGTTGGACCAAGCATGGAAGTACAAATGTAAAATAGCACTCAGATTCTCAGCGAACTACTCCAGGACAGAACAACCTGACTCCGCACTGGTTATGGCAAAGTTGGCGGCAGAGATGTTTCAGGCCAATACAAAAGGGCCTCTGCCACCACAATTTCAATACCGCCTCGGTTTTGCCTATTTCAAAAAAGGGGACTGTTCCACTGCGCTGCCCTTGTTGTTGGATGCTTATCACCGAAATACTAAAAAAGCAGACCCCGTTTTGTATGAGCAGATGATACAAGCCGTCGGAGAAAGTTATTTCTGCCTTGGTAAATTAGATTCTGCTGAGTGGTTCATTCGCCAATCGCTCACGACTGCCGATACAGGCAACCTGACGGGTGCTCACAAACGCCTGAGTGATATTTACGCCCGCCGAGGCGATTATAAAGCGGCCTTGGCCGAGATCATTACCGCGCATGCCCTCTACGAACAACTGTACGCCATTGAAAGAAGCACAGCACTCGCCGAATTTGAAACCCGCTACGAAACGGCTAAAAAAGAAGGACGCATCCGCGTATTGGAAAACGAACAAAAAATCGGGCGACTGCAAAACCAGATCATAGGTCTTTTGCTGTTGTCGGGAGTGGGCGTGTTGTTGTCCCTGTTTTTGCGCCAGCGCGGTCGTCACCGCATATTGGAACAGGATAAACAATTGCTGACCCAGGAAAAAGAACTTTCGGAAACGCGCACGCTCCTGCACGCACAGGAACTGGAACGTTCGCAGACCGCGCTAAAAAACACCCTGGACGAACTCGACACCACGGCCCGGCTGCTCACCCTGAAAACCCAACTCATCGAGGAGTTGGAACTGCGCCTGAGCCATCAGCACCTCGCTCCGCCCGAAGAGGCTCCCCCCGGCTCTACCCAAGACAACGCCCTGCGCAGCATGAAAATCCTGACTGAAACGGATTGGTTGCGTTTTCGCGAACGGTTCGACCAGCAATTGCCGGGTTTTATACAAAACCTGAAGATCAACCACCCTGCACTGACCACTGCCGAAATCCGGTTGTTCCTATTGATGAAACTCGACTTTGACAACCTCGAAATCTCCGAGGCGCTCGGTATTTCAAAAGACAGCGTGTACCGCAGCCGCCACCGGCTCAGCAAAAAACTCGGGCTGCCGGAAACGGGAAATTTGGATGAGTTTGTACAAGTGTTTATGTGAGGTTTGGAACGCCAGGGTACTCAAAAAGTTACCTGATATTTTACAACATCGGGTACGAATCAATTAGCCTATTTTCAAAAATCTACAGTCTTCATGCTCTTGGAGGTTACGCTTTGGGTAACCCATTGGAGGTTCGATTTTGAGTTACATACCCGTGTCGAGGCGTAGTGTTATGTTTTTGTCTTGTCCCTGTGCAAACCCTGCTACCAAGTGGTCAGTCAAGTCGGTTGTGCCGCAAATAACCGACTCTAAAAAGCACCGCAACAAATATCGGACTCGGACAAAAACCCGGACAAAGAAGAACTAGATGAAAAATGCCTTTTAGGGGCATAAAAAACCGCCCGGCACTTTACAGTCTGGACGAGGCTGCCACCGATACAATGGTCTGTGAGCAGGCGGCTGAAATGCCTGGGATCATCGAAACCCACTTCAAAAGCAACTTTTGACACGTTCAACTGCCCTGTGGCGAGCGGTTTTTTCGCTTTGCGGAGCCGTTTCCCGGATGTACTGCATGAGCGGCATACTGGCGAGCACCGTGAATTTTTGCTGCAAATTGCTTCGCCCAGGCCATAAAAATCCCTTCCTCAGTCAGATAGCCAAGGAAGGGACAGGAGGCCGAAACCGGCCTGGATAAAATTTATTTAACTTTCAATATCTTGATCTCCACCCGCTGGTTCGTTTTTCTGCCTTCCGGCGAAGTATTCGCCACCAAGGGATAACGTTTGCCATAGCCTTTGAAGACCACCCGCTTGGTATCCACACCTTTGGCAAACAAATAATCCGCCACCGCTTTGGCACGGGCCGTCGAAAGTTTGTCGGCAAAATCTTCGGACGGCTGGTTGTTGGTATGCCCCGCGATCTCGATGCTCACCTGCTGATATTCGGTCATGAAGTCGTAAAGTTCATCGAGCATAGGCAGCGATTCTTCTTTCAACACTTCGCTGTCGGTATCAAAGTTGAGCAGACGCATGCGAATGGTCTGGCCGTCTTCGAGTACTCCGGTTAGTTCGGGCAAGATGCGTTTTTGCGTCTCAAAATCAATCTTTTGTATGCAACCGTTGGCATCGGTGACCGTGACGCTGTGCGGACCGAGCGGCAGTTTGGGCACTGTCAGGCCGGTTTGTTTCGTGTCCCATACAACACTGAATTTTGCGGTGCCGCCTTTGATAGAAACCTGCGCCTTGCCGTCGCTTTTGGCCGCGCTGGTGGCGCCGATGTTGCGGGCCAGTACGGCGACGAGCGGCTCAGGCGCTTTCACGGTGAACGAAGCGGTTTGGGTCGTGCCTTTGGCATCCGTCACGGTCACGAGGTAGTCGCCGCCGTCCAGACCCGAAGGTTCGCTGCCGGTGAGCGCCGGGTTGTTCCAGGCAAAATTGAACGGGCCTTTACCGCCGCTGACTTTCACCCCGAGGGCTGATTTTTCACCTGCACACTTGATCTTTGTTTTTTCCGAAATGCTCGCTGTGAGTGCGATGATGTTCTCCGTAATCGCGACTTCGACGGATGCACTACAGCCATTGGCATCGGTCACGGTAACAGTATGCTGGCCCGGGCCCAGTTTAACAGCGGTCGCGACGGTCTCGGCATTGTTCCATTTGTAGGTGTAAGGAGGCGTGCCGCCCGAAGCCTCCACAGTGGCTTTGCCATCTGCTTTGCCGGTGCTGGCGGGTTGTTGTACCGTGGCCGAGACCGCGAGCGGGCCCGGCTGCTGTACCGTGATGGAAGCCGTGCTGGTTGTGCCAGCCACATCTGTTATAGTCAGTTGGTAATCACCGGCTTGTACGCCGGAGGGTTGTTCGCCGGTGAAGCCGGGATTGCTCCATCCGTATTTAAACGGGCCTTTGCCACCTGTGACTTTAGTCGCCAGTTCGCCCGTTTTATCACCGCCGCACTTGATTTTTGTTTTCTCCGAAATGCTCACCACCAGCGGCAGGATGTTCTCCGTGATCGCTACGGTTGCCACTGCCAGACAGCCGTTTGCATCCGTGACCGTGACACTGCGCTGGCCGGGGCCGAGCCGCACGGCACTGGTTCCGCTTTCTCCGCTGTCCCACTGGAAAATATAGCCGCCTGCTCCACCTTTGGGCTGGGCAGTCGCTTTGCCATCGGTATTGCCGGTACTGGCGGGCTGCTGGGCCTGCACGGTCAGCGCAATTGCTTCGGGCTGCGCGACCGCTACCACGGCCGTGGACGTTTTGCCGGTCGCGTCGGTGACCGTGAGTTGATATTCACCGGCCGGGACGCTGGTGGGTTGTTCGCCCGTGAGTGCCGGACTGCTCCAGGCATATTTGAACGGCCCTTTGCCGCCGCTGACCTGGGTGGCGAGGGCGGCTGTTTTTTCACCTGCACACTTGATTTTTGTTTTCTCCGAAATGCTCACCACCAGCGGCAGGATGTTCTCCGTGATCGCTACGGTTGCCACTGCCAGACAGCCGTTTGCATCCGTGACCGTGACACTGCGCTGGCCGGGGCCGAGCCGCACGGCACTGGTTCCGCTTTCTCCACTGTCCCACTGGAAAATATAGCCGCCTGCTCCACCTTTGGGCTGGGCAGTCGCTTTGCCATCGGTATTGCCGGTACTGGCGGGCTGCTGGGCCTGCACAGTCAGCGCAATTGCTTCGGGCTGCGCGACCGCTACCACGGCCGTGGACGTTTTGCCGGTCGCGTCGGTGACCGTGAGTTGATATTCACCGGCCGGGACGCTGGTGGGTTGTTCGCCGGTGAGCGCCGGACTGCTCCAGGCATATTTGAACGGCCCTTTGCCGCCGCTGACCTGAGTGGCCAGGGCGGCTGTTTTTTCACCTGCACACTTGATCTTTGTTTTTTGAGAAATACTCGCCGCCAGCGGCAGGATATTTTCCGAAATCGAAACGGTGGCGGTAGTCGAGCAACCGCTCGCATCCGTCACGGTGACCGTATGCTGGCCGACGCCGAGTTTGGTGGCCGTGAGGCTGGTTTCACCGCTGTCCCACTGGGTCGTATAAGGCGCAGTGCCGCCTTTGGGCTGTGTCATGGCTTTGCCGTCCGCATTACTTGTGCTGGCTGCTGCGGTGGCGGTCACAGTGGCAACCACGGCTTCCGGTTGTTTCACGCTGACGGTCGCCGTGCTGGTACCGCCAGCGGCGTCGGTCACAGTCAGTTGATAATCACCGGCTTGCACCCCATTGGGTTGTTCGCCGGTGAGCGCCGGACTGCTCCAGGCATATTTGAACGGCCCTTTGCCGCCGCTGACCTGGGTGGTCAGGGCAGCTGTTTTTTCACCTGCACACTTGATCTTTGTTTTTTCAGAAATACCCACCGCCAGCGGCAGGATATTTTCCGAAATCGAAACGGTGGCGGTAGTCGAGCAACCGCTCGCATCCGTCACGGTGACCGTATGCTGGCCGACGCCGAGTTTGGTGGCCGTGAGGCTGGTTTCACCGCTGTCCCACTGGGTCGTATAAGGCGCAGTGCCGCCTTTGGGCTGTGTCATGGCTTTGCCGTCCGCATTACTTGTGCTGGCTGCTGCGGTGGCGGTCACAGTGGCAACCACGGCTTCCGGTTGTTTCACGCTGACGGTCGCCGTGCTGGTACCGCCAGCGGCGTCGGTCACAGTCAGTTGATAATCACCGGCTTGCACCCCATTGGGTTGTTCGCCGGTGAGCGCCGGACTGCTCCAGGCATATTTGAACGGCCCTTTGCCGCCGCTGACCTGGGTGGTCAGCATAGCGGATCTTTCACCTGCACACTTGATTTTTGCTTTTTCGGAAATGACGACTGCCAAGGGCAGGATGTTCTCTGAAATGGTGACGGTGGCGGTCGCCGGACAGCCGCTCGCATCCGTCATTGTGACCGTGTGTTTGCCGGGCGAAAGTTTGGAAGCCAGAGCGCCCGATTCGCCATTGTCCCACTTGAAGGTATACGTACCGCTGGTAGAGTTTGGAAGCGCGGTGGCTTTGCCGTCGGAATTGCCGGTGCTGGCCGCAGCGGTGGCCTGAACGTTGAGCGTAAGGGGAGGGGGTTCAGTCACCACCACGCTCACTGTGACGCTGGCTCCGCCGGCGTCCGTGATTGTAACGGAGTATTCTCCGGCTACAACACCGTCTTCAGATTTGGTGTAGTTCGGTGAAAATTTGGTGGATTGATACGGCATTTTGCCGCCGCTGGCGATCAGGATCAGGTTGGTTTTTTGACCGTTGCATTTGATGGGCCTCATTTCACGCAGGGTGACTGCCAGTGCGTCCGTTTTGTCCTCGATTTTCACCTCGGCAGTAGCAGCGCAACCATTCGCGTCCGTAACGATGACGGTGTGGGTACCTGCGGCGAGTTTCGCTGCGGTATAGGTTGTCTCGTTATTGTCCCACTGAAAAGAGAACACGCCGGCGCCCCCTTTGGCCTGGGCAATGGCTTTCCCATCGGAATTGCCTGCGGTGGACAGCGCGCTGGCGGTGGCGGTGATAACCAGTCGTTCGGGTGATTTCACGGAAACCGCAGCAGTGGCAGTAACGCCTGCTGCATCCGTCACAGTCAATTGATATTCACCTGCCTGCACATTCGCAGGTTGTTCGCCTGTGAAGTCGGCTTTGCTCCATTGATACCTGTAAGGCGTCTTGCCGCCGGTCGCTTCAGCCGCCAATGCGCCGAATTTATCGCCTGCACATTTGATCTTGACTTTTTCCACGATGGTCACAGCAAGGGGAAGGATTTTCTCGCCGATGGTGACGGTCACGGTTTGCATACAACCTTTCGGGTCGGTGACAGTAACGGTATGCTGCCCCGTTGTGAGTTTGGTGGCGACTGCCATGAGTTCACCGTTGTCCCACTTGATCTGGATACCGGAAGCGTTGGTGGCGATGTCCACTTCAGCGGACCCGTCTGCTTGACCGGGACCACTTTCGGGCTTTTTCTGGCGGGCTTTGATCTTCAGACGCACGTCGTATACGGGCACTTCAGCGGTGCGGGCTTTCCCCTTGCTGTCGGTGACGGTGACGGAAAAGGTGCCTGCGCCGACATTGCGCGGGTTTTCTCCAGTGAGTCCGCCGCTCCAGGCCCAGGTATAGGGCGGGAGGCCACCCGTTATTTTTGCCACGAGTGCCGCATCCTTGCCATTGCCTTCGCAACTGATGGGCTGCTCCACATAGGCATTGAGGGTCATAGAGTAGGCTTTGTCCACCATATAGAGGCCCTTGTCGTCGGTTCCCACCCAAGCCGCGCCTTCGGCGGTGACAACCACGCAGGAGCCATATTGACTGGTATAGTATTCGGGGCCGCTGAACACGTCGTAGGTACTGGCCAGCAAATCAAAGCGGGTGAGCACCCCCGACAGTATCCACATTTTGCCTTCCGGGTCAATGTCAAAATCGGCGATCTGGCCTTCCAGGCTCTTGGTATCCAGTGCCAGGTCCGACCACTTGTCGCCGCCGGGCGCTTTCGAAATGTCACCGTCGGCCAGCACATAGATGATGGAGTTGTATTCCCGGACGCGCTGCACATTGTAGCCGTCGAAGTTGGATTTCCAGCGGCCGGGCGGACCATACATCAGCCCCTTGTCGGTGCCGACCCAGAGGCGGTTGAGGCGATCCTGAAAGATGTGGGTGATGTTATTGGACTTCAATTTGGAATTGACCGTCTTATATTGCTGCACCAGTTCCAACTGGGGCTGGGTCTTGAGTTGGAACAAACCGGCCTCGTCGGTGCCAAGCCAGAGGGTGGTGGTGGTGGCATCGTACCAGGCAGCCGTGACGGAGCAGGGCGTATTGGCGATTTTTTTGAATGCGGCATCCGACCAGGCGAAATCAGCGTTGCCGCCTTTGTGCGACAGCACGTTTTTTTCACCTGCGGCCATGCTGCGGGGCGTACTGAGGTCGGCGGCTTTCACTTGGTAAACGCCTTTGCTATTGGCGGCCCACTTGCGGCCTTCGGCATCTACTGTGACATTGAGGACGGGCTGAGCACGGTCTATGGCGGTGGTACGAGTGACTTCGAGACCTGCTTTCTGAGCAAAAATTTCAGATGAAAAAATAGATAAAAGGGTGAAAATCAGCACCGTGGAGCGGTGGAGAACTGGATTGGTCATTGTTTGAAAATATTGGCAGTTGCAGTGGCCCTGTTGGAGGCTGTTATCGCTTCCGGCGGCCATGCACTGTTGACAGAATTGCGTCGTTGAAAAATTGGAGCCGCAAATGTAGGCGGCGGTTTGGTGGAAAACTGTGGATAAACGCAAAACGAGCGTTTGCAGTGTTTGTCCCAGTTGGTTCTGTTCACCCAAACAGATCCCCGAAAACATCCTCCTCTTTGGGCTTCCTGATTTTATAAGATTTGAGCCAGGCTTTCATCGCCACCGGATCGGTCAGGTCGCGCAGATCCTGCTCAATTTCGCGGAGTTGCTTTTTGAGGTTTTTGACATCGCGTTCGAGCCAGTATTCCAATTGTTGGGGGCTGTTGATCTGGTAGGGCGACTGGTTGGTGACGCGGGCGATGGAGGCGATGAGGATGTAAAGTGTCTCGTCCAGTTCTGCCGCCTGGGTGCGCAGGATTTTGTTGAAATGTTTGAGCCGATCCTCTGCGATGTTTTCGAGGTGATCCTGGTCAATGCGCTCGAATTCGAGTTGCAGGTGCAGTAAAGCGAGCAAGTCGTTGCCCTCGTAAGCGGCGGTGACGCGCTGCATGATCTCGGTTTTGCGCTGGCGCTCTTCTTCCTCTGGCTCGCGGTCGGGGTGAAATGCTTTCACCAGATCAAGGTAGACTTCCCGCACCGATTTGGTGACTTTGGCTTTTTCCTCGGCTTGTTTCTTTTCCTTTTCCGCCTTTTTTTGTTCGCGTTCGATCTGCTTGGCCGTTTTGGGTCGCTGAGCACGGTGTTCCTCTGCCATGCGCTGGCGCTCTGCCTGCACTGCCTCTTCGCGCCCCATACGTTCGTCCAGATAAGCCTGCATTTTTTCGGGCGTACTGACGTCAGCACCTTCTTCGATCTCGATGCCGAACATTTGCTCCATCATATTGCGCATCAGCGTTGCAGTCGCTTCTTCGGCTTCGGCATCTTCGTCGTCGAAATTGGTGTCGCTGTATTTATCGTAGATCGGCTTCAGGTCTTCCATACCGCCCTGTGCGATGAGTTCGTAAGCCATCGTCCCGATAATATGTTTCAACTTCTTCATTTCCTGGCTTTTGTACTTTCCGCTCTCATACGACTTATCCATCAGGCGCACGATATCGGCACGGAGTTGCGCGTACTCGCGCATGAGTGGCTCCAGGTCTGCCGCGACCCGCCGCTGCAACCGCCCGGTTGCTTCCTCAAAGCCCTGAATATCGGCCTGCAGTTGCGCGATTCGTTTTGTCAGACGATTGAACTCTTTCTGGGACTTGGTGAGCAGGGCTTTGTCTTTGGTTTGGCCGACAACGAGGACTTGTTTGGTCATGTTTTGAAAAAATTGAAGGGGCAAAGGTCGGGGGAAAGTGCGGAATAGTGGCATGTGATATGAAAATTTCTTAGTCCGGGCATCCTTGATCTCGATAGGCTGTACAAAGATTGATCCGCCGACGCAATGGGAGGAGCCTGAATAAAAGCATAGCGGGCAAATATGAAAACATACCTATTTGATTCGCAACAATCGAGTTTTCTATTTGATTACCAACGACTTAATATTTATGTTTAAAAAAAATACGCAACCAAAACCCGACTTTACAAATTACATAAAATAAGTATTAGAGTCTTTACGCTTGTTATACACATTCCCCCAGAAAAGCAGGTGAATCACTTTTACTAATCTAACCTTCCTTCTGTCATGGGACTAAATCGTGACTCCAGTTTTTTCAACAACACTCGTCAACTACTTACCTGGGAAATCGACGGCAGGCCAACCCCCAAACAACGCCGGATGCTCAGCCGCCGGGACTTCTGGAAATCGTTGTACCTCCTGCGCCGCGACGAGGTTTCCAATTTCGAGCGTTTTTTGTTCGCCCAGGAAGACCTGATGCTGCTCAACGGCAACGTGGGTGTCGGGAAGTCCACATACATCCGGCACAAATTCGAATCCGAGCAGATCTGCCGGGGCCTGATCTTCGACATGGTGGGCCGCATCGGAGAATTCTCCTCTTCCGACAGCTTGCACGAAGACCTGCGCCGGATGATCGCCAATGGTTATCGCCAGGCACTGCTGGACAACTACAAAGCCATGCACTTGTTCGACAAGCCGTACCGCGACCTGACCCACGAACCCGATGCCGTGGAACGCGCTCACGACGACTGGAACGCCCCGCATACCGAAGCCCGCAGCCGCTACCGGCTGGCTTTCGACGCGATCTTCCATCTTCAGCGCGATAGCAAAATATGGGGCTATGTCAGTAGCCATCTGGGTGCCATCATCACCGAAAACAATGAAGAACATAAGGCAGAACTGCGTCTTCGTTTTGCCGAAAAAGGAGACCAGTATACACAGGAGATACTTGATCTGTTGGAATGGAAGCACTATGTCATGCTCTATCATGAACTGGAACGAAAATCCAAACGTGCACACCTCATCGTGTTCGACAACCTGGACTGGTTGAAAATGTCCGTGATCCAGCAGCCATTCATCCATGAAGCGCTGGATATGGTACGCGACCTGCGCAACAATGGACTGGACGTCAAGACCATCGTTTGCGTCCGTGATGAAAACGTGTCTTACCTGCACCACAACGCCGGCGCTTCTACCAAGATGTTCCAGGTGCGCTTTTCCAAAGAGGATTACCTCATCGCCGGCGTGATCAACCATTTTGATTTCGATCTGGACGAAGCCGATTTCTCTCATAAAGTACTGAACCGCAGGCTCCAGGTAGTGCAAAAACAACTGGCCGAACGGCATCCCGAAGATTTTTTACTTTTTGAAAACATCATCCGCAACTTCTGGCTGCTGGAAGGTACGGTCCGCAATGATCTGGGCTACTTCCGGTTCGGCGAGTTCTGCAACGGCAGTTTGAGGCTCATGCTCGAACTGGTCTATGACTGCACGGCCGATCTGGTCACCCGCATTCAACAGAAAAATCTGACCCAGTTGCCCGGCAGCGCAGAAAACATCCCGCTCCAGACCGTCAGAGGCAGCCTCATTTGCTCGCTGGCGCACAACCGGCGCACCCGGGACATCATGGAAGAGTTTTATAAAAGCGTTCTGAACGAACAGGGCGACGAATACTGCTGCGTTTACCGGACCATCCTGGTGCTGTTGACCAACCACAGGCAAAAACAGGTCTGCACCTTCCGGATGCTGATACAAAGCCTGAGCCATCTTTCTCCCAGCCAGTCCGAACAGGATATCCGGAAATACCTCCACGACCTGTACTTCTGCGGAGAACACCACGGTGAACTGGTGATCATTTACCAGCACCACCTCATCCGTAGTCCTGCCGACATAGACCTCAATGCCGCCCTGCAAATCACCGGGCGCGGACAAGTGTTCATCCGCAACATCCTGATCAACTTCGATTTTTTCAAAGGCGTCGCCGTTTATCAAAAAGAGCACCGGAAACCAAGCTATATTTTATTCGACATGCCCCCGGAAGTCGCATTCAACCGCAGCCTGACGATCCTGAGAATGGTAAAAAAACTGGGCGAACGCCACGCAAAGTTTATCTTGAACATTATCTACCCCAATCTGGTCCAGTATGAAACCATCAGAAAAACACCTTTCGAAGCCTATCAGAAACAGGCGCTGACCATTGGCGACAACTTTCACCTTGAACGGGTATGCGACAACCACAAAGGCATGCTGAAATGCTACATCACGGAGTGTATGCGCGGCGCTGACCATTGCACGGTGCTGCTGTCACCGGAAGAAAAGGACCGGTTGTCTGCCGACATCAAATACGACTGGATCGCCACCCATTGTGAAGTCACCAAAGGCGCCACCTACTCCGATGAAGCCATCGCCCCGCTGGTGGAGCGCCTGGACAAGGAGCACCCGCTCTGGAAAATGTGGCACGAGGTGTATCTGGCTTATACGCCGGTGAAGGATGAGTTGACGAGGATTCGGCATATGGAGTGGGGGGAGATTTAAGCAAGAGGCTTGCTGAATTTTTAAAGCGAATGCCTACTTTTGCCCAACACAACGTATAGGATATGCATACATCCGAAAAAATAACCAACCTCGACGAACTTCAAATTGCCGCCGAGGACGCTGCTGAAAAGGTCATTTTTAAATATGCCTACCTGATTTCGCAGGAAGTAAAACGCCAGATTTGGGCGCGCGGGCTGCCTGTGACCGTGCAGAACGGTAAATACATCGTCGAAATTTATCCGGACGGCAGCGAGCGCCTCATCGGCTAATCGAATGCCCGCCGGGTGAAAGTCCCAAAGACAAAAATGACCTTGAAACGATGAAAACAAAGCGCCTGCGCGTCTTCGCAGGGCCGAACGGCTCTGGCAAATCCACGCTCAAACAGCACATTACGGGTCAATTCTCCATCCCTTTCGGCTTTTTTGTCAATGCCGACAACATTTTAGACTTTGGACATTTACCCCCTGCAAACGTAACTTATACAGCCGCCTTGAAATGCTTTTTGCCATACGACCTCGGAGCGGTCAGAGGTTTGTAGAAATGTAGCATTTCAATTTTTTCCTGACCTCGGAGAGGTCGAAGGTTTGCAGAAAATAGCGTTGAAACAAACGTTCGACCTCTCCGAGGTCAGGAATTAATGTCAACCCGATGCATTTCTACAAACCTTTGACCTCTCCGAGGTCCGAAATCATAAGTATTTAGGGGCGGCTGTATAGTTACTTGCAGGGGGGAAATGTCCAAAGTCTAAATTAAACTCTTTTTGGGCACTGCTCAGCAGATCTTTGTCTTTGCTCTGAGCAACGAAGACAAGGCCTAAACAAGGCCGCCAGAACTGTTAACTTATTCCGTCCGCGTTGCTTACCTTTGGGCGGTAAAGTTTTTTTCCAAATGGATTATCAGCACGACGTTTTTATCAGTTATCGCCGAACGGACGAGCCGCCCGTCCAGACTTTTTTAGAGCGGTCTTTCATCCATGTTTTTAGGGGACTGCTCAATGAAATGTTGCAGCCACAGGGCGTTCGGATTTTTTACGACCGGCACGATATCCATGTGGGTAAAAAATGGCCGGAAACGTTGCACAACGGGCTGGCACATTCAAAAATTCTGGTGCCGATCCTGATACCATCGTACTTCCACCGGGAATGGTGTTTGCGTGAATACGCCGTTTTCCATCATCGGGAACGGCAAGTCAAAATGGGCGATGATGGGCTGATTTTCCCTGTTCTGTTTACCAAAGTAGGTGCCTTGCCAGACTATGCTGATACAACTCAAATGGCTGATTTCAGCAAGTACAACTCCGGGGTAGCGCGTGGAACCGAGTTCCGCGAGGCGGTCAAACGTTTTGCTCAACTTCATCGCACTGGAAAAAACACCCGCCTGGAATTCGGATTGGGTCAACGATCCCATCACTTGGTGCGATGAGCCTTATAAAAACTTGCTACAGCGCCCATCTCCAACACAGGAGATGAAAGCACCTGCATCCTTAGAGAACGAAAAAAGCGCTGCAAGATGAAAATCATCACTTTCTACTCATACAAAGGCGGAGTAGGCCGCACCATGTGCTTGGCCAACATCGCCGTACTGCTCGCCAAGTGGGGGCATAAAGTCCTCATGGTGGATTGGGACTGGGAAGCACCGGGCTTGGAGCGCTATTTCGTCGCCGAAAACTTCAACGGCAAGGGGAAGAGTACGGCTACAGGCTTAGACTTGAATATGGTAAAAGAAAAGCCCGGCTTAGTTGATCTCTTGACCGAGCGCAAGAAAGAAGGCTGGAAAGAAGCCATCATAACAATTCCTATCCCAGATGCCCGCGAACCGCTGCATTTTATCTCCGCCGGGCGGCGCGACGACGACTACTTCAAGCGTGTGCGTGATTTCAATGTGGACACGTTTTACGCCAAGAAGAAGGGTGGACAGTTCATCGAAGATCTGCGCCGCGCTTGGCGAGATGCCTACGATTTCATCCTGATTGACAGCCGCACCGGAGTTTCGGAGATCAATGGCATCTCCACCATTCAGATGCCCAACTTGATCGTGCTGCTCTTCACTGCCACTAACCAAAGTTTTGAAGGTGCACTCGACATCGCTTACCGCTCAGCGTCAGCCCATCAGAAATTGCCCTATGATCGAGGGCAACTGCTTTTTTTGCCCATCCTCAGTCGGGTAGAAGTAGCAGTAAGCCAACTTGTAGATAAGTGGATTGCTCGGTTTTCTAAAGACTTGACCCCTTTATACGAACCTTGGCTGCCGACCGAAAATCCTAATATCAAGATTGATGAGTTTTTGATGCGGACCAAAATCCCGCATGACCCTTCCTACACCTTTGGGGAAGAATTGGCTGTGGTGAGGGATGGCACCATTGACCCAGCTCGTATGGGGTATGCGTATGAAGGCATTGCGGCACTGATTGCGAATAAGTTAGAGCGTGTGGAAGAGTTTGTGGAGCAACGAGATTTGTACATAAGTTGGGGTGGCAGACCAGTATCTGCTGACCATGCCCCACCTAAATTCGTCATTATCTACGACATAGCAGATGATGCGCACTGCAAGATGTTGAACAAACATCTGAATATCCTTAAAATCACGAAAAAAATTCGCGTTTACAACGTCCACGAAGCCCTGCCAGGAGAGGATCCGGTATTGCGGGCTATTATTGAGATGGAAGATGCATCTTGGATACTATCTCTGGTTACAGTAGATTTGTTAAACTCAACCGATTGGTTCAGTATGTTGTTCAGCGCCTACGAGGCAGGGCGCCGGATCGTCCCTATCCGAATCGCCAAAGTCGATTTTGAAGGGACAGGGTTGGAAAGACTTCGATCACTGCCCAGCCAAGGCCGTACTGTATCGGATTTCTCAACTCCTGATGCAGCGTATATGGACATCGTAAGTGAACTAAAAAAATTATTGTAACCTCCTCCATGACAAAAAAATCCTTCCTCCTCATCCTCGACGGCTGGGGGATCGGCCCCAAGCACAGCGCCGATGCGATTTATCAGGCCAATACCCCGTTTTTTGACGGGTTGATGCAGCAATATCCCCACAGCACCCTTGTCACCTTCGGAGAAGACGTGGGCTTGCCGGAAGGCCAGATGGGCAATTCTGAAGTCGGCCACCTCAACATCGGCGCCGGGCGGATCGTGTGGCAGGAACTGGCGCGCATCAACAAAGCCGTCCGCGAAAACACGCTGCGCCAAAACAAGGTATTGCTCGAAGCCCTTCGATATGCCAGGGAGCACGACAAGCCCGTGCACCTCCTCGGCCTGGTGAGCAACGGCGGGGTCCACTCACACATCAACCACTTGAAGGCTTTATGCGATATCGCCACGGAGAATGGCAACGAGCGCGTCTTCATTCATGCTTTCACCGACGGGCGCGACTGCGATCCGAAAAGTGGAGCGGGTTTTTTGAAAGAATTGACTGATCACATTGAAAACCAACCGATTAAACTGGCTTCTATGATCGGTCGCTACTACGCCATGGACCGCGATAAACGCTGGGAACGCATCAAACTGGCCTACGACCTGATCGTGAAAGGCAGCGGGAGAGCGGTAGACAACCCCCAATCTTTGATAGAAGTTGTGCTACAGTCGTATGAGGACGGTGTGAGCGACGAGTTTTTGAAACCGATCCTGATGACCCAGGCCGACGGCAGCCCGGTCGCCATGATTCAGGCCGGAGATGTTGTGATCTGCTTCAATTTTCGCACCGACCGGCTCCGTCAGCTCACTTCGGTGCTGACACAGACAGATATTCCTGAATTTGGCCTGATGACGTTGCCGGGCCTGCACTATGTGACGATGGCGCGGTATTCCGATTCTTTTCGCGGCATCGGGGTGATTTATGAAAAAGACGACGTGGTGCTGACACTCGGAGAAGTGCTCTCTTTGGCGGGCAAAACCCAGGTGCGCATCGCCGAAACAGAAAAATATCCGCATGTCACGTTCTTTTTTTCCGGCGGGCGCGAAGACCCGTTTGAAGGCGAGCGGCGGTTGATGTGCCCCTCTCCGAAAGTAGCCACCTACGACCATCAGCCGGAAATGAGTGCCAACGACATCCGCGATGCGATCATGCAGGACATCCGCGACAATGAACCGGATTTTATCTGCCTCAACTTCGCTAATACAGATATGGTGGGCCACACCGGCGTGTTCAGCGCAGCCATAAAAGCCGCCGAAACGGTGGATGCCTGCCTGAGCCAGATTATCCCGCTGGCGCTCGAACATCAGTACCAGTGTATCGTCATCGCCGACCACGGCAACTCGGACTACATGATCAACGAAGACGGCTCACCCAACACTGCGCATACCATGAACCCGGTACCGTGTATTCTGGTCAGCAACCAACTCACCGGTCATGAGCATTTACGAGACGGGCGTTTGGCAGACGTGGCCCCTACCCTGCTCGAGTTGATGGGCGTGGAAGCGCCAGATGTGATGACGGGGAAGAGTTTGATTTCCTGAAAAAATCGATCGCCTGGAAGCCGAGGTAGTATACAAGTGATGTTTTGACAGGATTACAGGATTTATAGGATTTTACTCAAAAAGGAATAGATCCTGTAAATCTTGAAAATCCTGTAATCCTGTCAAAACTTAAACATGTAGACTTCCAACACCCAAGTCCGCGAAACCAACGATCTCCGTTGGTGTTCTACCCTCATCATGCGAGATGAATCCACGTTACTATCCCTGCGCCCTGATTTGGGACTGGATGTAAGCCAAAGCACCCCCGGTGAATCCTTCCAGAACCACAGCCTGCGGCCCATTCTGAAGATGCAGCACCCCCTGTTGATCCAGGCGTTTCGGCACTATATCCACAAGCGGAAAGACATTTTTTACACCCTTTCAAAGCAGGCAAAGAAGGACTGGATCGGCCACAGCGTCCGCACCGATTTACAGTTGCGCTATTTGCTGGTGGGTATCGTCGCCGGGCATTTCACGACATCCGAAATGACCTGGTTCCTGGAACATGAAGCCGACGCGGTCAAGCGCCTGACGGATCTGGTCATCCAACGCCTACAATCATCATTAGAAGAATTGATACCATGAAAAATATTGTCATCATAGGCGCCTCCAGCGGCATCGGGCAGGACATTGCCCGGCAACTGTATGCACAAGGCATACAACTCTATACCTACAGCCGTTCTGCCATGCCGGACAGTCTGCCCGGTGCACACTGGGCAGCAGCCGATGTAACGGCCACGGATTTCACTTTGGAAGGTTTGCCCGATGTCGTGCATGGGTTCGTATATTGCCCTGGCAGCATCAACTTGAAACCTATGCACCGCATCAGTACCGACGACTTTCGAAAGGAATTGGAAATCAATGTAGTAGGTGCTTTTCGGGCCTTGCAACAGGTGTATCCCAAACTCAAAGCAGCCAATGGCCTGGGCAGCGTGGTGTTGTTCAGCACAGTAGCCGTGCAGACCGGCATGAACTTCCATGCCGGCATCGCTGCTGCCAAAGGTGCTGTGGAAGGTTTGGTACACGCACTGGCCGCTGAATGGGCGCCCACCATCCGCATCAACGCCGTCGCACCTTCCCTGACCGATACTCCGCTGGCGGCCAATCTGCTGAATACCGATGAAAAACGCATGAACTCTGCACAGCGGCATCCGTTGAAGCGCGTGGGTACACCAGCCGATATGGCCAATGCTGCCCTGTTTCTACTGTCCGAACAATCTAGTTTTATGACCGGACAAGTCCTGCACGTGGATGGCGGGATGGGAAATTTAAAGTAGCAAAGAGATTAAAAACCCATACTTTATTTATTTTTGCCCCATGAAACAATTCGCCTCCCTGCTCGCCTGCCTTGGGCTTGTTTGCCACCTCCTTTCTGCCCAAATGGTAAGCGGCAGCTCGCAGGATCCAATTCCATCTTTCCCCCAACCCGGCTTTTCAAAATTGCTTGCTTCAATTGGAAAACAGCTCCGGTTCAGATTTCCAGATTCGGCTGTTTTCGGCCGCCGGACAAACATTTCAGGAAATGCCGCTGAGCGGCGGCGCTCATTGGCTCGACCTATGGGGGTTGCTTGTGGGGATGTATTTCGTACAGGTAACAGGTGCATCTGGAAGCACAATTCCGACGCAATAAAGGCGTCGAAATACCTCAAAAGTTGCTGTTGAGCACCGGCTTGAATTACCATTTCAACCCGCAGGCATTTGCCACCGCAGGTTATTATTTCGTGGAAACTTTTTGTATCAAAAAATAGGACGGACTTCCCTTAGTTTTGCCTCCATTATACGCAATCCATTCATCACCTTAGGAACGCGGCACCAATAACTTAGTCATTTGAGGTCAACCATTTTTTCATCAGACAACACTATTTTTCTGCGAATAGTGGGGCTATTTAAAGAAAAATAGCGGCCGTATGATGGAACAAAGGGGCGCATCAAATGACTAAGTTATTGGTGCCGCGTTCCTTACGCTTCTTATCCAATGAAAAACTCCATTCAAGCAGCCATTTTTGGTCATCTGGTCGGCGACGCGCTGGGTGTCCCGGTCGAATTTCGCACCCGGGAATCGATCCGGCTCGACCCCGTCACTGGTATGCGCGGTTTCGGCAGCCACAATCAGCCGGCAGGTACCTGGTCTGACGACGGCTCGCTGATGCTTTGCCTCGTAGAAGCCATGGCGCGCGGCCTGGAACTTCAGAATCTGGCACATCGCTTCATCGCATGGCTGGACTACGGCCATCTCACTGCCCATGGCGACGTGTTTGATATCGGAAACGCCACCCACCAGGCCATCCAGTCATTAAAAAGGGGCGTTGCTCCGACATCGGCAGGCGGCAAAACGGAAAACTCCAATGGCAACGGCTCGCTGATGCGCATCCTGCCCCTGGTCTTTTACACCCGGAAAATGTTGGCCATGGACCGTTTCAAATGGACACAAAATGTATCCAGCCTGACCCATGCCCATATCCGGAGCGTGGCCGCCTGCTATTACTATCTTGAATTTGCCCGTATCCTGCTCGATCACCCCGACAAATGGGCCGCATATCAGGCTGCCAACGAGTCGTTCAGCCTCTATTTTTCAGACCGGATGCCAGGATGGACCGAAAGCGAGCGAAAGGGTTTCCAGCGCATCTTGTCCGGTCAACTCGCAACGCTTCCGGAGGAAGCCATAGACGGCAGTGGCTATGTATTGCATACGCTGGAAGCATCGCTCTGGTGTTTGCTCACGACCGATTCTTATCGGGAGGCCGTGCTGCGCGCCGTTAATCTGGGTTCCGATACCGATACGACCGGTGCAGTAACCGGCGGACTGGCCGGGTTGCTGTACGGTTATAATAGTATTCCGGAAGAATGGGTAGCGGCACTGGCCCGCAGGGAGCACATTGAAAGTTTGGTGGAGCAGTTGGCGGGCGTAGAGATGCCTACGTATTGATTCACTCCCGCACCATCTTCACCACCGCTTCGACCACATCTTCCACCTGCGGTTTCGAATGATAGTCACCGTCTTGTCCATACGCCGGGCGGGTAGGTTGAGCGCAGAGCGTAACCGGAGCCGCATCAAGCCAGCGATAGCCACTTTGTTTTTCCAGCACTTGTTGAAGCATATAGGCCGATGCGCCGCCGTCGAAGTCTTCGTCGAGGAAGACCACACGGTTTGTCTTTTTCAGGCTCTCTACGCAAGTATTGTTCAGGTCGAACGGCAGAAGCGTCTGGATGTCAATGATTTCCAGGAAAATACCTTGTCTGACGAGCACTTCTGCCGCTTCTTCCGCCACCCGCACACAGGCACCGTATGTGATGATCGTTGCATCGCTGCCTGTGCGCAGGACTTCCGGCTGTCCGAGCGGCACCGTGAAAGTACCGATGTTATCGGGCAAGCGCTCTTTGAGGCGGTAGCCATTGAGTACTTCCACCACGATGGCCGGATCGTCACCGCGCAACAAAGTGTTGTACATCCCGGCCGCCTGGGTCATGTTGCGCGGCAAACAGATGTGCATGCCACGAAGCGAACCCAACATCATACCCATCGGCGAGCCGGCATGCCAAACCCCTACCAGCCGGTGGCCGCGGGTGCGGATGATGGCGGGTGCGGCCTGCTGGTTGTTGGAGCGCCAGCGGAGGGTGCACAGATCGTCGGAGAGCGGCGCGAGGCCGTAGAGCAGGTAGTCGAGGTACTGGATTTCGGCGATGGGTCGCAGGCCGCGCATGGCGAGGCCAATGGCTTGTCCCATGATCGTCCATTCCCGGATGCCAGTATCGAACACGCGGTCCAGGCCGTGTTTTTGCTGCATTCCGCGCAGGCCCTGGTTCACATCGCCGATATTGCCCACGTCTTCGCCGAAGGCAAACATCTCGGGAAAACGGGTAAAATTATAATCGAAGCAGGCGTTCAGCACTTCGTAGCCATCCTTGAGGGGTGAATCGTCGGAGTATCGGGCCGGCTCTGCATCCACTTCCAGCGGCGATCTCGGGCTTTCGCTGTACAGGTTGGACGAGTAGATATCGCGGCCTTCGAGGCGCTCGCGTTGTGCAAAATCTTCGAGTGCCTGTACTGCGGAACTCCGTTCCGCAGCCCCGCCCCCGGAACGGAGTTCCGGGATACTGAGGGCGCGCCGGGCCGTTTGCACCAGCTCGAAGCGCAACGGTTCGCGTTTTTGCTCCAGTTCGCGGACCATTTCGCTCAATGCAGTCACATCGGTGTGAAACGCAAGGACGGCGCTAAGCAAACCCATCAGTTCGGTCTTCACTTCGGCCACCTTGTCGTGGTAAGCGCGATACGCCCGTTGACCGGCAGCAGCCACTTCGCGCTTGGCTTCCGCTTTGATTTGCTCAATGTCCTCAGCAGTCGCCAGTCCGTTGGCGATCATCCACTCGGCCATGCGGCGGTTGCAGTCGAATTTTTCTTCAAATTCGAGGCGCTCGGGCGATTTATAGCGGCGGTGGTCGCCGGAAGTGGAGTGCCCGAGTTGTTGCGTCACTTCCTGAATGTGAATCAATGCCGGACGGTGCGTGATGCGCATTTCATCAATGGCATCGCGGTAGAGTTCGCAGAGTTCGGAATAATTCCAGGCCTTGCCCCGGTAGATTTTGATGCCGGACGGATCGTTTTCTGTCTCAATCTCAAAACCCGCCAACACCTCACTGATGCTCTCCTTGGTAGTCTGGTATTTCTTTGGAACGCTGATTCCGTAGCCGTCGTCCCATACGCTAACGGCAAGCGGTACCTGAAGTACACCGGCGGCGTTAATGGTCTCCCAGAACGCCCCTTCAGAGGTAGAAGCGTCGCCGATGGTCACGAATGTGACTTCATTGCCGTTGTCCGAAAGGTCACCGCAGAGGGCGGGATTTTCCCGAAATTTTTTGGAAGCAAATGCCAGACCCAGGCCGCGCGCCATTTGTCCGGCGGTCGGTGCCGTGTCAGCCGTGATGTTATAGCGGTTTTTCAGGTCCAGAAAGCCGCCGTCGGGGCTGACGAAAGCCGTGGCGGGGTGGCAGTTCATCTGGCGTCCCCGGGAGGACGGGTCGTTGTATGGGTCGCCATAGAGTTGTGCAAAAAACTCGTCGAGCGTCACCAGGCCCAGCGCGAACAGGAGCGTCTGGTCGCGGTAGTAGCCTGCGCGGAAGTCACCTTTGCGCCAAGCGCGGGCCATGGCCACCTGCGCCACTTCCTTGCCGTCGCCAATGATGCCGAAGTTGGCACGCCCGGTGAGGACTTCCTTGCGGGCCAGTACACTGGCCTCACGGCTCAGGCAGCAGGTGCGAAAATCCTGGAGCACCTGTTCACGGTAGTCATCGGTGAGGGTGGGGACAGGAGTAACGGCAGCGTGTGTGGCGATGTTGGAGGGCGATTTGGGACGTGGCGTGGTGGTGGTTGCGACCATTATCGGGCTGTTGGCTTGAAAAATCGCGCAAAAGTAGAAAATTTGAGTGGGTTGGGAAAGGATTTGATGGGTGGATTTGTTCAGTTACTTCACGGTCGGGAAGAAGGACAAGCAGACTTACCAGATTTGGCAGCACGACAGCCATCCAGTCGAACTGTACAGTGAGCACGGGGTGTCCCAGAAATTGGATTACATTCATTTAAATCCTGTGCGAGCCGGATTTGTAGAAAAACCAGGGGATTGGAAATACAACAGCGCACCTTTTTATGCCGCTACATGAGAAGGAAGTGTTGCGGAATATGAATATTGCTAGATATTGTGCCGATCTGGGAATGGTTTTATGAATTAGGGTCGGGAGCGGGGTAAATATGAGCGGGCATAGCCCGAAAGATGGTTAGACGAGGCACAGCTTCTGGCGAGCAGGGATAAGGTATTTTAAAATGTTGCAAACTGTTAGGAACGCGGCACCAATAACTTAGTCATTTTAGGTCAACCATTTTTTCATCAGACAACACTATTTTTCTGCGAATAGTGGGGCTATTTAAAGAAAAATAGCGGCCGTATGATGGAACAAAGGGTGGCATCAAATGACTAAGTTATTGGTGCCGCGTTCCTTATTAGGCGAACCAGGGGCGCGTCAGGGGTTTTTGCCGGGTCGAAATATTGTCAATGGACAATTAATCGTGGATTATGGAGGCGGACTTTGCCAGTTGAGTTCAGCCATGTATGAACTGGCCTTGCAAACCGGCATAGAGATATTGGAAAGGCATGCCCACAGCACCAATGTTTATACGCCGGAATCCGCCTATACGACCTTGGGCCTGAATGCTACCTTGGCGTATAGATACAAGGATTTGCGCTTGCAGAATCCATTTCCATTTCCCCTATGTTTTTCTTTTGAACTTACAGAAACCCGGCTAAGCATTCGATTATGCGCAGCAGAACACCTGTACCGGCGGCTTTAGCCGCTGGAATGCTGCTAAAAAAGCATCAATCATACCCTTTTCGTAGCATTCCAGCGGCTAAAGCCGCCCGTACAGCAACTTTCAAACCTTCAAACTTCTACAACTTTTCCTACCCTTTCCACCGCACAAACGCCTCCATCGCTTCATACTCCGCCAAACCCAATGCCCGGTAAGTATGAGCCGTATCGCGGTTGCGGTCTTCAGCGCGTTGCCAGAACTCGCGGTTGTCGTCGCCGGGGAAAGGCGGACGGTCTTTCTGACTTTGGTGCATGAAGATGGCCTGGCGTTTTTTGCGAAGTTGTTGCGGACTGATCGGCACGGCCATTTCGATCTCGTGGATGGCCCATTCATGCCAGGCGCCGCGATACATCCACAGCCAGCAGTCTTTCATCCATTCATGCTGCGGTGAGAGGCGGCGAAATGCCTCAAAAATGGCATCCAGGCAAACACGGTGTGTTCCGTGCGGGTCGGCCAGGTCGCCAGCCGCATAGACTTGGTGGGGTTTTACCTGCTCGATGAGATCGGCTACTACCTGGATGTCTGCATCACCGAGCGGTTTTTTGCGGGTCGCGCCGGTCTCGTAGAACGGCATATCGAGGAAGTGGATATGCGCATCGTCGAGGCCGGTGAACCGGGCGCCGCCCCGCGCTTCACCGCGCCGGATGAGTCCCTTGATGCTGCGCACTTCAGGGATATCGGACTCGCCGGAGCCTTTTTTATTCAGGAACTTGATGACTTTCTGGTAGAGTTTGCGGTTGTCGTCGGTGAGGATGCCCTGCGTTTCTCCGAATTCGAGCATGAACTCGGCGTAGCGCAGTGCGTCAAAGTCATGTACGGCGATGTTGCCGGAAGTTTGGTAGGCGACGTGGACATCGTGCCCCTGATCCACGAGCCGCTGGAAAGTGCCGCCCATCGAGATTACATCGTCGTCGGGGTGCGGGCTGAACAGGATGACGCGCTTTTTGGCAGGTTTGGAGCGTTCGGGGCGGTTGGAGTCGTCGGCATTGGGTTTGCCGCCCGGCCAGCCGCTGATGGTGCGCTGCAAGCGATTGAAAATCTGGATATTGAGTTCGTAGGAGTTGGCCTGCTCGATAATGAGGTCGCTGAGGCCGTGCTCGTTGTAATCCTCGTCCGTGAGTTTCAGGATGGGTTTTCCGGTCTTTTGCGAAAGCCAGATGACCGCTTTGCAGATCAGGTCTTCGGTCCAGTTGCAAATGCCAGCCAGCCAGGGAGACTTCATCTTGGTGAGTTCTTCGGCAGCGCCTTTGTCCAGCACCACCTTCACATTCGGATGTTTTTGCAAAAAAGAAGCGGGCACGGAAGTCGAAATGTCGCCCTCGATGGCCTGCTGGATGATGTGCGCTTTGTGCTGCCCCCAGGCCATCAGGTACACCGTCCGCGCTTTAAAAATACTTCCCACGCCCATTGTGATAGCGCGGTACGGCACGTTGTCTTCTCCCTGAAAATCTTTGTTCGCATCGTGGCGGGTGAGGTGATCGAGGCGCACCATGCGGGTTGGGGAAGTTTCCCAGGCACCCGGTTCGTTGAATCCGATGTGGCCGGTGCGACCGATACCCAGCAATTGTATATCAATGCCTCCGGCCAGGTCAATTTGCTTTTCGTATTTCTCGCAATAGCCCGCGATTTTTTCCATCGGCACGGTCCCGTCGGGGATATGAATGTTGTCCGGCAGGATGTCGACATGATCAAAAAGGTATTCGTGCATGAAGCGCCAATAACTTTGGCGGGCCTCTTTGGTCATGGGATAATATTCATCCAGGTTGAAGGTGATGACGTTTTGGAAACTCAATCCTTCTTCCTTGTGCATCCGCACCAGTTCCTCATACACTTTGATCGGCGTGCTGCCGGTAGCGAGTCCGAGCACGATATTTTCACCTTCCTGGTGCCTTTGCCGAATGGCGAGTGCGACGCTGCGGGCGACATGCCGCGAGGCTTCGATTGAGTCGTCCCAGATTTTGACTGGCAGTTTTTCGAAAGTTTTAAGTTCGTATTTGAGGTAGCCGAGGGAGGTTTTTTCTTTTGCCTTCATCATGCGAGTAGCGCGTTTTGTTTGAAAAAATTTTAGGCCAAATGTAGGCAGGGTTGAGGAGTTCAAAAGTGGTCTGATAAAGGAACAGATTGGTCTACCTTAGGGGCGGTTTTGCCAATCCCATAGCACGCTACAGTCAAGAAACCGATCGTAACATATTGAGATCAAAAAAGCAGCAGAGGTCCGACCAGCAACGATTACTGTGGACTCCATTCGCCACCGAAGAAGCCACCGTCGCTATCCCTGTGCAGCAGTTGACGAACGGGCTTTATCTGCTCCAACTCCTCGACAGACACGGGCAATCGGTCAGCCAGGTCAAAGTAGCCGTGCAACACTAATTTTTTCACCCTGCCAGGCAGCGACTTTGCCGAGTCGCTGCCCGGCTTTTTACACGTCACCATGCGAGCGATATTTTTTTGGGCTGTTCTGACAGCCGTCACTTTCTCAGTATCTTCACAAAACCCTGAAACGTTTATCCAGTCCACTGACCCCAATCCGCAAAATATGTATCAGCCTCAAAGTCAACAGGGCTTCGAGATCATGTCTCGAAGCCCTGCTTGATGGTGCTATTTTGATTTCATCAGGAAGCACTACTGCGCGCTGGCCCGGTAGATATATTTCTCAATATCGCGCCAGTCTTGCGACTGCTGGTTCGGATAGTCTGCCCGGATGCGCTCGTAGGCTTTTTTAGCCGCCTCTTTGTTGCCCTGGTATTCATTGAGCATTCCCAGTTTTTTCAGGTAGTAAGTCGCCAATACGTCGTTATCGGAAGCATTCACTGCTTTTTCGTAGTAACTGAGGGCTTTGGAAAAGTCCTTTTTCTCAGAGTAAGCGTCGCCGAGACCTCCGTTGCGCATAGCGGCCATGAGGTCGCTGGAGGGACTGCAATCGTCGAGGTATTTGATGGCGTTGTCATAATCGCCTGTTTGGAGGTAGCAAATACCTGCGCAGTAAGCGGCTGTGTTACCTGCGGGTGTACCGCTGTATTTATCGGCCAGGGCTTGGTAGCCATCGAAACCGGCGCCCGGATTTTCCAGGGCGAGTTTGAAAGAGTCACGCTCAAACATCTGTTCTGCTTGCCACATGGCGACCACTGCCTCTTTTTGTTTCGGCTCAACGATCATTTTTTTGTAGCCCCACCAGCCCAGGAACAAAAGGGCGACTGCGCCAATGGCGTACAGAATGAGATTTTGGTTGTTGTCCAAAAAGGATTGCAGACTGAACGACGACGGGGTTGCTTGCGCGACGGGTACTTCTTCAATGAGTTCCGGTGCTACTTTACGTTTTGCCATTTTTAAATTTCAGTAAAAAAAGAGTGTTCGATGTGGAGGTTTCCAAAAAGGCGGGCAAAAGTACAAAACCTTTGCTTTTTCGACCTACGTCGTTCAACTTTTTCGCCTCATTTCCCGCGCAGCGACGCGATGAGCACCAAGCGAATGTCGTTTCGAAGGTCGTTTTTGTTTTTGGGGTCGGGTTTATTGATCCCCAGAATCTCAGGATTCGTAGTGCCTTTGCCGTCTGCATTGGGGGCGGCTTTCAGGAAGGCCATGTTCTGTTCATTGCCCGTGAGCAGGAATTCGGGCAGCGTGATCCAGTAATTTTTCTGATCGTCGAGCGGCGCGTTGCCGATCGTCCATTTGCCATCGGCAGTGCGTGCGATGCGTCCATATTGCAAAAAACCACCGTTCCCCCTGTTGGCCAGGCCCGTTTCGAGGATTTTTCGCAGCAGACTGCCGCGCATCTCCGCTTCGACGATGGCGCCGCCGAAGGGCAGCATCCGAACGATGTCGAGTTCGGTGAGGGTGCTGGTCAGGATGTCGTCTACACGGACGGAGCCGCTGTTGAAGATAGCCGCATCGAGGCGGTCGTTGCCGGTATTGAGCATGGCGTTGGCGATCATGGCGCCTGCCGGGCATTGCATTTGACGGATCACAGTTTCCCGGCAATCGAGCGGTTCTTTGAGTTGCGTGACGACCGCCGAAGGGTTGAAGCCGGAAGAGGTCAGCGATTCGTTCTTGATTTTTTCCCATTTGGCGATCACCGCAGCAGTGGCCGGTTCGTCGGCGATGCTGCTGTTGACGCGGCGCAATTCGGATTTCACGGTGCAGGTGCGTTTTTTCTTGTCGTAGCGAAGCGTGTGCACATAAACGGTTTTGGCGTTCGCGTCGGCTTTGGCAATGGCGACATTTCCCACTTTTTCAAAATGATTTTCGTGCTCGTGTCCGCCGATGACAAGCGGGATTTCAGGCAGCGCGGCCGCCAGTTTTTTATCGTCTTCAATCGCCAGGTGGGTAAGTGCGAGCACTACATCGCTTTTGGGTTTCAGTTCGGCAAAGTTGCGTTTGGCCGCATCCAGGTAATCACTGTATTCCGCCCAGGGTTTGCGGCCTGTGTTGATGAGGACGCCGAAGACGCCGAGGTTGAGGGTGGTACCATCGGCATCTTTCAACATAACAACCTGGTTGTCAGGGCATGGTTCGGTCGCACCGTTGCGGTTTTTGAAGAACCGCTGCACGGGGCCGGTGGTGTTCGGCTGTGCCGGTTTCAGCCGGACATTTCCCCCCATCCAAGTAAAATTCGACTCGTCGAGCCGCGCCTGGAGGTCGGCCAGATCGTCGTAATCGAACTCGTGGTTGCCGAATACCGCCCAATCGAGGCCAAGGGTATTGAGTACATCTATCATTTGTTTGCCCCGGATGCGCTTGCCGTCGTATCGCAGGGTGCCGATGACGGAAGGACTGATGAAGTCACCGGCCAGCACCGTGATGGTATTCGGGTTGCGCGCCATCAATTCTTTCCGGATCGTCGCGACTCGCGCCAGACCGCCTACGTTGTCGGAGGCCGTAGGAGATATTTCGTACACATCGTTGATTTGCAGGATGGTAACTTCAATGATGCCATCGTCTTTACCGGGCGTGGCGGTGGTTTTTTTAGCGGGATCGCAGGCAAAAAAACCGAGCGTGAGCAGGAAGAGAAGGGAAAAGCGCAGAGAGTGTGCTTTCATGGTCAGTATTTTTTTGAAATGAAAATGCGGGAATAAGGTGAATTTCGCCGCGAAGATAGATGATTGACTGTTGACTTTTGACTGTTGACTTTTGGCCGTTGGCCGTTGACTGTTGGCTGTTGACTTTTGACCGTTGACTTTTGACTTTTGACCATTGACTTTTGACTTTTGACCATTGACTGGAACCTTGAATAACTTTGAACAATAATATACATGTCTGCTACCCTACTCACTCTTCTTTGGCAGCCCACGCCTGAACTCCGGGCCAACAGCCACCTTGCCCGTTACATCGCCTGGCTGAATGAGCGCGGCCTTTTTTCGGCGTCCAACGTCCAGAGTCCAACGTCGAATCTTTACCACGACCTTTGGAAATGGAGCACGCAGGATCTGGAAGCCTTCTGGCAAAGTCAGTGGGATTATTTCAAAGTGATCAGCCACTCGCCCCACAATTCTGTGCTGACGGGCTCCGAAATGCCTGATTACAAGTGGTTTGAAGGTGCGGCGCTGAATTATGCGGAACATATTTTCCGGCAAAAAACCGAGGAATATCCTGCGATTTTGTTTCAAAGCGAACACCAGCCGTTGATGGAAATCAGTTGGGCGGAGTTGGAGCGGCAAACGGCTGCGTTCGCTCAGTTTCTGAAGGAAAGTGGTGTGCAGGCAGGCGACCGGGTGGCAGCGTTTCTGCCGAACTCGCCCCATGCCATTGTAGCGGTGCTGGCGGCCATGAGCATCGGAGCGGTGTGGTCGAGTTGTTCGCCCGATTTCGGCGCGGCCAGCGTCGCCGACCGCTTTGTCCAGATTGAGCCCAAAATCCTCATCGCCGTGGATGGTTATGCCTACGGCGGCAAATCGTTCGACAAACGCGCGGTGGTCCGCGAACTCTGCACCCTGTTGCCGACGGTAGAACGGGTCGTTTTTGTACCCTATCTGGATGAGGAATCCAAACTGGAAAAGGTTGACAAAGAGGTAGTTGAATGGGCGCAGATCATGGCGGCACCGCCCGAAAAGTATACTCCTTCCCTTAGTTTCACTCCCCTACCCTTCGCCCATCCAATCTGGGTGCTTTATTCCTCCGGTACCACGGGGATTCCGAAAGCCATCACCCATTCGCACGGCGGCAACCTGCTCGAACACCTCAAATATACCCACCTGCACAACGACATTCGTCCCGGCGAATGCTTCTTCTGGTACTCCACCACCGGCTGGATGATGTGGAATTTTACCTTGGCCGCCATGCTCGCAGGTGCTACGATCGTGCTGTACGACGGCAGTCCTGCTTATCCGAATCTGGATGTGTTGTGGGAATTGGCGGAGCAGGCGCCGATTCACCATTTCGGGACCAGCGCACCATTTTTGGTGAGTTGTATGAAGGCCGAACTTTCGCCGAAAACCAAATTCGATCTGAAAAATTTGCGCAGCATTGGTTCCACTGGGTCGCCGCTTCCGCCCGAAGCCTTCGGATGGGTGTACGATCACGTTAAGCCCGATGTCTGGTTGTCGAGCATGGCAGGTGGCACTGACATTTGCACGGCCTGGGTGGGTGGCAACCCCTTATTGCCTGTTTATCAGGGAGAAATACAATGCCGCTGTCTCGGATGTGCCATGGAAAGTTGGGATGAGCACGGTCAACGGGTGCTGCCTGGGGAAGTCGGCGAGATGGTGGTGACCCAACCCATGCCTTCCATGCCCGTATTTTTCTGGAACGATCCGGACGGCTCCAAGTACCGCAGCAGTTATTTTGAAACGTATCCCGGCGTCTGGCGGCATGGCGACTGGCTGTGTATCACGGAGCGGGATTCGGTCATTATCCTGGGGCGCTCCGATGCGACGCTCAACCGGCAGGGCGTCCGAATCGGCACTGCCGAAATTTATCGCGCCCTCGACCCCATACCCGAAATCAAAGACAGCCTGATCATCAACCTCGAACGCGCCGACGGCACCGACTGGATGCCGCTGTTCGTGATCTTGCAAGCGGGCCAAGCCTTGACCGACGATCTAAAAAACCGCATTCGCACTGCCCTTCGCACCGCCTATAGCCCGCGGCACGTCCCCGATGATATTTTGGAAGCGCCCGATGTGCCGTACACGATCTCAGGAAAAAAAATGGAGACGCCAGTCAAAAAAGTGCTGCTGCGCAAACCGCTGGACAAAGCCTACAACCGCGACTCGATGCGAAATCCTGAAGCGATGGATTTTTTCATTATGTTTGCGAAAGATTTAGCCTGGGAGTGACTTCTACACCTTCCTTGCGTTTTTGTACCGAAATTTAACTGAGGTAGTATCGGCGGCTCAACTGACCTGTGGATATTTGCCTGCTCAAAACAATACTTAACATTCTCATTATGGCAACTTTTGCTGAAACATTCGACACCTACAAAACTGAAATGACCAACCTCGGCATCAGCTTCGACGAGGCGCTGTTCTCCGCAGTCACAAAAGGTGTTGGTCCCGTGATTTACAATGCAGATTCTTCCAAGGTATCTTCTTCGGATCCGGAAGAACTGAATCGCATGAAAACAAACTTTCTCATCAACAAACTGGGCCTTGCAGATGGACCCGAACTCGATGCTGCCATTCAGGGAGTCGTGGAGCAATTAGGCGCTTCCAACCGCAACAAATACCGTGCAATGTTCTACTACCTGCTGGTGGTAAAATTCGGCAAGCAGTCCGTGTACGGAATGTGATTAAATGTGGTCAATTGGCTAAATGAGATCAATGTGGTCAATGTGAGTACCCGTTGATCAATGTCAAAATAGAAATTGAAGAGGGTTCGCTGTTATGCAGCGAACCCTCTTTTTATTACCTTCCCACACCAGTCAAATTGACCACATTTTATTATTCCATATCTGCAAAAAACTTCCGGACCTCTGTGGCATCTTTTGGTTTGATGCGCCCGGAGAGAATGAGCCGCAGTTCGCGCCGACGGGCGGCACTGTCATAGAGGTTCTGTTCTTCGTTAGAGAGCGGCAACACAGGCGGCACGGGGATGGGATTTTTTCTCTTGTCATCAAGCGCTACGAACGTGAAATATGCATGGTTGCAACGACGCGCCTGCTGGCCTTTCATGTCGTTGGCATATACTTCCACGAACACTTCCACAGACGAAGTGAATGCCCGGGTCACGTTGGCTTCCAGCGTGATGACATCGCCGAGGTGGATCGGGTTTTGAAATGAAATGTGGTCGACAGCAGCAGTCACGACATGCGCTTCGCAGTGCTTGCCCGCACAGATTGCGCAGACAATATCCATCCAGCGCATCAGGTAGCCACCCATCAGGTTGCCCATCGGATTGGTGTCGTTGGGCATGATCAGTTCAGTCATCACCGTGCGACTTTCAGAGACTTTTTTCGGGGAGAGCGGTTGTTTTGCCATGTTGTGGTGGTTGCGCGCTTTTTTCTTTGAGGTGCAAAGGTGGGAAAACAAAAGCCCCTGCGAAAGTGCATCATGCAATCCGCAGGGGCTTTTGTCAGAGAATCGTCGGTTTCTCAGTTTTTCTTGCCTTTTTTCTCCGTTTCTATTGCTGCTTTGACCGCCAAAACAAACTCGGCAGTCACATCTGCAATCAAACAGATTTTTTCTATCGTATAGACGCCATCTTCCAGCAAATTCTGGACAAAAGATTTGGCCTTGGTTAGTTCACCTTCAAGTTTACCTTCAAGTTTACCTTCAAGTTTACCTTCAAGTTTACCTTCAAGTTTACCTTCAACTTTACCCTTTTTGTAGAGCGGGTCGCGTTCTTCAACAAAAAATCTTGATACTTTCTCCATGAGCAGTTCAATTAATGGTTGCAAGTTACGGATGTTTGACAAAATGCGCAATTGCTCGGTAAATCGCTGGAATTCCAGTTCCGTCTCAGCCTTTGATTTCAGTTTTAAAATGATTTCATCTGCTATTTTTTCTGGGTCAATCGCACCAAAATCAGCCAATACAGCCAACAGGATTTCTTCCGGATGCTCTGAATCTAAAAACTTTCGGCAGTCAATCTGTCGGATCCATCTCATGTGATAACGATATACATGATCTGGCTCATTGAGTTCTGTCAACATACCTGGCCTATTCTTTCCCAAAAAAATCACATATTGCAGCACCCGAAGACCGACATATTTACGCCGCAGCATGGCTTTGTATTCCAGCATCCGATTCAACATTTTCGGATCATTGCGCACTTGGAACTCTAAATGCAGCAGGAACTGATCGCCCTTCATGTCAATGATCATGCTGATAAAATCGGCTTTCCGCTCCTGCGTATGCTGCAATTCAACATTTACGGGCTGCATATCGGCCACTGCCAAACCAACTACATGCCGCAAAACAGCCGGGATCGCTTTGCGCAGGTTTTCTTTGAAAATTTTGTCGTACTTGTTTGCCTGTACTTTTTGCAAAGCAGGCTTTTTACGTTTTCGATGGGATGATTTGTGTTGCAACAGGGTAATCGAGAGATTTTAAGGACAAACGGGTGCATTTCTAATGGTCGCTGGTAAGCCGGAATGATATTCTTGCATGCAGAATGCCATTCCGCGATACGTTCGTGCGATCATTTGAAATGCATCCGGACAAACTTAGGAGCTGTCCGTCCTATTTTTCGAAATTCACTCCCACGCCCCTAAAATTTCTGCCAACACTTGGTTCAGATTCCCAATCGCCAGCGGCAAATCCCAGGCATCGCGGTTGCGCGGCTCCACAAAGTTGCTGATGCTGCGAATTTCCAGAAACGGCACCTCAGCCATCAGACAGGCGTAAAAAAAGGCCGCTCCTTCCATACTTTCCACTTGCACATCCGGATATCGTTCCCGGACAGCAGCGATAGAGGGTGCGTAGCCATGTACCCGATTGACCGTCAGTCCGGATGCACTGGGGAGAAATCCGGCCTGGTCGGCTTTCAGATTGCGCAACGCGCCATCCTGATACGGCGGTGCGTCAGGACCGAGCAGCCCAAGCGCGAACAGGTCGGTAAAACGCCCGTCGGCCTCTTCCACCCCGAGATCGGCAAATCGTTCGGAAGTAACATGCAGCACATCGCCGAGGTGCAACTGACGATCAAAGGCGCCGGCGATCCCAACATTGATGGCCAGATCAGGCCGGTTCCGGGTTAAATGGTGGCCTAACTGAAAACTCGTGGCCACCATCCCTACACCCGTAATCAGCACGTGGATTCGCAAATCCTTTTTCGAAAAAACACCCGCGTCGTCGCGCTCAAAATTTTGCTCTAAATGCGACAGCGTCGGGGCGACCTCGAACGGCGTAGCAGCAACCAAAAGAATTTCCATGATGTCGGCAAAGGTCTGCTTTCTACTTTTGCCGGACGAAAAAAGAATGGTTCGTAGAAGGACCGCTCATCATTGATCTATGACATCACTCGAAATCGTACAACAATAGATCATCCGCTGCGCCCGGTGCCTTATCGCCCACTCGACGACTTCTGGACCAAATGTGGCTATCAAAAAGAGCCCCGGCTGCAAAGTCAGTTTGATTGGCCAGACATTGGGGAAGCAGCATCTACCCCCAAGCCGATGGTTTATTGGTTGCGCCGAAGCGCGGTCCGCGAATCGGGACAGGTGTTCAACTATAAAGATCAACAACAGATTGAATACGGACTGACCGAACCAAAGATCGAGGTGGTCTGCTCCAAGATATAAGTACATTGACCGCTACATCAACCCCGCTCCTCCACAACCAACAACCAAGAACCAACAACCTTCTACCCCATCAAAACGTCTAGCTCCCCGGCCACTTCCAACCCGGCATTGCGGCCGGTATCTTCAAAAATGCGGTGGCCGCGCTCCAGGAGTTCGACGTGCACGGTGGCCTGGAGACTTTCATTGATTTTGCCGGTCATTTCACCTGCTATGGGCGATATCAGCGCGGTACCGGAGGCTTGTTGAGCATGCAAGCGGAGTTCAGTGCCGGGGTTTTTCAGGATGAAAGTCACGGTCTCATCGTTGATCTCCAAATGTTTCTTTGCGCCCGTGTACGTGGCAAACTTGAACAATCGCCCGTCGAGCCAGAAACCACTGATAAAGCCGATGAAATGGCTTCGCAACCATGGAATATGCGCAACGGAAGCCAAAAGCGAAGCGCGATCGCAGGTGTTGAAATGATTGGTTTGCATCCAGACATAAGCGCGGGGGAAAGAGCTTCCCCAGTCTTTTTCAATATAGCCTTTGCCACCCGTGAAATTAACCGTCACTCGCGATCCGTCGGGCTGCGTGATCTGAAGATTTCCTTCCAATTCGTGGTGCAGACTCACCACGCCGTGGTTGCATTCCATAAACGGCACAAATGAGTACCAGCCCATGATACCGGGCGCGCCGAGCATTTTTGGCCAGGGCGTACTATTTCGGAAGCGGATTTCACCGGAAATACCCGGCAGGTCGAGGTTTATCTTTTGGGCGGAAAAAAAATTGTTGCCCACCGAAACCTCGAAAACGCCTTGAGCAGGTTGGAAATCGGCCACCTCAAACCGATGATAATAAGCCTGGCAAGCCTTGCCGTCCATGATCTGAACAAACGCATGTTGTGCTCCGTCGGCCCCCATCGAAATGCCTGGAATAAAAGCCAGTGCATATCGCTCGTCGGGCGAAACGATCTTAAAATACCAGCCTTCGAAGTAGCGGTGGGTACGGCCCCAGCCATGATATTCGTCGGGATACCATTGGGCTCGGAGGCGGCGAATCGGATCTAGCAGAGACATAGGCCGGGAGATAAAGGTAAAAAACCATAGAATGAGGTTCCGTGGCAGCGACTGAAATAGCACTCACCGGGTGATTGTTATTTCAGTCGCTGCCACGGAACCTCATTCTTACCATAACAAACAAAAAAGCCCACGAAGTCGGTGAAGACTTCGTGGGCTCCGCATTGTTGAAGTGACCACGACTGGAGTCGAACCAGCACATCCGTAAGGACACTACCCCCTCAAAGTAGCACGTCTACCAATTCCGCCACGTGGCCTGTTGTTCTGCAGAAACGCAGATGCTTTTCTTCAAAAGCGGCGGCAAAGATAGAGCCGTTCCTGAAAAACAAAAGCACTACTCAATTTTTTCAGCCAAAAATATCCTTCACCCGTTCGAAGAAACTTTTGTCTTCTTTCGTGGGGGTAGGTTGAAAATTGGGCAGTTCGCGCAATTTCTCCAGCAACTGGCGCTCTTCATCGTTGACTTTTTTAGGCGTCCACACATTTACGTGAATCAACTGGTCGCCGCGCTGGTAGGCCTGCAATGTGGGCAAACCCTTGTCTTTCAAGCGGAATACCTTGCCGCTTTGTGTGCCTGGCGGCACCACGATGCGCGCACGGCCGTCAAGCGTCGGAACTTCCAACTTGGTGCCCAGCGCTGCGTCGGCTATATTGATGAAAAGTTCGTACATCACGTTGTTGCCATCGCGGGTGAACTCATCATGCGGTATTTCTTCAATATTGATCACCAGATCACCCGGGCTGCCGCCTTTTGCACCGGCATTTCCCTTGCCAGCCATATTGAGTTGGATGCCATCATGTACGCCTGCCGGGATATCCACGTCAAGCGTTTCTTCTCCAAACACCCGTCCGTCACCTTTGCAGACGTTACAGGGAGATTTAACGACCTTGCCTGCCCCGTTGCAGGTGGGACATTGTACGGCTGTCTGCATCATCCCAAAAGGGGTCTGAGTGACGCGGTTGACCATACCGGAGCCGCGGCAGGTGGTGCAGGTCTCGACCGAACTGCTGTCCCGTGCGCCCGAGCCATTACAGGTATTGCAGGTGACCTGTTTGCGGACCTTGATTTTTTTGTTGACTCCTGTGTTGATTTCCTCCAGGGTAAGTTTCACGCGGATGCGCAAATTGGTACCCCGCTCACCACGCGGTGCGCGCGCTCCCCCACCCCTCCGAGCTCCGCCAAAGAATTCGCCGAAAATATCATCGGTTTCAAACCCGAAGCGGCGCAGGATGTCATCCATGTCCATGCCCTGAAAGCCTGCTCCGGCGCCACCCGGCATTCCTTCCACGGCGGCGTGTCCGCCCCGGTCATACCGGGCGCGCTTATCGGCATCGCTCAGGACTTCATAAGCCTCCGCGGCTTCCTTGAACTTGTCTTCCGCCGACTTATCTCCGGGGTTTTTATCAGGGTGGTGCTCGACCGCTTTTTTGCGGTACGCCTTCTTTAATTCGTCCGCACTGGAGGTTTTAGGGATGCCCAGCACTTCATAATAATCTCTTTTTTTTGCCATGATTTAGCTCTGTGTCATTTGGATATTGGGTCAGTTCGTCATTGTTCAATAAGGGTCATTAATAGACATTAAGCAATTAAAGGTCATTGAGCACCTGAAGATCATCGGCATGCCGAAATGACTTCGAATGACCGCATGACGATCAATAATGACCTACTTTCCGACCACAACTTTTGCAAAGCGAATGATGCGTTCTCCGAGTTGGTAGCCCCGTTCGATGATGTCCACGATTTTGCCTTTTAATTCTTCAGAGGGTGCGGGTATTTCCACGATGGCTTCGTGCAGGTCGGCGTTGAAATCATCGCCTGGTTGGGTGTCCAGCACATTCAGCCCCTTGTTTTTCAGGGTACCGACCAGTTTATGGTGCACCAAAGTCATACCTTCGCTTAGTCCGTCATTTTTAGCGGCCCTGTCAAAATCGTCCAGCACAGGCAATAGTGCTGCCATGATGTCACGGCCAGCGGTGCTGATGAGGTCCATCCGTTCCTTGGCGGCATTGCGTCGGAAGTTGTCAAAATCGGAAAATAGATAGAGGTACTTGCCGCGGCTTTCATCCAATTGCTGCTGCAATTCACGAATTTTTTCGTTCTCGGAAGCAGTCTCTGGCGTTTCTGTTGTGTTGTCCGGCTGGTCGCGGTTATTTTCCAGATTGTCTTGTTCCGGTTCGTTCGGCTCTTTTTCTTTCATGTCAAATATTTTTCTGAACGTTTTTCTCATTAAAAAAAGGTTGCCCAAACGTTTCGCAACTTTTGTGCCTTGGTGGGAAAGCGTGTCATTTTGTCATTTCGTCATTGGGGTCATTTCGTCATTGGGGTGATTCGTCATTATGGTCTTTTCGTCATTGCGGGGCAGGCAAGCGGGCGGACAATGTTTTGCCGATCTGTTCGGGGGAGAGGTTCACACCCGAAATAAAACCATCAGGATTGAGCAAAAAGGTGGTGGGAATGGAAGTGATGTTGTATTGGCGGGCTTGTCCTCCTGTGAACGTCTGTGCTTCCATAGCATGGTACTTCCAGACAAGGCCATCAGCGGCCATGGCGCGTTGCCAGACCTGCGGATTCTCCTCAATGCCAATGCTGAATATCTCGAAGCCACGGTCATGATACGTTTGATACAACTTGACCAAATCGCGGTTTTCCGCCCGGCAAGGACCGCACCAACTGCCCCAAAACTGAAGCAACACGTATTTGCCTTTGAGGTCGGACAGGCGCGCTTTTTCACCGTTGAGCAAGGATACTTCAAAATCCGGCGCGGCATCCCCCATGATAAAATTGGGCTGCCGATAGCGGTACCAGGCAAATGTCAAAAGCAGTAACAGGGCAATTAGACCGAAGCGAAGCAGATTTTTGTTCATGTTTGAATACGTTGTTGGATGGGAACTGCAAATGTCTGCATACTGATGTTGTTGAACGGCTACTTTTGTGGCTTCATTTTGGAATCTCCGTCAGAATCTGCCAGCCTTCACTTCTATGCTCACGATTGATCCGAATCAAATTGCCACCAAAGACCTGCATCAGTTCATGCTGGCGGCCGTTGCACCCCGGCCCATTGCCTTTGCCAGCACAATCAGCACCGATGGCGTGCCGAATCTTGCGCCGTACAGTTTTTTCAATGCTTTCAGCAGCAATCCGCCGATCGTGATCTTCAGCAGCAACCGCCGGGTGTCCAACAACACCACCAAAGACACGCTGAAAAACGTGCAGGACACTGGAGAGGTGGTCATAAACGTCGTGTCGCACCGGATTGTTCGGCAAATGGCAGTCGCCAGTATCGAGTACGGATCCGAGGTGAATGAATTTGAGAAAGCAGGATTTACCCCGATTCCTTCGGAGAAAATCCGGCCGTTCCGGGTGGCCGAGAGCCCCGTGCAGATGGAGTGCGTCGTGGATCAAATCCTTCCGCTCGGCGAAAACGGGGGTGCCGGCAACCTCATCGTCTGCCGGATTGTCCTGATGCACATCGCCGAGGAAGTCTTGAACGATAAAGGGCGCATAGACCCCCACAAAATTGACCTGATGGGGCGTATGGGACGATTCTACTACGTCCGGGCCAGCGGTGCAGCGGTGGAGGAAATCGTGCAGGAAGTAACGAGCATTGGCATTGGATTCGATGGCTTACCGATCTCTCTGCGGCATAGTAACATTCTGACCGGCAACAACCTGGGCCAATTGGCGGGACTTCCGGCCCTGCCCTCCCGGGAGGAAGCGATGACCCTGATGACAACCGACGAACGGGTGCGCCAGATACTTTCAGGAACAGATCGCGCCACCCGGTTGCAGGCGTATGCGAAGGAGGCTTTGGATCGCAATGACCTGATCCGCGGGGCAGCGCTCGCCGTGCTGGGAAGTGAATTTTGATTTTTTTTAAAGGTTGGCTTGGTTTTTTGAAATGGCTGCACGTACATTTGCCCCCGCTAAAAGTAAAAGAGAAACTGCTAGGGTTTCAAATTTTTCAGGGCGCATAACTCAGTTGGTTCAGAGTGGCTGCCTTACAAGCAGCAAGTCGGAGGTTCGAGTCCTTCTGTGCCCACAAAGTCTTCCAAATTGGAAGGCTTTTTTCGTTTATGGCACTTACCTACATACTCTATTCTGTTTCATTGGATAAATATTACATCGGCCATACTGAGGATGAGATGGAGCAGCGATTGAGAAGACATATAAGAATGTCATTTGCGCCAAACCCTACAAATCTTTCGCCGCTCAGCGGCTGTGTTAGGAAGAATATTTTTAGAACTTAATCGCCACTTTAAAATTTATTCCTCAGCAAAAATAAAATAATTTTATAGTCATTTTTTAAATTTAACCATAAAATAATATAGTTAAAAAAGATAAAAAATTTATCAATATTTTGTATCATTAAAGAGCATTTGCTATTTTTGCGTAAGAAAGAACTTCTTAAACGTTCAAGCGCCGTGGCAAAAACACTTATCATCTTTTTTATCTTCACCATTATAGCCTTCCTGTCTATTGCTTTCCAACCTGTTGATGATCCCAAAGATTATATAAAACGTTATGAGACTAAAATCAACAACTTTCGTGTACAGCAGTTGGCCTTATTGCAGTACATTAAAAAGAACAATTTGCAGACCGCTATAGACCTGGAAGAAATAAAAGAGCAAATTGACTTGACGCGTAATAGTATGAAAGGTGTGGATTTTTTTTTAAGATACCTCGATCCATTGGCGTATAAAAAAATCAATGGGCCCTTGCCTGTGGAGTGGGAAACAGAGGTGTTTGAAAAATACGAAAAGCCCTACAAGCGCATTGGCGCTGGTCTCACTTTAGCCGCGTTGTATCTGGAAGAACCTGTGGTCGAAAAGGACAGTTTAGCGCGGCTGATCCAATCCGCTATATCAGCGACCGAGTCTTATCAAGCGGATTCTACGACCCGGCCCTTACAGGCATACACGCACTTTTTTCTGTGCAACCGGCTTTATCTGTTAAATCTGGCAGCCATTTATACCACTGGTTTCGAATGCCCGCATACGGATCGAGTCATTCCGGAGCTCCGGCACATGATGGCAGAAGTAAAAGACATCTATTTGGCTTACGCAGGGAGTTTTCCGAGCACACCCTTGCCGAATGAATACCTGGAATTATACGAGCGGGCACTCTTATTTGCTCGGGATCAGCCCAATGATAATAGCATGTTCGATCATTTTACGTTTATCAAAGATTATATCAATCCGTTGTTTTCTCTAAATCAAACCTATATCAGGCGTTATGAAGTCGTATCGGCGAGTTTTGTTGATTATTCATTGAACAACGAAGCGACCTCTATTTTTAAAAAAGACCTGTACTACGGCCAAAATACGAAAGGTATATTTTTGAGGGTTCACGACGACAAAGCGTTGGTGGAAATTGATCGGATTGGTAAAATGTTGTTCTACGACCCCATTTTGTCGGCCAATAATTCGCGCAGCTGCTTCTCCTGCCACAACTCCTTTGAATATTTTACGGACACTGCTACGGCCACCGCGTTTCAATTCAATCACCAGGATTTTTTGCCGCGCAACACACCTTCATTGATCAATGTGGAGTACAACCACCTTGTTATGTTAGACGGCAAGCACATCAATTTGCAAAATCAGGTCAAAGAGGTCGTCAGTAATCACATGGAAATGGGCAGCGACCGGGCTGCATTGTTGAAAAAGATACTGAGCTGCGCCGATTATGAAAAAACCTTTAAAAACCTGCTGACCTACACGCCGCAGGAAAAGGAAGTCACCTTCGACCATGTGGCGTCGGCCATCACTTTTTATTACAGCAAGTTCAGTTATGGGTATGCACCCTTTGACGAGGCGATGGACCAAAACAAACCAATGCCCCCTGCCGTGACGCGCGGGTTCAATTTGTTCATGAGCAAAGCCCAATGCGCCACCTGCCACTTTGTGCCGCAATTCAATGGAGTAAAACCTCCTTTTGTCGGCTCTGAGTTTGAAGTACTGGGTACCCCTGCGGATAAGAATTTCACCGCCTTAAGTGCCGACGTGGGCCGGTTTGGCGTCAATCCCGCGCCTGAAATGCTGCACGCTTTCCGAACTGGCTCTATCCGCAATATCGCCCACACCAAGCCTTATATGCACAACGGAGTTTTCACAAGTTTGGAAGAAGTGATTGATTTTTACAATGCGGGCGGAGGGGCAGGCAAAGGACTAAAGGTTGAAAACCAAACACTTTCCTCCGATTCCCTGCACCTCAGCGCAGCGGAAAAAAAGGATTTACTGGTTTTTATCCACGCATTGGACGAAAAAATTCCATTTGAAGCACCCCCGGCAAAATTGCCAACTTCTCGCACCAAAAGCCTGAACAACCGCAAAGTTGGTGGGGACTATTAATTCATTTTTTATTTACTGGTTTATGAAATACATTTTGACTGCAATGGCCGCTTTCTTGTTTTTGATCGGTTGCGCTACGAAGAAGCAACCCATGTACATTTACCCACAAGGTATTGTAGAGGAAAAAAAGGCGGAGTTTGTTCAATATTGTGAAAAAGGGAAAGTTTTGTATGGGATACACTGTGCCAAATGCCACAGTACAGTGGTAGCAGGCAAAGAGGTAATTCCCGATTTTACGCCACTCCAATTGTCCACCTATGATATGAGGCTGGGTTTTACAAAACATCAAAGTACACTGACCGAAAGAAACATACCGGAGGAAGAACTGGAATTGATCATCTTTTTTTTAGGTCATAAAATTCCGAACGCGCCTACAGAACCAAAGAAGAAATAGCAGGTGTATACAGACCCCGCCTTCCCTATCGTATTTTAATCAATTTCAATGCGATTGCAAGGCCATCAGGGGCAGTAACTTTTAAGCAATAGACGCCGCTGGGCAGGCACTCATCTATATAAAAAGGGCCCGGCCAATCTTTCACGGGAAACACTGCAATAACTTCGGCCTGTATGTTGAGCAATTCGATACTGGCAGGTGTCGTATTATTCCCTCCTTCAATATTGAAAACGCCCCTCGCAACAGGTTGCGGCAGCAGAACGAGCCGCGCAACTTGATGGGGTGTATAATTTATATCCGTCGTATTTTTTATCGTCAATCCTTCCAGCGTGGCAAAACAACCCGCACTATCGCTTACTTCCACAGTATAAACGCCTGCATACAAACCCACTAAATCTTCCATATTGTTGGGAAAGAACAGCCCGTCTTTTTTCCAAAAGAAGCTCAGCGGGCCACCGGAGCCTTCCATAGCAGCGAGCAAAATCATCCCCATTCCCGTATTCCCAATATCGTGCACGACGGTATCCACTTGTACTGTAGGCAGGTTATTCACTTCTACATGAAATGAGCAGGTTGTTACATTGCCCCCTCCATCTGTCACTTTGAATATCTGCGCTGTAATACCCACTGGAAAAACCGATCCACTCGCTAAACCGCTTGCCAAAATGGGTTGGCCTTGGGGCAAATCACAATTGTCCAGCACAATAGGACTTGGATAAAGAACAGTATCGTTTGCGCAAGCAATGAGTAGGGACGGACAGATAATTTGTGGGGCAATGGTGTCCTGTGCTACAATGGATGTTTGTCCAGCACTGGTGCAGGTAGCACCATCTGTTACGGTCACGGTGTATGTACCAGTGGGTAGCCCGCTAACTGTAGGACTGGTAGACCCATTTGACCAGTTATATTGGTACGGGGATGTCCCACCGCTTGCTTGCACGGCAGCTGCGCCGTTGGTGCTTTCAAGGCAAGTGTTGTTCGTGACTGTGTTGACTGTTGATAGAAGCGGTGGCCCACCATCAAAGTATCGGTTAGTGTTAAATGCAATAGAGAAATCGCCGAAATCACCGCTGCCATTGCAAAGATTAGTGATGTAGTAAAATTTTATTGTATTGCACAAGGCATTCGCAGGTGAAGTCCAGTTGAAGTCCCAACTGACTGGCCCGCCACTGAAGTATTTCGCTGGTCGGTGTTCCAAATATTCACGATCATTCATGAATTCGGTATCGGACTCGCTGTTGATCGCCGCCAAATCACCTGCATTGATGTTGTTTTTGTCCACCACGACGAGTTGGAACCCAGCTCGTATGGGGTTTCCGGAGGTAAAAGATACTCTGATTTGAAGCGGATAGGTAGTGTTGGGCATTATGGTATCCGGGAGGCCAATGATGGCTGCTATACCGTTGAAACCGCCAGGATTATTGCCGCTATGGCAGTCTTTGCAATGTCCGTCAAATGGTGCTCCCGTCCGCCCAGTCGGTGGATCATCGTTGTAAGCCAGCAACATGATGGCAGCCAGTAGTAGGCTGCTAATTTGTAACAAAGCCTTATTTTGAATCATTATCAGGTCGTTTTTTGTTTTAAAATAATAGGTATTTACAATTGTCAAGATATTAAAAAAGCGGACACCTCGTGAAGAGATGCCCGCCCTGAACTAATTCGGTATTTTATTTACTGTTGTACGACTACACGGCGCACCAGCACCCCCTTGTCAGACGCTACCTTAAAGAGATAAGTGCCTTTCGCAAAACCGCTCATATCTATTTGAGTGATGTTGTGATCGGACGACACGTCTACTTTTTCAGTGTGTATCAATTGACCTTGAACGTTCAATACAGTGATCCGATACTCATCCGGCTCAAACTGAACCATCTCCAGGTTCACGAGGTCTTGAGTCGGGTTCGGGAACACCTTAAAGATGCCTTTCAAACCGGGCTGCTTCGTTCCAGAGCACACTTCGACCGTCACTACAATCTCGTCCGTATTGGTACAACCCTTGTCATCTGTGACTGTAACTGTATATGTGCCACTTACAGTTACCTGAATGGATGCTGTGGTTGCTCCATTACTCCACTTATAACCGCTAAAAGTGCCGCCACTGATGGTGAATGGAGCCTGCGTGGTGCAAATGGTGGTATCCTTGCCCAAAGCAGCCACTGGATTGGGATTGATTGTTACCCTGCTAAAATCGGTAATTGAGCAACCGCTCGCATTGGTAACTGTCACACTGTAAATGTCCGAGGTATTCACAGTAATTGTTTGCGTGATTGCTCCCGTAGACCACAAATACGTAGCACCCGGGTTGCCTGCATCCAAAACATTAGAACCTTGGCACGCCGTGATGGCAGGTAGCAAGCTGATCACTGGCAGCGGTGACACAACCACCGCCACTGTCCGAGCAGCAGAACAACCTGTAGTATTGGTAACCGTCACACTGTAGTTACCTGCGGAAGAGACAGAAATCGTCTGAGTGGTGGCCCCCGTTGACCACGCATACACAGCACCTGGGTTGCCTGCATCCAGCACCCTGCTGCTGCCGGCGCATACGGAGGCGGTCCCTGGCAATCCAATCACTGGCAACGGAACAATGCTGACAGTAACAGTGTCAAGAGCAGAACACCCATTTACGGTTGTGGCTTCCACATTGTAAATACCCGACTGTTTGTAAGTCAGTGATTTTACTTGTTGGCCGCCTACTTGGAAAGCAGCGAAGTTGGGCGGTACCGGAATGGTAACCGAGTCACCTACGCACGCCGTGTAATTGCTCCGCAAAGAAAGCTGACATTTTAGCGGGCCGCTGACGACCAGCAATTGTCCGCCCTCACCCAGTGTGTTAGCCGCGATCGGGCCTCCGCCGAGGCTGTGCGCCTGCGCAACCGCAAGGAACACCACTTCGTTGGTAGCGCCGAAAAGGCTGCTCACGTCCAAAATACCCGAAGATTCCCAGTTGCCCAAGTCTGCGGGTGCAGCGTCCACCTGTCCTGCCGGTACTGCCGTGCGGTCTATTTGCGCGATGCGCGTCAACTTGCCCGTTGCAGGGTTGGCTTCCCATACAGAAGCCTCCTGGCCGCTGGCCTGACCAAAACCGCTGAATGAGCGGTCTTCCTGGATGTAGATCAAGCCATTGGCAGACCAGTCCAGGTTGTCGGGTGAGCGCATACCAAAGTCCGGAGCAGAGAACTGGCCTTTGCCAGCGTCGTCGCCAGCGTACAGCACGTTCAATTTCGCCGTCACGTTGGCCAGGTCCGCCGTGTTGAAGTCAATGATATAAGTCGTGCCCCACTTGTCCGCAGGGAACTCAGGGTCGCGGCCCGTAGAAGCCAGCACCACCTGACGACCGTTGGCCGGGTTGGTGGCCAGGTCTTCAGGGCGCGAGAAAGAGAACGCACCCAGGGCATCACCCAAGGCATCCTGCGTGGCCTGGTTGGCAAAACCGAGGGCGTCATAGCCCGCCGTGCCTGCCAAAGCCGGGTTGTAGAACGCGATCTCTTTGAACTTGCCCGTGCGGCTGTTGCCCGTGCCGTTGAACTGCTGGACGCTCAGGTCGCCGTTGTCGGCTGACCAAATGTAGAGTTTGCCGTTCGCCAGACCGTTGCGGTCAAGGAAGGAGCCATCGTTTTTGAAATTCTTGTTGCCGATATAGAGCAACAGCGGCGCACCGGCGCGGTCATCGCCGATCACGATGGCCACTTTGTTGGTGGTACCCGTCTCGATCATCGTCACGTTCTCCCAGGCTGCGCGGCCCAGCCACGGCAAGCACCACATTGTGTCGGTCTTGACATCAAGTGCAAACTCCTGGCCGTCGCCAGTCTCTTCACCCGTGAAGAAAATGTCGTCTACCAGTCCAAACTGGCCTGCTTTGAACAGCGAAGCAGAGCACAAACGGTCTATGCCGTTGGTGGTGTTGGTGCCTTCGTTGATCTGAGTGGCTGAAGTGACCACTTTCCCAAAACGGTCCACGATGGCTTTATAGGCAAGTCCCGATCCCTTCACCTGCTTGGAGGCAGGGTCAATGTCAAAGTACGATACCCGAGCACCTTTGAGTGCAGTTCCGTTGGCCAACTGGTAGGTGTAACCAGCAGATTGGCCCAGTTCGTGGTTGACGTAAGCCCGAACCGTGCCGTCGGCCAGTTTGCGTGCGCCAACGCCGTCAGGGATGCCGACCGGCGTGTAGCCATTGAGGCTTTCGCCAATGGTGAACAGCGGGGCGGTTTTCCAGGCACCGATACCTTTGAGTTGTGCAGCGGCGGTGGTTACCGACTGGCGCGGGCCGCTGACGACCAGCAATTGTCCGCCCTCACCCAGTGTGTTAGCCGCGATCGGGCCTCCGCCGAGGCTGTGCGCCTGCGCAACCGCAAGGAACACCACTTCGTTGGTAGCGCCGAAAAGGCTGCTCACGTCCAAAATACCCGAAGATTCCCAGTTGCCCAAGTCTGCGGGTGCAGCGTCCACCTGTCCTGCCGGTACTGCCGTGCGGTCTATTTGCGCGATGCGCGTCAACTTGCCCGTTGCAGGGTTGGCTTCCCATACAGAAGCCTCCTGGCCGCTGGCCTGACCAAAACCGCTGAATGAGCGGTCTTCCTGGATGTAGATCAAGCCATTGGCAGACCAGTCCAGGTTGTCGGGTGAGCGCATACCAAAGTCCGGAGCAGAGAACTGGCCTTTGCCAGCGTCGTCGCCAGCGTACAGCACGTTCAATTTCGCCGTCACGTTGGCCAGGTCCGCCGTGTTGAAGTCAATGATATAAGTCGTGCCCCACTTGTCCGCAGGGAACTCAGGGTCGCGGCCCGTAGAAGCCAGCACCACCTGACGACCGTTGGCCGGGTTGGTGGCCAGGTCTTCAGGGCGCGAGAAAGAGAACGCACCCAGGGCATCACCCAAGGCATCCTGCGTGGCCTGGTTGGCAAAACCGAGGGCGTCATAGCCCGCCGTGCCTGCCAAAGCCGGGTTGTAGAACGCGATCTCTTTGAACTTGCCCGTGCGGCTGTTGCCCGTGCCGTTGAACTGCTGGACGCTCAGGTCGCCGTTGTCGGCTGACCAAATGTAGAGTTTGCCGTTCGCCAGACCGTTGCGGTCAAGGAAGGAGCCATCGTTTTTGAAATTCTTGTTGCCGATATAGAGCAACAGCGGCGCACCGGCGCGGTCATCGCCGATCACGATGGCCACTTTGTTGGTGGTACCCGTCTCGATCATCGTCACGTTCTCCCAGGCTGCGCGGCCCAGCCACGGCAAGCACCACATTGTGTCGGTCTTGACATCAAGTGCAAACTCCTGGCCGTCGCCAGTCTCTTCACCCGTGAAGAAAATGTCGTCTACCAGTCCAAACTGGCCTGCTTTGAACAGCGAAGCAGAGCACAAACGGTCTATGCCGTTGGTGGTGTTGGTGCCTTCGTTGATCTGAGTGGCTGAAGTGACCACTTTCCCAAAACGGTCCACGATGGCTTTATAGGCAAGTCCCGATCCCTTCACCTGCTTGGAGGCAGGGTCAATGTCAAAGTACGATACCCGAGCACCTTTGAGTGCAGTTCCGTTGGCCAACTGGTAGGTGTAACCAGCAGATTGGCCCAGTTCGTGGTTGACGTAAGCCCGAACCGTGCCGTCGGCCAGTTTGCGTGCGCCAACGCCGTCAGGGATGCCGACCGGCGTGTAGCCATTGAGGCTTTCGCCAATGGTGAACAGCGGGGCGGTTTTCCAGGCGCCGATACCTTTAAGTTGTGCAGCGGCTTGTTGCTTTGTACCCAGATAGTCGCTGCGTGAAATGACAATGGCAGTGCTGCGATTAAAGTTTTCCACGCGACCGCTTATATCAGTCAAGGGAACGTCGTTCGAGTTGCTTGGCTCCTGGATGGAGATAAACATATACCGATAGTCAGGGGAGAAGGTCATACCCGTTGGCTCGGAGCCAATGGGTGTTTGCATGAAAATCTCCACTTTGGGATTGGCTTGTGTGTGATCCGGGCGAATGACCCAAACGTAGTTGTTGCCACCGTCTTGCAATACCCAAAGGTTGCCACGGTCGTCAAAAGTAAGGTTGTCATTACCGGAACCCCAGTCTTCAGTAACTACTTCACCGCCAACGGTAACGCGATAAGATTTTCCACCAACAAAGGTTTTGAAGCCACTCACGGCAGTTCCATTGTCTTTAAATGAGTAGGTACGACCAACACCTTTTACAGTGAAATAAATATCGCTTGTCAAAGGATTGATTTCCACGTCTTCAATCCCGTTAAACGTAGTCCCATTGGTTGCTGCGAATTGTTTGACGGTGTTCCGTTCCTGAATCGTTGTGTTCGGTACCAATACCCAAGTCCCTGTGGTGCCAGTAGGTTCGCCGGATACCATTGGCTGATCCAGTTTCAATACATACAGTTTGCCGCTTGACAGGTTCTCTGCATTGTCGGCAATGAATTTATAGAGACTGCCGGTACCGTTGTCTTCCCCTTGATACAGGGTTTTTCTATCTGGCGCAACTACCACGTTCTCGTGCTCCATACGACCCAAAGCCCACAATTTTGCTGGGCCGCTGCCGTAATCGCGCACTTTTCTGGTCAGAGGATCAATTTCGACATTCCATCCATAATCAATGTATCCATCGTTGTTAAAATCTCCAAAAGTTGGAGCTTCCTCTTCACAAGTGATGATTGTCCCCCAAGGCGTTACAGTGCCTGAGCAGTTTTGTGTTGTTCCACCAACTACTGCAAAGTCAACGCCCCCCAGAGAGTCCACTTTCCACAAACCAGTTGCATCCGAGAAGCTCAGGTCTAAAACAGATACGCCGCCCACCGATTTCTCGTGGTTGATCGAAAGGTGACCACGCCGGCTGTTGTTTCCAGTACCTGGGACATAACCCGTAAAGTCAAAATTGGACGCTACTGAACCAGTACCTACATTATACAGGTCGCCTGTACGGGAGAGGTATTGAAATGCATGGGTAGCCGATGGGATTTCCATGGTTTCATTTTGCTCTCTGGGCATCAGGGAGGTAAAGCAGGCAATGTGCTTATCATTCGGATCAATGCAGCCCAATGCCGTAGGATTGGTGACACCCACCGGGTTGACCAAAGACAGGTCGAACACCAAGTCGTCGTTGTTGGCGACATATTGATGCACTTCTGCTGCGATCACGTTTTGGCCAGTAACAAATGCCGTTTTGGGAACCTCAAACGTGATATACACCAGTTCGCGGTTGCCTTCCAGATTGGCGCTGGCCAGGGTGGCGTTTGTCACGGCGCCTACCGCCATATTGATGCGTTTGACTTCTGTGCCGTTCACATAAATGACCACACCGTCGTCGTGGCGCACCTGCAATTCCAGTTGTGTCGGAAGTGCGGCAGCATCGGCTACGATGATGCGTTTGCGGAAGTAAGTCGTGATGTGCTTGGCATTTGCATCCGCACCAAAAGATACGGTGGTGCCCAAAGATGGGAAACCGTAGCCCAATGGCGCCTGGCCAAAAGCCCAGGTGGTATCGTTGAAGGCTACGCTGGTCCAGTTGGCACCAGGGAACAAGCCCTTGTCAAGATACGACCAACTTCCTTTGCGTTTCACAGGATAAGCAGTAGTAACGTTGCCTTTCGGGTCCGTTGGGCCGCCGCTAGAGAGGTATTCGATGATCAATTTGGCTGCGCCAGCAGGCAGGCCGTCGTAGGACTCGGATTCCCGGAGGCCGGTGCCCTGCAAAGTGAAGGCCATGGCATTGCCAAGAGCCCAACCTGAGCGGTTCACCAAAGATTGCACCAAGGGTGCAATGTCCGTGCTGCGCTGATCGGGGCCACTTTGGCCGACGGTCGTCCAACTGCCTGCCGGGATGGCCCAATTCACAGAATCGGGCAAATAACTGCGGGAAGTGATGTTGAAGGGTGTAGTTGTGTAAGAGACCGGGCTGTCGCTGTTCTCTGCTTTCACCCATATATTGCAAGGATCGGTGTTCTTGTTGGTTGCGTCCACCTGAAACTGCAAATAAGCCTTTTGTATAACAGCTCCTTTAGGGAGTTGGATACCTGCAAAACGCACGCCCACGATTTGTGGGTCCGCATTGTTGGCTGCTTCTGTACCCAATTCCAGGTCAGAGCTGCCTGCATCCATAGCACCTACCACTTTGGTCTGCTTGGCACTGGGGAGCCATTCTTCCAAATCGTCTTCTGCGGCGCTCACTTGATAAGTCAGTGCGGTTACCGGGACGTATTCGATGATCAATCTGGCTGCACCTGCTGGCAGGCCGTCAAAAGATTCGGCTTCGCGCAAGCCGGTGCCACGAAGCATGAACACCATGGCGTTGCCGGAATTCCAGTCGCCGCGGTTTACCATGGCCTGCACGAGACTCGACAAATCAGCGGTTGTCTGGTCAGCACCGTTTTGGCCGACAGCATTCCAGCTGCCTGCCGGGATGGACCAGTTCACCGAATCGGGCGATGTTGGCCGCGAAGTGATGTTAAAAGGTACACTTGGGTTAAATGTCACCGGGTTGGCATCCCATTGTGTTTTGATCCAAATGTTGCAGGGGTCTGTGTTTTTGTTCGTAGCGTCCACCTGAAACTGAATCTTGGCGGACTTGATCAACGATCCCTTTGGAATAGTCAAATTGACAAAACGGATGCCTACTACCTGTGGGTCTCCATTGTTCGCTGCTTCAGTACCCAATTCAAGGTCCGAACTGCCCGCATCCAAAGTACCGACGACTTTGGTCTGATTAGCGCCAGGGAGCCATTCTTCCTGATCGTCTTCAGCAGTTGCCACTTGTGTCGTAAAACTGAACAACGGGATAAACTCTATGATCAACTTAGCGGCACCTGCGGGCAAACCATCGTAAGATTCCGATTCGCGCAGACCTGTTCCTTGCAGGGTGAACACCATGGAATTGCCCGATGTCCATCCGCCGCGATTTACCAATTGCTGTATCAGCGATGCGATATTGGTCGAGCGCTGATCAACATCATTTTGGCCCACCGAATTCCAGGTGCCCGGAGCAATTCCCCAGAGAATAGAATCCTTCAAAGTCGGACGAGCCGTGATATTGAAAGGCGTGCCTTCAAAAGTGAATGGATTATCGCTGTCTTGGGCTTTGATCCAGATATTGCAGGGGTCAGTGTTTTTGTTCGTTGCGTCCACCTGAAACTGAAGGTATGCCTTGGTGATCAAGGCCCCCCTGGGGATCGCAACTCCCGCAAAACGAACGCCCGCAATTTGCGGATCGCCATTGTTGGCGGCTTCGGTGCCTAATTCTAAATCCGAACTGCCAACATCCATGCTGCCCACCACTTTAGTCTGGCCAGGTCCGGCGATCCATTCTTCCAAATCATCGGAAGCAGTGCTAACCTGCACAGTAATCGTTTGTTGAGCATAAGCGGTCAAGCCAAATACGCTCAGAAGAATCAATAATAGAAGTTTATTCATTAATTAAAGGCATTAGTGAGTTGAAAATATAGCCATTCAATCAACAAACCTATGCCGAGCGTCCTAAGGGTGCGTTAAGCAAACATAAACTTAGTGTTATGAAATAGTTTACACCTGACTGTCAGTTGGTTAACTCAAGGAGCAACCTCTGTAACTGACAAAGGAGAGGCGGGTGCAGGTCAAGAAGGGGGGCTGGCGGGTGCGGGTCAGTTGGGTATCGGGTCACAAAACACGTTTGCCAGCAAGTGCCGGATACGTCAATTGCCGTATGCGGCACTAGTGCCCCGTCCGGTAGTTGGCGTATGAATCCAGCGCCCTATTTCCCCTTCTTCTGCGTTGCTCGTCGGTTAAAATATCCCGTATTTCGCCCTCCTCGCGCCTTGAGGAAGGAAAAACATGTCTCCTGGATTCATACGCCAACTACCGGACGTGGCACTAGCCGTTGAATGTCCCATATTCAAACAAAAAGCCCGATCAGCACACAAAATGCTGTCGGGCTCAACTAAAAAGTATGATCCATTAAAAGAAGCCTAAAAAAGGGCAGCACTGGGATCTCTCTTACTCCCTCTCTCACCGGTGTGGGCATCGTCGTCATCGTCGCCAATGACATCATTATCACCGTCCCCATCTATATCATCGTCCTGGTCCTCATAATCTTCTTCGTCTTCATTGTCTTCGATGACATCACTGTCATCCTCTTCAATGGCATCGTCGTCCTCTTTTCCGGGATCGGGGGAAGATTGGCTGACGGTAGTTTCATGTAAGGAGTCAGCGGTGGCCGCACTGCCTTCGGGATTACTTTGAGTATCGGTTTGAAAGTTGGAATGGCCGTTCTGTTCGTCTTTTTCGTCTTTCATGTTGCAAGAATTTAATAAATGAACGATGATGAGAATGTCGCTTCATTTTTAAAAAACACATGCCACCACGGGGCCACAAACTTTTGTAATAAGGGACGTGTGAAAGATAAGGAACGCGGCACCAATAACTTAGTCATTTGATGTCACCCTTTGTTCCATCATACGGCCGCTATTTTTCTTTAAATAGCCCCACTATTCGCAGAAAAATAGTGTTGTCTGATGAAAAAATGGTTGACCTAAAATGACTAAGTTATTGGTGCCGCGTTCCTAACTTATGAGTATGAGGTAGACCCTAAATTGAAATTGCTCAAATGGGGGTGTGGATGAGACTAAATGAGGTTCCACACGATTGTTTTTCAAATGACACAACGGCTCCTTGGCCTGCTGCCTGGCCGTTAACATCTCCGCTCAAAAGATGGTGCATATCCCCAACTACTTGCAAAACTCCAATGGCCACGCGTTCACCTTGGTGAGCCGTACGTTCTCCCCTTCCGCGAATATTTTGGCACGGCTGAATGCTTCACCGGGGAAGTACAACTCTGTCATACAAGTCGCCCCGTCATCGGCAAACAGTTCAGCCGAAGAGACATCGAAGTACAGGTGCATGCGCAAGGTTTTACTCGTGGTAATACGAGGAGCGGTATGAATCCCGGTTGCAAATTTGTCCGAAAAAGAAAGATCACCTGATTTCGTGCGGTCACTGAAAAACTGGTTTTTGCCAACGTCGTAGCCGATGCGGTAGATCTCACCCTGGGTGTTGGAAAGTTCGATCCCCACTGTACTGGTGGCTTTAGCCGCCGGAGTTGCCATGGCTGGTTCACCCGCTTTGCTGGCTCCGGCGGCTGAAGCCGCCGGTACATCGAATTCCAGGATCCATTCGGATGAAGCAGCAGAAAAACCGGTTTTATCCGCCAGGTCGATCGCACCTGCAACCTCTATTTGGGCTATCTCAAATGGCTTGCCCCGAAGTGTTTCGAGTTCTTTGACCGGTTTGGACAGAAGGTGGTAGCCTTGGGAGGTATTTTCCAAAATCAGTTCGCGCGGCAGCGTGGTGGCACTTCGCCAAGCCGTGGTGGGCACCTTTTGCGCATAGTCCCAATTGCTCATCCAACCCAGAAACAAGCGCCGTCCGTCGGATTTCGGGATATCCGACCAGGTCACGCCCGCGTAGTTGTCACGGCCCCAATCCACCCACATGGCCCGCTCGTTTTTCACCGATTCGGCAAAAGCGGAGTCAAGCACGAAATTCTTTCCGTCAAAATCGCCGACAAAATACTGGGTGCCGCTGCCGCCATTCGGCGAGCCGGGATTGATGCTCAGCAGCAGCACCCACTTGGGTCGTGCGTCCGGCGTTGACTGAATCGGGAACAAATCCGGGCATTCCCACACCCCGCCGTGAGAGCCGTATTCCTTCCCGAAATCGCTCAGGTGCTTCCAATTTTTGAGGTCCGGCGAACCCCAGATCATCACCTGATTGCCAGCAGCAAGCGCCAGCACCCATTGTTTCGAGCCCTCGTCCCAGATCATCTTTGGATCGCGAAAGTCCTTGATCTTCTGCGTGTTGGGAATCACAGGATTGCCCGCATACTTGGTCCAGGTGCGGCCCCGGTCATTGGAGTAGGCGAGGCTCTGGTACTGAAAATCGCTGCGCCCGGCCTTCTCGCCCGCCATGAGATGGTGGGTAAAAATGGCAACCAGCGGAGGTTTACCGTCTTTCCCAAACCCACTGGTGTTGTTCCAATCCACTCCTGCCGAGCCGGAGAAAATATAGCCCAGCGAATCAGGGTACAACGCAATCGGCAGGTGCTCCCAACACACCATGTCCTTGCTCACTGCATGTCCCCAGTGCATCGGTCCCCATACGGTGCTGTCGGGATAGTGCTGGTAAAACAGGTGATACTCGCCCTCGAAAAACACCATGCCGTTGGGGTCGTTCATCCACATTTTCGACGGTGTGAAGTGGAAGGCCGGGCGGTGCGGCTCGCCTGGGACTGCCAATTTTGGAGTGTTGTTGCAGGAGAAAAAGGCAAGGATGCCGCAGAGGAGAAAGGTTAGTTTTTGTAGCATGAGAAAGGGCGTTTTTTCAGGTTTATTTTTAGTGCGTTCTATTAATTGCCTTGCCTCTAAATCAAGTTTTACGGTTTCGCCACACCATTGTACACTACCTTCAAAATTATCTTTTAGTCTCGCATATAATTCTTCCATTAGTTCTGTATGCGTGAGTGCTGTTTCAGATAAAACAGTCAATATATTCTCTCGAATAAGATTGTATTTTTCAAATGACATTTTCTTATTTGTCTTATCAGGATGCGGGTGCAATGTTTGAATATGTTCTTCTTTCATTAGATGGATTTCCTTTTTGGTGGGTTCATTCGGCAGGGTAAAAGGATTTTTGCATGGGTACACACTCTTATGAAAAAAGAAATGGCCCCGTACATCAAAACCTCTCAGACTTACAAAATCTGCGAGGTTTTGATGCACGGGGCCACTTGTAGTGTATCAATCCTGATCGCCCTGATCTTCCTCCAGATCATTGTGGTTGTCGCCACCCAGGCTGTAATAATTGTTCTCTTCATCCTCATTTCCCATATTCTCCCGGTCATCGTCCAGTTCTGCGCCGGGAATATCCAGGTCGCTGCCGTAACCCTCGGTGTCGGGATCTTCCGTGGTGTTCATTTCCGGCTCTTCTTCGTAGCCCGGCAGGTCAGGATCATCTTCTTTTTTGGCCCTGTTGAAAATGTCTTCGTCGGCGGGGTATAAAGGGTAACCCGGCGGATCTTCTTTCCCCGTACCGCCTGTGGTCGTGTGGGATTTTTTATCGATTTCTGATTTCATACATTTTATTAGTTTATAAGCGTGGTAGAATGAATACGGTATAAAAATACCGTACCCGGGTATTTTTTGCTCATTTTTGCCAAATATACTGGCAAAAATCAGCCCCGCTCCATTTTCATCACCCCTTCCGGGCCGCCGCGGTTAGGACATCCGTCGCTGACACGCGTCATGGTCAGGGTTTTTTCGTCGACCAGAATCGTGTACACCCCCGAGGCCGTACAATCGGCGCCCTCGGTGTCCTGAATAGTCATTTGATCCTTGTCCATACTGTACTTCCCTTTGGTTTCAACGGTGCCGTCGGCGCCGAAATCCAGGCCGTAGGTGCCGTTATCTGCGATGTTGACAGTCACTGGAATCATTTTGCCATCTTGTCCGGGGATGGACAATTTCCAGGCGCCCACGGGGCTTTGGGCGGCCAGGCCCAGTGGAAACAACAGGATGGCAGCAAGGAGTAATCGATTGCATTGCATCATTGATTGGAATGTTATGTTGGTGAATTAAAGAGAGGTGAAGTTAGAACAATTGTTTTAGACTTTGGACACCCCCCAGCGTTCGCTTGGGCTTTGCGTCGGTAATGACTTAATAAATTACTGTTCCAGTCTATGTTTTCGATAGTCTTAGGAACGCGGCACCAATAACTTAGTCATTTTAGGTCAACCATTTTTTCATCAGACAACACTATTTTTCTGCGAATAGTGGGGCTATTTAAAGAAAAATAGGGGCCGTATGATGGAACAAAGGGTGACATCAAATGACTAAGTTATTGGTGCCGCGTTCCTAACTATCCAGCCGCCCCTAAATACTTATGATTTGCGACCTCCGAGAGGTCAAAGGTTTGTAGAAATGCATCGGGTTGACATTAATTCCTGACCTCGGAGAGGTCGAACGTTTGTTTCAATGCTATTTTGTGCAAACCTTCGACCTCTCCGAGGTCAGGAAAACATTGAAATGCTACATTTCTACAAACCTCTGACCTCTCCGAGGTCGTATGACAAAAAGCATTTCAAAGCGGCTGGATAGTTACGTTTGCAGGGGGTAGATGTCCAAAGTCTAAAATACTTGGGTTTTCGTGTGGCTTGCGTATATCTCGGTCCAGTGCTTCAAGGTAAAAATTAACAACAAGCCACCCACAAAAAAAGCCCGACAACTGCTCCAATCATCGCGGTTGTCAGGTTTCACCATAAATTGGAGGTTCGACTTGAAGTCGAACCTCCAATAGACCATACACATCCTCGTCTCTACGCCTCCTCTGCCGCCAGCTCCCAATGCTCCTGCGAGCGCCAGAGCGCGGACAACAACAGTTCGCGCATAAATAGAAACTCTTTGGGCAGGCGATCGTACATCCGCTCGAACAGTTCCTCGTGGGCCAACACTTCTTTTTTCCAGGACTCGCGATCCAGCGAAGTGATGCGCTTGAATTCTTCTTTCGAAAAATCCAGTCCTTCCCACTCCAGGTCATCGTAGCGCGGCATCCAGCCGATGGGACTTTCCACGGCCGAACCTTTACCACGAACGCGGTTGACAATCCATTGCAGGATGCGCATATTTTCGCCGAAGCCCGGCCAAATGAAGTTACCCTGCTCGTCCTTGCGGAACCAGTTCACCCCGAAAATGCGCGGCGGGTTGTTCAGTCCACGGCCAAATTGAAGCCAGTGGTTGAAGTAATCGCCCATGTGGTAGCCGCAAAACGGCAGCATCGCGAACGGGTCGCGGCGCACCTGACCGACGGCGCCAAATGCCGCAGCCGTCGTTTCCGAGCCCATCGTAGCCGCCATATAAACGCCGTAGTTCCAGTTAAACGCCTGATACACCAGCGGCACCGTCGTGCTGCGCCGTCCACCGAAGATAAAGGCGCGAATGCGAACGCCGCGCGGGTTTTCCCAGTCGGGGTCAATGGACGGGCATTGATATGCCGGAGCCGTAAAGCGGGCATTGGGGTGGGCAGCCGGTTTGCCGCTGTTTTTGTCGTACGGTTTGCCCGTCCAGTCTGTCATCCCGTCAGGCACTTCTTTGGTCATGCCTTCCCACCATACATCTCCGTCGGGCGTGACTGCCACGTTGGTGAAAATGGTGTTTTTGGCGATCGTTACCATCGCATTGGGATTGGTCTTGTTGCTCGTCCCGGGCGCCACGCCGAAATAGCCCGCTTCCGGGTTGATGGCATAGAGGCGGCCGTCTGCTTCGGGCTTGATCCAGGCAATATCGTCGCCGACCGTGGTGATTTTCCAGCCGTCCATCGCAGGCGGCGGGATCAGCATGGCAAAGTTGGTTTTACCGCAGGCGCTCGGAAACGCTGCACCGACGTATGTTTTTTCTCCGTCCGGGCTTTCGGCGCCGAGGATGAGCATGTGTTCGGCCAGCCAGCCTTCTTCGCGGGCCATGTTGGAGGCGATGCGGAGGGCAAAGCATTTTTTGCCCAGCAGCGCATTGCCGCCGTAGCCGGAGCCGTAGGAAACGATGGCGCGTTCTTCGGGATAGTGCACGATGTACTTCACGGTCGGGTTACACGGCCATTTGACATCTTCCTGCCCTTCTTTAAGCGGCGCACCCACGGTGTGCAGGCACTTGATGAATTCATCGTCGTCGCCTAATACGTCCAGCACTTGTTTGCCCATGCGGGTCATGATTTTCATGTTGACTGCAACATACTCAGAATCAGACACTTGTACACCAATATGAGAAAGCGGCGAGCCGATGGGGCCCATGCTGAACGGGATGACGTACATGGTGCGCCCCTTCATACAGCCTTTGAACAACCCCTGCATGATGGCTTTCATCTCGCGGGGCTGCATCCAGTTGTTGGTGGGTCCTGCGTCGGCCTTGCTGTGGCTGCAAATGAAGGTGCGGTCTTCTACGCGGGCTACGTCACTGGCATCGGAGAAGCAGGCGTAACTGTTCGGGCGTTTTTCAGGATTGAGCCGGATGAAGGTGCCTTTATCCACCAAAGCCTGGCAGAGCGCATTGTATTCTTCGTCAGAACCGTCGCACCAATGGACGCGGTCGGGTTGGCAAAAATCAGTGGTCTCCTGCACCCATCGCAGGAGTTCTTGGTGTTTGATCGTGGTGGAATAGTCTGACATGGCAGGGCAGCAATGTTTTAGTTAAAGATAGTGAATTTGGTTTTAGGGTGCAATGATAGAGATTTTGAAAAAAACTCCCGGCAGGAAGGTTGTGTGCAAAAACTTGAATGCCGCTCAAAGTGTGAAATACCTTGTCAGAACCTACCTTGCCGCCTCATTTTCGTCCATACGCTCGACCATGGAATCCGGCATCATCGAAAAAAATTAGCGGACATGGGTTTGTCCTTGCCCATCCTGCCCACCTCGAAAGGCATCTACAAACGCTGCGTCGAACACGGCAACCTGATCTATGTGTCGGGTCACGTATCCATACAAACCGACGGCAGTTTCATCACCGGCAAACTCGGTCAGGACCTCAGCGAAGCACAAGGTCAGGAAGCCGCACGCCAATGCGGCCTGGCGATCCTGGCCTCTTTGGGCGATTCCACCGAATTTGCCTGTAAATGAACATTTTGTGCGGAAATCGTGATGTCCTCGCCATCCTCATCTAGGTAGCAATACCGGCTGACAAAGCTGTTGAAAAAAATTGTTCTGCCCCGGGTGTCCACCCCGAATTCTTCGTAGAAGCGCTTAATGAGTTTCTTCCGCGTCGCCTTCATCGCTGCGTTGAGCGGAATGATCTCAACGGCTTTGGGAGCATCAGCCTGCTGTGTTGGGGCAGGGCTAGGCGCAGGCGATTCTTTTGGAGAGGTTTTCACTTTGGGGGTAGGGGTAACAGGGCTTGTCGCAGGAGCCGTTGCCTCAGCTTGCAGATGTGCCGCTGGAGTATTGGATGGTTTGGCTTGAGATGGCTT
>Ga0209181_10000782_pt1 | contig 58500 bp, 49 predicted proteins | sample MAT05_FD_187208 | JGI IMG/M metagenome (GOLD analysis project Ga0209181, IMG submission 187208) | Freshwater microbial communities from Lake Fryxell liftoff mats and glacier meltwater in Antarctica - MAT-05 (SPAdes) (version 2) | ecosystem: Environmental > Aquatic > Freshwater > Ice > Liftoff...
CTGCGGTGGGTGTTGCTGATGCGGCGGCGGCGGGTACAGCAGCGGCCGCGTTCGGGTCTTTGCGCTTGTCCGACGGCAACATGGCCGGATAATCTTGCGCCATCTTGGCGCCATACAACGGCTTGAAGGCGCCCTGGTGGCACGTCGTGCAGTTCACCTTGGCAATGTCGCCGGTGGGGCCTCGGCGGTTGGGCGGGAAGACCGATGTCAGCGGCTCCGCATTGAGGAAGTTCTGGTTCAGATCCCGGGTCATGCGGATGCCATGGTAGGCAGTAACGCGCTGTGGCGTAGAGACGTTCCAGTCCTGGAAAGACTGCGTATTGTGGCAATACGTGCAGTTCACGCCCAGCGATGAAGACATGTGCACCATCAGGCTGTAGGTGTGCTCCGCTTGCATGGTCGAGTGGCGGTTGGCCGAAGCGCCTCTGCCAGCCATGGGAACCGGGCCGTTGACGCGGATCGGCTTGGCATCGAGCAGGTAGTCGGTAAACGGATCGCCGGGCAGCGAGCTCAGTCCGACGGAGGGCGCGGGGGTATTCTGGCCTGATACACCGCCCATGGCTGCAGTATCCAGCCGCGACTTCTTGGGGGCATACCAGACGTTCGTCGGCACCGGGTTGCCACGGTGGCAGGTGTAGCAGGTGAAACCGGTGTTACCAATGTGCTGCTGCCATTCACCGTTGAGGTGCTGTGTCATTTGCAGCATGCGCCGGGAGACAACCTTCGTGTATTTGGATTCGTCGGCGAAGTTGCCTTCGACGTGACAGTAGGTGCAACCCTGCTCTGGTGAGACCCAGGCGGTTATGGCCGCCATGGTGCGGCCGAATTCCCCCAGACTCAGGTCTCCCAGTACCTTGACGTTTTGATAGGTTGTGCCTGCCGTGGGGCCGCCTTCTCGGACGCGCGCCGGCGGGCTGGCTTCGGGCATCGCATTGAGCGCGGCCTGCGTGGCCAGCGTGCGCGGATTGTAAATCTGGTCCATCGCGGTGCCGCGAGGTCCCCCTTGCACTGCGATGATGGGGGGGCGTTCGCACCCCGCAAGCAGGGCTGAAAGAGTGATCACGATTCCACAAATACCGAGTGTCTTGTTCATTACTTGTCTTCCTTGACGGCGCGCCAACCCACTGAGAGTCACCTGTGTATTTTTATTGTGACATTCCTAACTGTCAACTAATATATAAATACTCACTGGAAATTTTGAGGCGGATCTTCCTGACATCCCGAGATGTTCGCGTTCGGCCCCCCGGGCGGCGTGCTTTTTTACTGTGCATGGTCCGAGAGTCATCCAGCCGCTCCGATGCCATCACGCAGTCGCGCATCTGAAGGCCTGGACCTGAACGGGTGGAAAGGCAGATTGGGTAGCCCGGTCTACACTACATCTGATTTGACAACAGGCTGAATAAGAAGCATGGCCCTTACATTTCCATTTTCAGCCATTGTTGGCCAGGAAGAGATGATGCTGGCGATCCAAATCGTGGCCGTCGACTTCTCGGTCGGAGGTGTCCTGGTTCTCGGCGATCGCGGCACCGGTAAGTCAACTGCGGTCCGCGCCCTCGCTGATTTGTTGCCCCCGATCAAAGTGGTCACAGATTGTCCGTACGGATGTGACCCGTCCAAGACAGGATCACAGTGTCCCCAATGCTTGTCGACGAGGACCGGCAAGATGGCCACATCGACACGCCCTGTGCCCATGGTGGACCTTCCCTTGGGCGCTACAGAAGACCGAGTGGTTGGAGCACTGGACCTGGAGAAGGCCCTGTCTCAAGGGGTCAAGGAGTTTGCGCCTGGTTTGCTCGCCAAGGCGAATCGCGGTTTCCTCTACATTGACGAAGTCAATCTGCTCGAGGATCACATTGTCGACCTGCTCATCGATGTAGCGGCCTCTGGTGAAAATCTGGTGGAACGCGAGGGCCTGAGCATTCGGCACCCTGCGCGCTTTGTGCTGGTCGGCAGTGGCAATCCGGAAGAAGGCGAGTTGCGGCCGCAACTGCTGGACCGCTTTGGCTTGTCAGTCGAAGTCAAAACACCTCAGGACCTGGCCCAGCGTGTGCAGGTGGTGCGGCGCCGGGATGCATTCGAACGCGATCCACAGGCGTTTCGCGATGAGTGGGAGCCAGCGAACCGCGAGCTCAGGCAACGCATCGTCCAGGCGCGCAAGCGGGTTGCGACCGTCGATGTGGGCGACGACGTCATGATGCTGATCGCGCGGTTGTGCCAGCAATTGGGCACCGATGGGCTTCGTGCCGAATTGACGCTGATTCGCGCGGCACGTGCCTATTGCGCGCTGCAGGGGGAAACCCAGGTCGATAGTGGCCACGTGCGTGTGGTGGCGCCTTTGGCACTTCGCCACCGCTTGCGCCGCAACCCGTTGGACGACACCGGGTCAGGGGCGCGTGTCCAACGTGCGGTCGAGGAGGTATTGCCCGCATGACCGGGGCTGAGGCGTCCGACCCGGACCCCCGCTGGCTCGATGCGCAGTTCACCCTGATCGCACTGCAGATGGACCCGGCGGGCTTCTGCGGAGTCTGGCTGCGGGCGGGTCATGGCCCCGTGCGGGACGCCTGGCTGGAGCAGTTATACGCTACCGGATGCCGAGTCTGCAAGATTCCAGCGCAAGCGGATGATGATCGCCTGCTGGGTGGTATTGACCTGGCCGGTACGCTGCGAACCGGCGTGGTGGTGTACCAAGCCGGGCTTCTCAGCAGCGCGGACGGAGGAGTGATCCTGCTGCCCATGGCCGAACGACTGACTTCGCAGCTGGTCTCGCACCTGTCCCAGGCCCAGGACCAGGGCGTCGTTTTGCCACGGCATGGCGGCCCAGCGGCATCGTCACGATTCGGGCTGGTGGCACTGGATGAGTCCGATGAGGACGAACCAGGGCTATGCGCTGCGCTGGCGGACCGCCTGGGTATCTGGCTGGACCTGCGCGAAACCACTTTCGCTCAGAGCGAGCAGCGCGTGGCGCTGCTGCAGCCGCAAGAGATGGCTGAGGCCAGACTGCGATTGCAGGCCATGCGCCACGAGCTGCAACAGCTGCAGACCTTGTGCGAATTCTCCCTGATGCTCGGTGTGGACAGCCTGCGTGCCTGCAGTGCGGCATTGCGGCTGGCATCTTTGCATGCTGCCGTGCATGGGCGTAGTGTCTTGGAAGACGAGGACCTGGCGGCCGCCGTGCGACTGGTTTTCGGGCCGCGCGCCACCCGCGTGCCGCAGCAGGAAAGCCTCGACGAGCCATCGCCTGAAGAAAAAAATGCGTCAGAGCCGGATGACGACAGCGCTGCCCCACAGCCGCCGCAACCGCCCGAGGAAACCGACGGGTCGGACGCGTTCGACGGGGAGATGCAGCAAACTCCAAAAGAGGTGCTGCTCGCGGCAGCACTGGCCAGTTTGCCCCAGAAATTGCTGGATTCCCTGCTTGTTGGACATGCTGGCAGTCCCCATGCCAAGGTCTCTGGCAGCAAGGGCCAAGCCATGCGCGGATTGCAGCGCGGACGACCCCTGGCACCACGCCCGGGCAAGCCGGGTGCCGGGAAACGGCTGCATTTACTGGCCACACTGCGTGCAGCAGCTCCCAAGCAGCGCCTGCGCAAGCCCTGGGGGGGTGGGCGCATTGCCATCCGCGCGGAAGACTTCCACTTGCACCGGTTTGAACAGCACCGCCCCACCTGCCTGATCTTTGCACTGGATGCCTCGGGGTCTTCGGCGCAGCAGCGGCTGGCAGAAGCCAAAGGCGCAGTTGAGTTGCTTCTTGAGCAGTCTTATTCCCGGCGCGACAATGTCTGTGTGATTGCTTTTCGGGGCACGCAGGCACAGATGTTGCTGCCTCCAACCCGCTCTCTGGTGCGCGCCAAAAGGGAGTTGGCTGGGTTGCCTGGTGGTGGCGGAACCCCGCTGGCCTCGGCCATCCAGACCGCATTCATGCAAGCAGACATGCTCCAACGCAATGGTTCTACGCCCATGCTGGTGTTGCTCAGCGACGGACGCGCCAATGTGGCTCTGTCAGGGCTGGGGGGGCGCGCTCAGGCCCAGGCGGACGCCCAGGCATGGGCACAGCGGTGGTACAGCAAACGATTTGCATCGTTGTGGATAGATACATCCAAGCAACCCGATCCACTGGCGCAACAGTTGGCGGCTCGCATGGGCGCCCGGTATGTGCCGATGCCCTATGTCGACGCGCGGCGCATGGCCAGCGTGGTGCAAAGCCTGCGGCACCCGCAGGCAAGCACGTAGGCCCGTCATGTGGGAGTCGTTGTATCCGGCGCTGGACTGGAAAACCAGCCAATCGACCTGGCCCCACGCCAATTACAGTCGCTTTGTTCAAACCCCCGGGCAACGGTGGCACGTGCAGGTTGCCGGTAGGGGCCCCACTCTGTTGCTGCTGCACGGGACGGGTGCGTCCACGCATTCGTGGCGCGACCTGCTGCCAGTGTTGTCGCTGCACTTCACGGTTGTCTGTCCCGACCTGCCAGGGCACGCATTCAGCGCATCCCAGGGCACGCGCGAACTGTCGCTGCAGAGCATCGCGTCGAGCCTCGGGGAACTGTTGGATACCCTGGGTCAGTGGCCCATGGCCATTGTGGGCCACTCGGCGGGCGCTGCGATTGCTGCACAACTGGTGCTGGGCAACTTGGCGCGACCGATGCCTTGCGTGATCGGCCTCAACCCGGCCTGGCTGCCGCTTCCGGGCCTGGCCAATTGGTTGTTTCCTCCGACTGCCAAACTCATGGCGCTGAATCCGTGGTCTGGCAAATGGCTTTCCGGGCAGGCCACCAAGCCGGGCAGGGTGCGGCGCTTGATCGAGGGAACCGGCTCCAGACTGGACGAATCCGGCATTGCACTCTATCAACGATTGTTGGCGTCACCAGCCCATGTCAACGGTGTGCTGGGGATGATGGCATCTTGGCAACTGGACAGTCTGGCAAGGAGGCTGCCGCAGCTTTGCGGACCGATCTTCATGCAAGTGGGCGCCAACGACCTGGCCGTTCCTGGCGTATTGGCGAAGCAGGCGCGTGCCCTCATGCCGCATGCCGAGCTCGTCTCACTTGCAGGCTTGGGTCACCTGGCCCATGAAGAAGACCCGGCGGGTGCTTGTGAACTGATGCTCGAATGGATCAACCGAAACGGCCGTTGAATTCGACCGTGGCGCAGTTCAGCAGCCCGATGCGGTCGCCAGGCTGACTGCGAATACGGGGGCGACGGATCGCCAGGGCCGGGCCGGGTTCACGCCTTGGCCAGACCGAACAGATGGGCCAAATCCTTGAAGAAGATGCGTATGTGCGCGGTGATATCGCGGCGCACCAGTTCCTTGTTCATGTAGGCTTCGAAGGTCAGGCGTTGCACATCCTTGTCTTCGCAAATCTTGACGAACCGCTCCCGGCGCTTGTCGTTCTGGTACCAGAAATACTGCATGATACCCAGCACCCAGAAAACTTTGCCGTGCTGTCGGAGAAAACGCTTGCGCGCCTGCTTGAGGCACCGGGGATTGCCGGTCTTCAATGCCTGGTCGACTGACTCTGCGGCCATGCGCCCACAGGCCATGGCGTAATAGATCCCTTCACCGGACGCGGGAGCCACAACACCGGCTGCATCCCCGATCACCACCACATCGCGTCCGTTGTCCCACCGTGGAAGTGGCTTGAGCGGTATCGGGGCACCTTCTCGGCGCAGGGTTTCCGTGGCGGCCAACCCAGCCGCTTCACGCAATCGACCGACCGAACTGCGTAACGAGAAACCTTTGTCGGCACTGCCGGTTCCCACGCTGATCGTGTCGCCGTGCGGAAACACCCAGCCGTAAAAGTCTGGCGAGATGGTGCCTTGGTAATAAACGTCACAGCGGTCCGGGTCATGTGCGCCCACCGTTGCTGGCGCCCGCACAATTTCGTGGTAGGCGAAGACGTACTTCGTCTTCTCTGCGCCCACAATGTTTTGTCGGGCGACTTCGGAGCGCGCACCGTCAGCTCCAATGACCATGCGCGCACGAATGCTGGTCGGCGCACTGCCGCCGTGTTTATCCAAAGCACCGAAATGGACGCGGGCGACCCCGTCTTCGTCACGGGTGATTTTTTCGAACGATCCACGGCAGCGTTGTGCCCCATGCTGCTCTGCGCGTTCACGCAACCATTCGTCAAAGGTGTCGCGGTTGACCATCCCCACGAACCCGTTGTCGATCGGAATGTCCACCCGGTTGTTCTTCGGGGACACCATGCGTGCGCAACGCACTTTGGCCACTAGCAGCTGGTCAGGGATCTGGAAGTCTTTGATGAGGCGCGGTGGTATGGCGCCACCACAGGGCTTGGTACGCCCTTGGCGATCCAGCAGTAGTACAGAATAACCGGCGGTCGCCAGATCGTTGGCCGCCGTAGCACCCGACGGGCCACCGCCCACGACGACGACATCAAATTCAGGTTGCAGCATGGTAGAAACTCCCAAGGTTCGTTGGTTGAAGTAACTTTAAAGAGCAGCGGCCGTAAAGTGCAAAGCCCAGGCGCTGACCATCATTCCGGAAACAAATAGCGGAACACCCAATGCGCTCACCATCAGGGCCTTCTCGACCGGTTGCGCGATAAAGCGTTGCATCAGAGGGAGTTGCCCGACGCAGAGCAGGAACACGGCAATGGCGTGGAACGGCTGGTTCCAGTACACCAACAAGACGGCTACCATTAGTTGCGGTATGACCATGAAGGCGCAGGCGACGCGGGCCGCTCTGACCACACCGAGTTGCACGGGCAGGGAGCGCACCCCCATCAGGGCGTCGCCCTGCACGGCCTTGAAGTCGTTCAGTGTCATGATGCCGTGGGCGCCGACGCTGTACAAGAGTGCAAGCGTCAGCGACTTTTCAATCGGCAATGCACCACCGAGCATCACAGCGCCCCCGGTGACCCAGGCCAAGCCCTCGTAACTGATTCCGCATGCCGCGTTACCCCACCAGCCGTTTCGTTTGAGGCGCAAGGGTGGCGCGCTGTAAGCCCAGGACAGCGCCACGGCCAGCGCGCAGGCCCAGAATCCCCAGAGACCCAGGCTCCATGCCCAGACGAGGGAGAGCAGGCTCCAGAGAATCGCGATGTAAAGACCCCATTGGCCCGGCATGCGCCCGGATGGAATGGGTCGGTTGGGCTCGTTGATGGCGTCAACATGGCGGTCAAACCAGTCATTGACCGCCTGGCTGCTTGCGCACACCAGTGGTCCGGTCAAGATCAGCCCCATCAGGATGATGAACCAGTTAGCTCCGAGGCTTTGCCCTGACGCAACGACACCGCAGGCAAATGCCCACATGGGAGGAAACCAGGTGATGGGCTTGAGTAACTCTGCAACGGTGGACAACCGTGGATGGGCCATGAAGCATTGTCACCAAGCTACCCAACTTGTCAATAGAAGTTGACACTAATAGTGTCAATTTAAATTGCTGACCTCAACCTCACTCACCATTCCGAAGCGCCGCAGCTTGACATACAGGCTTTGGCGGGACAGACCCAGCATCTCTGCCGCCGAGGCGCGGTTGTTGTTGGTCAGGTCCAGCGCCGACTGGATGCACATCTTTTCGATCATGTCGATGGTTTCACCCACGATGTCTTTCATGGGCATGCGCCCCACTAGGCGGGACAGTTCTGCAACCGAGCCCGCCATACCGGTGGCTCCAGGCGTCTCCAGCGGGCGGCGGCGAACCATGTCTTTGATATAGAAGGCATAGTGGGTCTCGTCGCTGGCCAGTGCCAGGGCCGATATTTCCACTGCCATGGCACCACCGGCCATGGACCGCAGTTCCGTGGCGAACTCCCGCACGATCGATTGGGAGCGCAGGTTGGTCAGCAAGACTCCCCAATCCACGCCGCCCCGAACCAGCCAGTTTTCCAGTGGCTGGCCTACCAGTTGGGATGGCGCTGTGGCCCCGAGCATGGAGAGAAACTCTGCATTCGCAGACGTGATTCTGCCCGCCTTGTCGGTCAACGCGAAGCCATCCGGCGAGTGCTCGAGGGCCTCGCCGAAAAGCGTTTGTGTGCGGGACGCCGACGGACTGAGCGCTGGCTCCATGGGCAGCAGGCGCACCAGAAACTGCGGCCCGCCCTCCTGGCGAAACACCGATGCCGATACAGTGCAGTCATTGGCGCCACCAGTAAACCGGGCGCGGCACATTTCGATGCGGCCAGTGGCAAGGGCCATGCGCAGCAAAGACTGGATCTCTTCCCGGTATGGGGCCTCGAAGCATTCCTGCAGGTCCCGACCGATGAGTTTTCTACTAGAGTCTTTGGCAAACGCCTGGGCGCCTGCATTCGCCTCCAGCACGCGGTAGGTCACGCCATCCACCAGCATCACCGCCTCGGCGGTGGTATCAAAGAGCATGCGGTAACGGGTTTCAACATGGCGCAGGCGCAGGTAGTCCCGCTCCATGGACTGCTGGGTTTCCACGAGCCGGCGTTGCAGCACCGCCAAGGCCTCCAGGTCGCGTCCGATGGCCAGGTACTTCCCGCCATCTTGCAGCGGGAGCACGGCGTACTGGACGGCCACATTTGCCCCTTGGGCTGACGTGTGGTTGATATGCCGCCAGCGTAGTTCGTCCTGAGGCTTCTCCGGGTGAAGAATATCCTCGATCTTGGCCCGGCTGTCGACGCTGGCGGTGTCAGCCCAGGGCTTGCCGATCCAACTTTGGCACCCCAAAGCCGCCAATTCGGTCTTGCGAACCGACACATCCTCGACCACGCCGTCTTTGTCCAGCACGATCGCAATGTCGGAGACAACATTGATCAGTTTGGCCAGAGTATCGGCAGGCAGTATGTCTATCTTCATGGGGCAAGGCCCAGGCGGGCTGACAGTTTCGAGTCAATACCTCTGCCCATCCATTTACCTGTCGCAAAAATCGGACCCACACAGCGAACAGAGCATGATGCAGTTAGGGTCATGGCCGAATCCTCAGCGGTCACGGCCGAGTGCTGTGACACATTGAAGCGCCAGCCGTTGTGAATCCCGTGCATCGCTTCCGACCAAGTCAGCCCCCGTTTCTTTGGCGAAAGCAGGATTGGCCATCGCCATCGGCCCGCCGACCATGATTTGCACGCGCTGATTGGCACAGTGGCGTCGAATGTTCGGAAACAAAGACCGGGACAGTTCCAGGCAAACATCGCTGCACATGGAGTAACCGATGAGGTCAAACCACTCGCTTTGCACCAGGGGCTGGACTTGCGATTGGTTCTCCAGAACCACGTCGGAAACAGACCAGCCTGAACGCCTGAAAAACTCTCTCAGCATGAATCCGCCGATGCTGTGCTGGGACGCTGGGGAGCGAACAAACAGCACACTGTACCCATTGGTATTCTCGTTCGCATGCTCCAGAAACACGGGGCTCAACTCATACAGCACTGATTGAATCGTGGCACCTGCCAACGTGACACTGGCAAAGTCCACGCGGTCCTCCTGCCACCAATGGCCAAACACCTGGCAGGCGCCGGCAATCCCTTGCAGGTAGATGGTTTCCAGTTCGACACCACGCCGAATCCAGTCGTCTACCACGGCCTTTGCCGATTGCGGGTCACGAAGGCAGGCCAGTGCCAGGGCGCCTATGTCATCGGCGGCAATTCCGACCACTGGGTTTTCTTCCCGGGCCGGCCAAGGTGCTGGCTGCAGGCTGAGGCCCGCGGCCCCATGGACGCGAGTTGAACCGAGGCGACTGGGAGTCTGAAGGGCTTGCATAGGTAACGCCTGTTAGCGGCAGTTACCTGAGTTTTATTCTTTTTCAACAAAGTGAACCCAGGGAAAACCCTTAGTTTGTAAATTAAAAAATACGTCAATTTAAGTTGACACTTTGGACTGAGATGCCTACAGTTGATTCAACACAAGACCTTGAGACAAAACGATGTCTACCGCTCCTCAGACCTCCCATGCGCTCTACACCCCAGAGCAAAAGGCCCGCAGGGACGCCACCGCCTGGACTTTAGTGCAAGGCATTTTGGCGCCCGTGCAATTCCTGGTGTTTCTGGTCAGCCTGTGGCTGGTGATCCGCTGTCTGATGACCGGCCAGGGCGAGGCCCTCGCGCTGGGCTCTGTGGTGATCAAGACCTTGGTGTTGTACACCATCATGATCACCGGGTGCATCTGGGAGAAGGTGGTTTTTGACAAGTATCTCTTTGCGGAAGCTTTCTTTTGGGAAGACGTTTTCAGCATGCTGGTGCTTGCATTGCATACGGCCTATCTGCTCGCATGGTGGACCGGGCGCCTCACCGCCGAAGAGCAACTCTGGCTCGCCGTGGCGGCGTATGTCACCTATTGCATCAATGCCGGGCAATTCATCCTGAAGCTGCGCGCCGCACGCTTGCAAGCGGAAGCGATGGCGAAGCACGGCGCGCAGTCGCCTGCCAATCTGCTGCAACAGGGAGAAGCGGCTTGAACCAAGTGATCCCGATCCATGCCAAGGAATCGCTGGGGTGCAGCGATACGCCGGTGCTGGTCGAGAAAGGCCAGCGCGAGGTTTTTTGCGGCTTGACCGGCATCATCTGGTTGCATAGAAAAATTCAGGACGCATTTTTTCTGGTGGTCGGTTCCCGCACCTGTGCGCATCTGATTCAGTCCGCAGCAGGCGTCATGATCTTCGCCGAGCCCCGCTTTGGAACTGCCATCATCGACGAGCGTGACCTTGCCGGCTTGGCCGACTGCAACGACGAGCTGGACCGCGTGGTCCGCCAGTTACTCGCCCGCCGTCCCGATATCAAGTTGCTCTTTCTGGTCGGTTCCTGCCCGTCCGAGGTGATCAAGCTCGACCTGTCGCGTGCAGCCCAGCGTCTGAGCAACGAGTATCTGCATGCCGTGCGTGTGTTGAACTACTCGGGCAGCGGCATCGAAACCACTTTCACCCAGGGCGAGGACGCCTGCCTCGCCTCGCTCGTCCCGGGCCTGCAGCAGTCCACGGCCAGCACGCTGCGTTTGATGGTGGTTGGCACGCTGGCCGACGTGGTCGAAGACCAATTGCGTCTCGTCCTTGGCGCCATGGGTATCGCGCAAGTGGACTTCTTTCCACCCAGGCGCAGCACCGCCATGCCGCCGATTGCCGCGTCCACGCGCGCGCAAGTGGACTTCTTTCCACCCAGGCGCAGCACCGCCATGCCGCCGATTGGCGCGTCCACGCGCTTCCTGCTGGCGCAACCATTCCTGGCCGATACCGCCAAAGCGCTGCAGTCGCGTGGGGCCGTGCATCTGGGGGCACCGTATCCCTTGGGTGCCGAGGGAACCACTGCCTGGTTGCAAGCCGCAGCGCAAGCCTTTGGCATCTCTCAAGAGCGCTTCGAAGAGGCCACGCGTGCGCCCCGCCTGCGTGCAGAACAAGCGTTGAGCCGGCATCGGCCCCTGCTCCAGGGGAAGAAGATTTTCTTTTTCCCAGACTCGCAGCTCGAAATTCCACTGGCCCGCTTCCTGAGTCGCGAATTGCAGATGGAGCTGTCCGAGGTAGGAACTCCTTATTTGCACCGGCAGCATATGGCGCATGAACTGGAGTTGCTGCCGCGGACGACCCAGCTCTCTGAGGGTCAGGATGTGGAGCGTCAGTTGGACCGGTGCATTGCGGCACAGCCGGACATGGTGGTATGCGGGCTGGGACTGGCCAACCCGCTCGAAGCCCAGGGTTTCACGACCAAATGGTCCATTGAGCTGGTGTTCACGCCCATCCAGGGCTACGAGCAGGCGGGCGACCTGGCGGGCTTGTTCAGTCGACCGCTGACGCGCCGCTTGAAGCTGGCCGCCTGAGGGGACACACAATGCAGTTGACCCTCTGGACATACGAAGGCCCACCCCATGTGGGTGCCATGCGTATAGCAACCGGCATGACCGACGTGCATTACGTGCTGCACGCGCCGCAAGGCGATACCTATGCCGACTTGCTGTTCACCATGATCGAACGCCTGCCGCGCCGGCCTCCCGTGACTTACACCACGTTTCAGGCGCGTGATCTGGGCGGCGACACGGCGCAGCTGTTCAAGGATGCCGCACAGCACGCCTTCGAGCGTTTTGCACCTAAAGCCATGCTGGTGGGGTCTTCCTGCACCGCCGAGCTGATCCAGGACGACCCGGGCGGCCTCGCCCTGGCCCTGAACTTGCCTATTCCGGTGATACCGCTGGAGCTGCCCGCCTACCAGCGCAAGGAAAACTGGGGCGCAGCGGAGACTTTCTACCAGCTCGCCCGGCGTCTGGTTCGCCCTGTCACCGAACGCGCGCCGCTGGATGGTTCGCGCAAACCCCGTTGCAACATCCTCGGGCCGACCGCCATGGGGTTTCGCCACCGCGACGACGTAATCGAAGTGACCCGACTGTTGCAAAGCATGGGAGTGGAAGTTCAAACCGTTGCGCCGCGTGGCGCCAGCACGGCAGATATCGCCTCCCTGGCGGAAGCTGACTTCAACGTCGTGCTGTATCCCGAGGTGGCCAACACCACCGCAGCGTGGCTTCAACGCCAGTTTGGTCAGCCTTATACCCGCAGCATTCCCATCGGCACGGCAGCCACACACGAATTCATGCAGGAAGTGGCTGGCCTGGCGAAGCTTGACCTCGCCTCATTTCCCGAGGATCAGTCCAAGGCCGCATGGTACGCACGCTCGGTCGATTCCACTTACCTCACGGGCAAACGCGTGTACCTGTTTGGTGATGCCTCCCACGTGGTCGCTGCGGCACGTGTGGCCAGCCGTGAAATGGGCTTCGAGGTCGTCGGCATGGGCACCTACAGCCGGGAGCTGGCGCGCGACGTGCGCGATGCAGCCAAGCAATATGGTGTCGAGGCTCTGATCACCGACGATTACCTCGCCGTGGAAGAGCAAATCACTGCATTGCAACCTGAGCTCATCCTCGGCACCCAGATGGAGCGCCATATTGCCAAGCGCCATGGCATTCCCTGTGCGGTCATTTCCGCGCCGGTGCATGTGCAGGACTTTCCTGCACGGTATGCGCCCCAAATGGGATTCGAAGGTGCCAATGTGCTGTTTGACACCTGGGTGCACCCGCTCATGATGGGGCTGGAGGAGCATCTGTTGGGCATGTTCCGGGAAGACTTCGAGTTTGCTGCAGGCGCTGCGCCCTCGCACCTCGGAGCGGGGCACGCACAGCCTGCACCGGAGCCCGTTACTGCCAAGCCGGTTCCCAGGGCGGCCTCAGCCAGCCCGGAAATTGTGGTGCCCGTGGTTACACCGGCCGCACCGGCCGCACTTCAGAACGGCTGGACGTCTGATGCAGAAAAAGAGCTCAACAAGATTCCCTTTTTTGTGCGTGGCAAGGCTCGGCGCAATACCGAGCGATACGCACAGGAACAGGGTGTGATGACGATTACCGTGGAGACGCTTTACGATGCCAAATCTCATTTCAGCCGCTGACTCGGCGCGCGCTGCCAGGAGCACCCCGATCCGGGTGACCATTGTGACGATGGATACCCATCTGTCCACCTCGGTGCAGCGGGCCAGCAGCCAACTGCGCAAAGAATTCCCCGGCCTGCACATCTCCCTGCATGCTGCTTCCGAATTTGCAAATCACGACGCTGTCGTTGCCCGCTGCAAGGCCGACATTGCCCAAGCCGACATCATCGTGGCGGGCATGCTGTTTCTGGAAGACCACTTTCTGCCTATTCTGGAGGATCTGCGTGCCCGCCGTGACCATTGCGACGCGATGATCTGCATGGCCTCTGCCACGGAGGTCGTGCAATTGACCCGCCTGGGCCAGTTTGACATGGGTAAGCCGGCCAGCGGCCCGATGGCATTGCTGAAAAAGCTGCGCGGCAAAAAGGAAAAAAATTCAACTGGCGGAGCCGCCCAGATGAAGATGCTGCGCCGCCTTCCGCAGATGCTGCGCTTCATCCCGGGCACGGCACAGGATGTGCGCGCCTATTTCCTCACCCTGCAGTACTGGCTGGGCGGGTCAGACGACAACGTACTCAATCTCGTGCGCCATGTCATCGACCGGGGCGCCAGCGGGCCGCGCAAACACCTGCGTGGCCTCACCAAGGTGGCGGCTCCCGTCGACTACCCGGAGGTAGGCGTCTACCACCCGCGCCTGAAAGGGCGCTTTTCGGAAGATGCCGACGTGCTGCCAAGCCCCGCCCATACGGCGGTCAAGGGAACCGTGGGGCTACTGGTGTTGCGTTCGTACCTGCTGACCGGAAATTCTGCCCACTACGATGGCGTGATCAGCGCGATGGAAGCCCGCGGATTGCGCGTCATTCCAGCATTCTCTGCGGGGCTGGATGCGCGCCCCGCCATTGAGGCATTCTTTATCAAGAATGGGCATGTCAGCATCGATGCCCTGGTGTCGCTGACCGGCTTTTCTTTGGTAGGTGGGCCCGCCTACAACGATTCAAAAGCCGCCGAAGAAATTTGCGCCCGGCTCGACGTGCCGTATGTCGCGGCCCAGCCCGTGGAATTCCAGACGCTGGAGCAGTGGGGCGGCTCGGATCGGGGGTTGCTGCCCGTGGAAAACACCATCATGATCGCCATACCCGAGCTCGATGGCTCGATCAGCCCCATCGTTTTCGGGGGGCGCCCGGGTGCGCCAGGGGTGACCTGCACCGGCTGCAGCCACGCATGCACCTTCCACGACGCAGACAATACCCAGGACATGGCATCTTGTCCCGAGCGCGCGGTCATGCTGGCGGCGCGGGTCTACAAGCTGGTCGCACTGCGGCGTAGCGCGCACGCCACGCGCAAGGTGGCAGTGGTGGTTTTCAACTTCCCGCCAAACGCCGGAAACATCGGCAGTGCAGCGTACCTGAGCGTATTCGAGTCGCTGTTCCACACGCTGACCGCCATGAAGGCGCAAGGTTACACCATCGACATGCCCGCGGATGTGGATCATTTGCGCGAACAGATTCTCCATGGCAACGCCCGGCAATACGGTGCGGATGCCAATGTGCACACCCTGATTTCTGCCAATGACCATGTGCGTCGCGAGCCCTGGCTGAAAGAAATTGAAGCCCAGTGGGGTCCTGCACCGGGGCGCCAGCTGAGCAATGGCCAGTCCATATTTGTACTGGGTCAGCAATTCGGCAATGTGCTGGTGTGCGTGCAGCCCTCGTTCGGCTATGAAGGCGATCCGATGCGCCTGCTGTTCGAGAAAGGGCTCGCCCCGACCCATGCGTTCTCTGCCTTTTACCGCTACCTGCGAGAGGACTTCAAAGCCCACGCCGTGTTGCACTTTGGCACCCATGGAGCGCTGGAGTTCATGCCGGGCAAGCAAAGCGGCATGGCCGGCAGCTGCTGGCCCGACCGCCTTATCCACGACCTGCCCAACATGTATCTGTATGCCTCCAACAATCCGTCGGAGGGGGCGATTGCCAAGCGTCGCAGCGGTGCCACCCTCATCAGTTACCTGACCCCCCCCATTGCCCAGGCGGGCCTGTACAAGGGTCTCAACGAGGTCAAGGCGTCCATCGACCGCTGGCGTGTCCTCGAGCCGGGCGCGCAGGAGCGCAGCGAACTGGCCGTGCTGCTGCAGGCGCAGGCAGCTTCCATGGACCTGGTGCCTGCCGAGCCGCTATGGGGTGTGGCCGACGCTGGCGCACTGGACGCCCTGGTGGCGAAACTGGCCGAGGACCTGCTGCAACTCGAATACGAACTGATTCCCCACGGCCTGCACGTGACCGGTCGGGCGCCCTCTGTGACAGAGCGTGTCGACATGCTGCTGGCATTGGCGCAGGCAAGCCACGCGGTGGCGCTGCCCCGCGAAGCGGTACAAACGCTGGTGGATGGCGGCAGCGTGGATGCAGCGCTGCGGGTGGGGGATCTGGCGCAGGATACGAAATACCGCGATATCTTGCAGGCATTGCGCGAGGCCAGCCAATGGCTTGCGAAAGACACCGAAGTGGACGCCATCCTGCAAGCTCTCGATGGCCGCTACATCCGGCCCGCACCCGGCGGCGACCTGCTGCGCACGCCCGAGGTTCTTCCTACTGGCCGCAACATTCACGGATTCGATCCGTTCCGCATTCCCAGCGCATTTGCCGTTCAGGATGGACGCAAGCAGGCCCAGCGTCTGCTGGATCGTTATGCCGCCGACGGTAATCCCTTGCCCGAATCGATTGCCATGGTGCTGTGGGGCAGTGACAACCTGAAGAATGAAGGCGCCCCTATTGCGCAGGCCCTGGCCCTCATGGGTGCGGCACCGCGTTTTGACAGCTATGGCCGTATTGCCGGTGCGACGCTGATTCCACTGGAGGAATTGGGCCGTGCACGGGTGGATGTGGTGATCACCCTGTCAGGCATCTTTCGCGATCTGATGCCGTTGCAAATTCGCATGCTGGCAGAAGCCGCCTACCTGGCCGCTGCGGCGGCTGACGAGCCATTGCACCTGAACCCGATCCGCAAACACGCACTGGCGCATCAGCAAGAGCATGGTTGCACCCTGGAGATTGCCGCCCTGCGGGTCTACGGTAATGCCGAGGGAGCTTACGGTGCCAACGTCAACAACCTCATCGAGAGCAGCAACTGGAGCGAGGAAGGGGAACTGGCAGAAACCTACACCCGCCGCAAAGGTTTTGCGTATGGCCGCACCGGCCGCGCCGAACAGCGCACGGCCCTGCTGCAAAGTGTGCTGAGCAAAGTGCAGTTGACCTACCAGAACCTCGACTCGGTCGAACTCGGTGTGACGACCGTGGACAACTACTTTGATACGCTGGGCGGAATCACCCAGGCTGTCAAAGCGGCCAGCGGCGGCAAGACCCCGCCGGTTTATATTGGTGACCAGACCAAGGGCGACGGCGCGGTGCGTTCCCTGCAGGAGCAGGTGTCTCTGGAGACGCGTACGCGCATGCTCAACCCCAAGTGGTACGAGGGCATGCTGGAGCATGGCTACGAGGGCGTGCGGCAGATCGAGGTGCATGTGACCAACGCCATGGGCTGGTCGGCCACTACCGGTCAGGTGCAGCCGTGGGTCTACAAGCAGTTGTCGGAAACCTTCATGCTCGATCCGGCCATGCGCGAGCGACTGTCCAAGCTTAACCCGACAGCCTCCGCCCGGGTTGCAAACCGACTGATTGAGGCGTCGGAGCGCAACTACTGGCAGCCCGATGCCGACACATTGCAAGCCCTGCGCCAGGCCGGCGAAGAGTTGGAAGACCGCCTCGAGGGCGTGTATGAAGGAGTTCACGCATGATTGAAACTGCAACCGTCCCCGTGTCCGGTATCCGGCGCGGGGGCCGTCCTGTTGATGGCGAGGGCAGTCTGCAGGTACAGCTCGACCCTGCAGTCAAGATTGGCACCGCCAAAGTGTTTGCCATCTATGGCAAGGGCGGCATCGGCAAGAGCACCACGTCGAGCAATTTGTCGGCGGCTTTTTCCAAACTCGGCAAAAGGGTGCTGCAAATCGGGTGCGACCCCAAGCACGACTCCACCTTCACGCTGACCAAAAAAATGTTGCCCACCGTCATTGACGTGCTCGAAACGGTGGACTTCCACGCCGAGGAACTGCGGGTTGAAGACTTCGTGTTCCCTGGCTACAACGGTGTGATGTGCGTAGAGGCCGGTGGCCCACCGGCTGGTACTGGCTGTGGCGGATACGTTGTGGGCCAGACCGTGAAACTGCTCAAGGAGCACCATCTTCTGGAAGACACCGACGTGGTGATCTTTGATGTGTTGGGCGATGTGGTGTGTGGTGGCTTTGCCGCACCGCTGCAACATGCGGACCGCGCATTGATCGTGACCGCCAATGATTTCGACTCCATCTTTGCGATGAACCGCATCGTCCAGGCCATTGGCGCCAAAGCCAAGAACTACAACGTGCGCCTGGGCGGCGTGATCGCCAACCGCAGTGCAGCCACCGACCAGATCGACAAGTACAACAACAAGATTGGCCTGAAGCTGGCTGCCCACTTTCCGGATCTGGATGTGATTCGCCGAAGCCGGCTGAAGAAATGCACCCTTTTCGAGATGGAATACTCTCCCGAACTGGAAGCTGTGCAGAAGGAATACATGCGCCTGGCAGCTGCCCTGTGGCTGGGTACCGAGCCCCTGAATGCCGTCCCGATGAAGGACCGCGATATTTTCGACTTACTTGGATTTGATTGAGCCGCACCATGGAAACCGCCAGCTACACCGAGCGTCGCAGCCAGATAGAAACCTACTTTGACCGGACGGCAGTCAAAGCCTGGGAGCGCCTGACCTCCGATGCGCCTGTTGGGCGCATTCGCGCCACCGTTCGCGCTGGACGCGACCGGATGCGCGCCAAGCTTTTGTCCTGGCTGCCGCAGGATTTGCAAGGTTGCCGCGTTCTCGATGCCGGCTGTGGCACTGGTGCGCTGGCGGTGGAAGCGGCCAACCGCGGTGCCCATGTCGTCGCGATTGACTTGTCACCCACGCTGGTCAACCTGGCGCGCGAACGCATGCCCACGCTCAAGAACGGGGGCTCGATCGAGTTTTTGAGCGGTGACATGCTCAACCCGGCGCTCGGTCAATTCGACCATGTCGTGGCCATGGACTCGGTCATCCACTACCAGACCGAGGATGCGGTCAAAGCCCTGGCGGCGCTGGGCCAACGCACCACACAGTCGATCGTGTTCACCTATGCGCCGCGAACACCGTTGTTGGCGACCCTGATCGCTGTCGGTCAGATGTTTCCCCGCGGTGACCGGGCACCCTGGTTGCAACCCATGGCGCACAAGCGGCTCTTGCAACTCATGCGCGAAGACGCAGAGTTGGCCACCTGGCAAGCGGCAAGGTGTGAGCGAGTCTCCAGTGGTTTCTATACCTCTCAAGCCATGGAGTGGAAACGCGTATGAGAAAGGCCATGTTCTCGAATTTTGCGCGCCAATTGCCATCGGCGTGGCTGCCGTTTGCCGATGTGGCAAGCGCTGACCTGCCCATGGCACGCTTGCTGCGGCTGTCCTTGTTCAAGGTCACCATGGGCATGACCACGGCGCTGATGATCGGCACGTTGAACCGGGTCATGATTGTCGAACTGGGCGTTTCGGCCTGGCTGGTGGCGCTGATGTTGGCCTTGCCCTTGCTGGTCGCGCCGTTTCGCGCCGTCACCGGCTACCACTCCGATACGCACCGTTCGGCCTTCGGCTGGAAGCGTCTCCCCTTCATGTGGGGCGGAACCCTGGTTCAATTTTTTGGACTGGCCATCATGCCGTTCGCATTGTTGGTCTTGTCCGGGCAGGGCGCGGTGCCCGTGCCTGACATCGTGGGCCAAGCGGCGGCGGCGTTGGCTTTTCTGGCCGTAGGTGCCGGTTTGCAAACCTCTCAGACTGCCGGGCTGGCCCTTGCCACGGACCAGGCCAGCGAGGCAACGCGCCCGCGGGTGGTCGCGCTGATGTACTGCATGCTGCTCGCTGGCGCCGTGATTGGCAGCTTGGTCTTCAGCTTTCTGTTGGCAGATTTCACACCCAAAATTCTGATTCAGGTCGTCCAAGGTTTCGCGCTGGTTGTTCTGGCCCTCAACGTGGTGGCGCTCTGGAAGCAGGAGCCGCGCAACGCCCAGCGCGCCGCGGCCATGAAGACCGAGAAATCACCTCCCTTCGACGAAGTTTGGCGCGGTTTCATCCGCACGCCCAAGGTCAAGCGCTTCTTGTGGGCCACCGGTCTTGGCACGATGGCATTCAACATGCAGGACATTATTCTGGAGCCCTATGGCGGCGAAATTCTCCGCCTGAGCGTAGGCGCAACCAGTGCGCTGACCGCCATGCTGGCTGGCGGTGCACTGACGGCCTTCTTGCTGGCCGGCAGATATCTGGCACGTGGTGCAGATCCCATGCGCATGGCCGCTTACGGCACCTTGGCTGGGTTGCCTGCATTTGCCGCCGTCATATTTGCGGCACCGCTGGATTCCGGTTTGATTTTCAGGCTGGGCGCGTTCGGCATCGGTTTTGGCGGCGGCTTGTTCGCCGTGGGTACGCTGTACACCGCCATGCGCCTGGGAGAAGGCCGGTTTGTCGGTTTCGCCCTGGGCGCCTGGGGCGCTGTGCAGTCTGTCGCCGCCGGCCTTTCCATGTTCATTGGCGGCAGCCTGCGGGACATCATCAACAGCCTGGCCATGGATGGCGCTCTCGGCAGCGCGCTGGCCAACCCGTCCACCGGATACAGCTTCGTCTACCACATCGAGATGTATCTGCTGTTCATCACCCTGATCGCCGTCGGCCCGCTGGTACGGCGCAGTTCATCACCCGTCTCCCCTTCAACCCGCAAGTTCGGCATGCCCGATCTGCAAAGCTGAATCACTTCGCAACCTAGGAGAACATCATGCAAGTAGGCGAAATTACCGGATACGTCGATCTGGCCCAAATCATTCTGTATGCGTTCTGGGCGTTTTTCGCCGGAATCATCTTCTACCTCGTTCGGGAAGGCCACCGCGAAGGTTATCCGATGGACTCGGAAGGTCCGGGCAGCGCGGTGGTTACCGGCTGGCCCATTCCAGAGCCGAAGGTCTACAAGTTGGCCAACGGTAAAGAAGTCATGATGCCCGACCCTACGCGCAGGGAGCCGCCCATCAACAACCGCCGTGATGGAACCTCCTATGGCAACCCCTACATTCCCACCGGCGACCCCATGACCGAAGCTACCGGGCCTACCTCGTATGCGATGCGGGCCGATGTGCCGGATAAGGATGTCCACGGCCACCCGATCATCCGCCCGTTGCGCGCATTGAGCGAGTTCGGTGTATCCACGCACGACACCGATCCGCGCGGCTTGCCGGTCATTGGCGGTGACGGCAAAGTGGCTGGTAGAGTCGTGGATATGTGGGTTGACACGTGCGAAATGATGTTCCGCTATATCGAACTGGAAACCGAGGCCGGCGGTGCGCCTCGCAATGTCCTGTTGCCGGTGCCGTTTGCACGCATCCAAAGCGACAGTGTCAAGGTCAACAGCATCTTTGCGGAACAGTTCGGCCGTGTGCCCGCGATCAAAAACCCCGACCAGATCACCCTGCTGGAAGAAGATCAAATTGCGGGCTATTATGGTGGTGGAACCCTGTACGCCCACCCGGATCGCTCGGAACCCATCCTATGACGTCTCTCCACAACGGCCGCGAGTACGAATTTGAGCCGGAGCATGGCTTGCCAGAACCCTTGCCCAAGGCCGAACGCATGATCTGGCAATCGTCACCGAATGTGCGCGAGACGGCGATCCACATGTTCCACATGCGCAAGCTGGTGCTCTACTTCATCGCGCTGGGGGGCGTTCGGGTTGCCTACCTGTCGGCCTCGGGGATGGCTTGGGATGCCGCGCTGGCCTCCATGTTGTTGCCAGCGGGCCTGGCACTGATTGCATTGGCCGCTACTTTCACGTTGGCATGGCTCACGGCCACGACCACGGTCTACACACTGACGGACCAGCGGATCGTCATGCGAGTGGGGATCGTGCTGACACTGACCTATAACTTTCCGCTGCGTCTGATCGAATCGGCCGGGCTGAAGGTGAGAGCCACGGGTTTTGGCGACATTCCCATCGTGCTCAAGGGCGACACCCGCATCGCGTGGGTGCATCTGTGGCCGCACGCCCGTGCTTGGCGACTTGCCAAGCCCGAACCCATGATGCGTTGCATTCCTGATGTGCAGCAAAAGGCGCTGCAGCTGTCACAGGCCTGGTCGCACGCGACCGGCGTTGTCGTGGCGCCAACCGCCGACACCAAGACCGATGCCCGTCCCATCCACTGGAAACCCAGCCTGACATGAAAACAATCGCTTTGAAGTCCCCGGGCCCCGACTCCTTCCCGCGATGGGTGCTATGGTGTGTGGGCGGCCTGCTGGCCTTCAGCTTGGTCGCCGTTGGCTTGGTGCGCATTACCGGCAACGGCCCGGACCAGTTGACCGCCGCAATCACCGCAGAACGTTCCTTGCGCTTTGTGGATCGGCCTGACAGAGGTATTTCCATCATCGATGGAACTACCGGAGAACTTCTCACGGTGATGCGCGGAGAGCAGGGCTTTCTACGTGGCACAGTGCGGGCCCTGGCACGTGACCGCCGCTCCTACCAGATCGGAGCCGAGTTGCCGTTTCAGCTGATCGCACGCACCGATGGCCGTCTTGCCTTGTACGATCCCCTGACGAGCCACCGCGTTGACCTGGAGTCTTTTGGCCCTGACAACGCTGCGGTATTTGCGCAGTTCCTCACCATGAAACCAGCAGCTGGGTCAAACTGACACAACTGGAGAAATTATGCAAGCCTCGACCTCTATTGATTCGCCTGAAATGGCCGCCCTGAAAGCCAAGCAAGAGACGCTGCTGAGCCCACGTTTTTATACCACCGACTTTGCCGCCATGGACAAGATCGATGTGTCGCCTATCCGGGCCGACTGGGACACCATGCTGGCCGAGTATGAGGGCGATAACAACCATGATCACTTCCAGCGCACACCCGAGTTCGCAGTCGAGGTGGCAGAGAACTTCAGCAAGGTATCGCCCGAGCTGCGCCAGGAATTCACCGAGTTTCTGATCTCTTCGCTCACTTCCGAGTTTTCCGGTTGCATTCTGTACAACGAGATCCAGAAGAACGTCACCAATCCGGACATCAAGGCGCTGATGCGCTACATGGCGCGAGACGAGTCACGCCATGCCGCGTTCATCAACCAGTCGCTCAAGGACTTCGGCTTGGGCCTTGACCTGGGCGACCTCAAACGCACCAAAGCCTACACCTACTTCAAGCCCAAGTACATTTTTTACGCCACGTACCTGTCCGAGAAAATCGGCTATGCGCGCTACATCACCATCTATCGCCAGCTCGAGCGCCACCCCGACAAGCGTTTTCATCCGATCTTTCGCTGGTTCGAGCGCTGGTGCAACGACGAATTCCGCCATGGCGAATCGTTTGCATTGATCATGCGGGCCAACCCCCATTTATTGCGGGGAGCCAATGTGTTGTGGATCCGCTTTTTTCTGCTGGCGGTGTATGCCACGATGTATGTTCGCGACCACACCCGCCCGCAACTCAAGGCGGCCATGGGCCTGGAGCCCACCGCCTACGACTACGAGGTGTTTCGCATCACTAATGAGATCACCAAGCAGGTGTTCCCGATATCGCTGGACATCGACAGCCCGGTGTTTCGCGCTGGCCTCGACCGCCTGTTCCAGATCCAGACGGCACTCGACGCAGCCAAGGCGCAAGGCGGTATTGCAGGCCTGGTCAAGCGCGGTTACTGGTCGGTGGTGGGGGTGTATACCTTCGCCAGGCTCTACGTGATGCCCGTCAGGCACCACGCATTGCCCGCCAAGATTCGCATGGTTCCCGCCTGGTAATCATGTTCGAGTTCTGGCTACCTGTCGTCTTTGCCATCTTCATCTGGTGGTTTGCCACTGGCCTGGTGTTGCTGCTGGACAACTTGCCGCGTACCACCTTCCGCTGGAGCCTGCTGATTTCATCGCTGCTGGCCATCAGTGCACTGGTGGGGCTGGCCCACACAGCCGAGCAAGCCACGGTACTAGGCGCCTACTGCGCCTTCACTTGTGCACTGCTGGTGTGGGGCTGGCATGAGTTGACTTTTTTGACGGGGTCTTTGACCGGGCCGCGCAAGATGGCCTTCGTGCCGAACAAAGACGGCTCGGGCCGCTTTTTGCAAGCGGTGGCGGCAATTCTGTGGCACGAGTTGGCCATCGTGGCCTGCGGGTTGCTAATTGTTGCGATCACCTGGGGTGCCCAGAACCAGATCGGAACCTGGACATTTCTGGTGCTCTGGATTATGCGTATCAGTGCCAAGCTCAACCTCTACTTTGGTGTGCGCAACCTGAGTGAAGAGTTCTTGCCGGTCCACCTGGCTTACATGGGCAGCTACTTTTTGAAGCGCCCCATGAACTTCTTGCTCCCCCTTTCGGTGATCGGCTCCAGCGTCGTGCTGGCGCTGATGTTGGTACGCGCCTTCGAGCCTGGCAGCCCAGCCGCCGTGACCGTGGGATTGCTGCTGGTATCGACCATGCTGGCCATGGCCATCCTGGAGCATCTGCTGCTGGTATTACCCCTGCAGTCCACGGCTCTTTGGAAGTGGGCGTTGCGTAACCGCAAGACTCAGGCCACCATGGCGCCTGAACCCGCTACCAGGCCTAAAAATGAAGACATTCTCCACGCCAGTTGAGCGCGGCATCCCCCATTCGGAATACACCGCGGGCGGCAACTCAGGCCAGCCCCAAGCCCCGGTAGCAATCATCATCGGTTCCGGCTTTGGTGGGCTGGCAGCCGCTATTCGCCTGAGCGTCATGGGGTACCGGGTGCAGGTGCTGGAAAAGCTCGACGGCCCCGGCGGGCGAGCCTATGTGCGCCGCCAGGACGGGTTCACGTTCGACGGTGGGCCGACCATCATCACCGTACCGTTTTTGTTTGAAGAGTTGTGGGCCCTGTGCGGCCGCAAACTGTCCGACGATATCGATCTGCGGTTGATGGACCCTTTTTACCGGGTACGCTTTGATGATGGAACGCACTTCGATTACAGCGGCGACCCCGAGCGCATGCGCATGGAAGTTGCCCGGGTGAGCCAGGCCGACCTGGCGGGCTTTGACCGTTTCGTCAAAGAGGCGGACCAGTGCTATCGGCTGGGCTTTGAAGCGCTGGGCTGCAAGGCGTTTGACAGCATTGGCGATTTGCTGGCCGCCGTGCCGTCCATGATCAAGATGCGTGCCTGGCGCACCATGCACGGCCTGGTGGCCAGCCATTTCAAACATCCCAAATTGCGCATGGCGATGAGCCTGCAGACCCTGCTGATTGGCGGCAACCCGTTTTCTGTCACGGGCGTTTACAGCCTCATCAATGCCCTGGAGCGTCGCTTCGGCGTGTACTCAGCCATTGGCGGCACCGGAGCCTTGGTACGCGGCATGGTGAAGTTGCTGGAAGGTCGCGGGGTGCCGGTTCGTCTGAACACAGAGGTGCGCAAGATCGTCGTGGAAGGCGGCCGCGCGACCGGCGTCGAGTTGGCCAATGGTGAACATGTTCGCGCTGACATTGTGGTGAGCAACGGCGACACGGCCTGGACCTACAAGAATCTGATAGCTCCAGTGCACCGTCGGCATTGGACAGACGCCAAGATTGACCGCGGAAGCTACTCCATGAGTCTGTTTGTCTGGTACTTTGGCACCGATCGCCAGTACCCGGAAGTCCCTCACCACACGATGGTCCTGGGGCCCCGCTACGAAGCCCTGCTGACTGATATTTTTGTGGGTCACAAACTGACGGAAGATTTCAGTTTGTACCTGCACCGCCCGACTGCCACCGACCCGTCGGTTGCACCGGCAGGCTGCGACACCTTTTATGTGCTGGCCCCGGTGCCCCACCTGGACAGCGGTACCGATTGGGCCAGTCACGCTGAGTCGTACCGCCAGGCGGTTGCCAAGCGACTGGAAGAAACCCTGCTGCCAGACTTGCGCAACCATGTCATCAGCTCGCACGTGATGACGCCGCAAAACTTTCATGACGATCTGCTGTCTCTCAAGGGTGCCGCCTTCGGTCTGGAGCCGCTGTTGCTGCAGAGCGCCTGGTTTCGCCCGCACAACCGCAGCGAGGATGTCGAAAACCTCTACATGGTGGGGGCCAGCACCCACCCGGGCGCGGGTATGCCAGGCGTGTTGATGTCGGCGAAGGCACTTCAAACCGTTATTCCTGCGGTGTCGAGTCATGTCCTGGCTTGATACGGCATCTGCTGTCAAACCGGGCTACGACTTTGAGGCCTGCCAGGCGCTCATGGCAGGCGGATCCAAAACTTTCTTTGCGGCCTCGCGGCTGCTGCCCGGGCGGGTACGCGGGCCGGCGATTGCCTTGTATGCGTTTTGTCGCGTGGCAGATGACGCCATCGACTTCGCCACTGACCGTGCCAGCGCCTTGGGGCAGCTCAATGAACGCCTGCGCTGCATCTATGCCGACACGCCGATGGATTACGAGTCTGACAAGGCGTTGGCGGCAGTGGTGCGCGAATTTCACTTGCCCCTCGAATTGGTCAGTGCGCTGCTGGAAGGCTTTGAGTGGGATGCCGAAGGACGGCGCTACGAAACCCTGGAAGAACTGCAGTCTTATGGCGCGCGGGTCGCCGGCAGTGTGGGCGCCATGATGGCAGTCATCATGCGTACCCGCAGCGAACAGGCCCTGGCGCGCGCCTGTGACCTGGGCGTGGCCATGCAACTGACCAACATCGCCCGCGACATCGGCGAGGATGCGCGCTGCGGCCGTCTCTACATTCCCATGCAATGGATGCGCGAGGTGGGGTTGGATCCCGATGAATGGCTCAAAGCCCCCGTGTTTGACGCCCGCATCGCCTCCGTCGTGGCCCGACTGCTTTCGGCTGCCGATGACCTGTACCGACGTTCTGAGCACGGTATCGGCCAGCTACCCCGCGATTGCCGCCCCGCCATCCGGGCCGCCCGGCTGGTGTATGCCGAGATCGGCCGTGAGCTGGAGCGTGGTGGCCTGGACTCCATCAACCACCGGGCCGTCGTATCCGGGCGCCGCAAACTGGCCTTGCTGTCCCGCGCCTGCGGTGCAGCGCTAATGTCCCCGGCAGATCCCGCGACCAGGTTGGCGGCGCTGCCCGCCAACCAGTTTCTAGTGGATGCCGCCATCGAGCTGGCACCGAGCAGCACCCCTCGCCCGACGCGCCATCGTTCGTTCCAAGAACGTTCCGCCTGGGCAGGCGATCTGTTGGAACGGCTTGCCCGCCAGGACCTGGAGCAGGCAGCGGCCCATACCCGCCAAAGTGCGCCGGCCAATCATTGAGCGGCCTTGACTCCCCGTTGCTGTGGGTGAAGGTGCTGGGTTTGGTGGGCGCCGTGGGCCTTTTTGTGTGGTGGCAGTTTCGTGATCTGGCGCAGGCCCGCAAACAAAGGGAACTGGCGGCAGCCTTGCTGAAAAAAGATCCGCCCCACTAACTCTGAGAGGCGCGTGCCTCCGAGCGAACCAGTTCACGCGGCGCTTGCGACGACGCTTTGGCCCCATGGGTAGCCAGGCCTTCGACGAACAGCTGTTCGATCTGAGGCGCGGCCCGCAACAGCTCCCGCTCGGCTACCGGCGTATGCAGCCAAGCCCGCAGCCAGTGCAACACCCGAATCCAACTGGGGACCCAGATCTGTCGCGCACGTCGGGCGAAACCGTTGACAATCATCTGCGCAGCCGCATCCGGTTCCATGGGTTTGCGCAGTGCAGTTGGCGTGGTTTTCTGCAATCGGACAAACGCCGGATGCAGTGCGCCCTCGGTCATGAGTGGCGTTTTTACCCAGGAGGTGTGAATCACGCCCACGCTGACCCCATGGCCCGCCAGCTCGATGCGCCACGCGTTGCACATGGCCTCGACCGCAGCTTTGGACGCCGCATAGGCGGACACCGCCGGCGGGTGGGCAAAGGTTGCCACCGAGGCGCTGACGGCCACATAGCCGCGCGACTGCTGGATGGCAGGCAGTGCGGCCCGCACGGTGTTGAATACGCCAAACACATTGACCTCCAGGCACCGCTTCCAGGCCGCAGGTTCGGTGTAGGCCAGCGGGCCGAACGCGGCAATACCGGCATTGGCCCACACGATGTCGATGCGGCCGAATCGCGCCAGAGTCTGTGACACGGCCGCTTCGCACTGCGCCAGGGAGGTCACGTCGGCGGCAATGGTGAGCACGTCGCCACCCAGCTCTGCGGCCGTTTGCGCCATTGGAGCGGCGTCGCAATCGACCAGAACCGGAATGGCCCCACGCTGTTGCAAGACTTTGGCGGTCGCAGCGCCAATGCCTGAACCGCCGCCGGTAATGAGGACAACCAGGCCTTTCATGCCACGTGATTGCCAAAATAGGCTTCCATGTTGAACATCACAGGCTGTAAGCAATCCTGAAAATCGTGTTTTGACAATCTACGCAAGGGTGATTCTCGCCCGAAACGGCGAAAAGGGCGTGTTTGCGGTGGATCGCCAGGACGGTGAGTCGTCGCCTGGGGTAGCGAGTGCGCAGCGTGAAATGCTCGCCTGCATAGCGTTGCCTCAGCCAAGAAAACGTCCCAGCAATGCGGCAGCCGACAGCAGTGCGGCAAACCACAGATTCAGCCGGAAGGTGCGAAACAGGATCAGGTTGTAGACCCGCCCCGGGGCACTTGCCATGAAGTCCTGCCGCAACGCCCATGCCGCCGGCAGCAGCAACAACGGCACCAGCAGGGCTATGGCGTTGGCTATGACGGCCATCATTGGCACCAGCAGGAAGGGGAAAAGCAACAGCATCGACACCAGCTGGTGCGACGCGCGTTCGCCATAACGGACGTCAAAGGTCTGGCGGCCCATGGAGCGGTCATGGGAGATGTCGCGGTGGTTGTTGACGGCCAGAGCCGCTGCAGCCCGCCCGCCGATGGCCACGGCTGCGAGCACGCTGACCGCGCCGATGCTTCCGGTCAGAACCCAGTCGGTGCCCAGGACCGCCACCAGGCCAAAGAACAGAAAAACCGTGAGCTCACCCAGAGGGGTGTAGGCGATCGGCAGGGGACCGCACATGTAGGCCAGTGCAGCCAACAACGACAGGCTGCCGATCAGCAGCACGGGCCACCCCCGGTAGGCCACCAGGCCCAGGCCGAAGCCGACCGCGACCACAGACACGACGACGATGCCCAGGCGTACCTGACGCACACTGAGCCACCCATTGGCAGTGGCTCGCAGCAACCCGCTGCGGCTGCCACGGGTCTCGCCACCGCGCACGGTGTACCCGACATCGTTCTGCAGGTTGGTGATTACATGCATCAGCAGTGCCGCACCAAAGACCAGCAGGGCAACCACTGTGTCGACGCGGCCGGTGCGCTCGAAGCCCAGCGTTGCGCCGACCAGTACCGGGCTGATCGCCACCAGCAGGCCGGCCGGCCGGCCGGATGGCGATGGCCTACGCGTCAAGCGACCCGACACGAATGAAACATGCGTCAGAGGCCCCGCTGGTCTTGGCTATCATGGCCTGCGTACCCCCGGGATCGTGCCGAGCACCCTGCCAAGCCATAATGATTTGTTCACATCACTGTGACGAGGATGGTGCCACGCCAATTTGACTTCGGTCAGAAGGGGCGGTAGGCAAGTGCCTGGTGGTCCCGGTGGCTGGCAGATGCTGCAACGCAATCATTCACTGACCGACGCTTCAAGGGTGTTTTTCAATTGACAATAGGGTGTCTGGTCGAATCGATGCATTGCAGGGTAACAACAGGGAACGCTTGGCGCGTCACCGGCTCCATACTCTTTGCAGGTGGGCGCTGCACTGCCGGATGTCCTTGCGAAAATTCAGGGCGAAGGCCACTGTAGTAAATTCATGGTCGGAGACACCCACCAACCGTCGGCAAAGCCTGGTCCCGCCCCTGTTCTGCCATAACCGTTTTTCACCCCGCAGGGACACTTGATGAAACCCAGAACCAAACGAGCAGCACTCATCGTCGGCGGCCTGGCTGTGCTGGGAGCCGCCACCACCCTGGTGCTAAATGCCTTCAACAGCAATCTGGTGTTTTTCTTCAGCCCCACACAAGTGTTTGCCAACGAGGCGCCGCGCGACCGCAGCTTCCGTATCGGCGGTCTGGTCGAGGAGGGCAGCCTGCTGCGCGAGCCGCAGGGGCTCACCATCCGGTTTGCGGTCACCGACCGGGCGCAGAAGATTCCCGTCACGTACACCGGGTTGCTGCCCGACCTGTTCAAGGAAGGCAAGGGCGTGGTAGCCCAGGGCAAGCTGGGGACCGACGGCGTTTTCCGGGCCGACCAGGTGCTGGCCAAGCACGACGAGAATTACATGGCGCCAGAAGCCGCCGAAGCCCTCAAGAACGCCAGGCCCGGTGCGCAGCAGTCGATGTCCACCCTGTCAGAGACCTCCAGCACAGGAGCCAAACCGTGATCTACGAACTGGGCCACGTCGCCCTCATCCTGGCCCTGGCGATGGCGCTGGCCCAAAGTGTGTTGCCGATGATCGGCGCGCAGACCGGAAACGTGGCCTGGATGTCGCTGGCGCGACCCTCTGCGCGCGGCCAGTTTCTGTTTCTGGCCATATCTTATGGCTGCCTGACCCATGCCTTTGTCACCAACGATTTCTCGGTGGCGCTGGCGGCCAATCATTCCAACTCCAACCTTCCGCTGGTCTTTCGGATTACTGCAGTCTGGGGCAACCACGAGGGATCGATCCTGCTCTGGGCACTGATCATGGCTGGCTGGACCCTGGCGGTCTCGATCTTTTCGCGCCAGCTCGACGAGCGCATGGTGGCCCGGGTGCTGGGCATCATGGGATTGATCAGCTGCGGCTTCCTGCTGTTCACGCTGCTCACCTCCAACCCGTTCGAGCGCATGTTCCCGGTGCCCGCCGATGGGCAAGACCTCAACCCGCTGCTGCAGGACGTCGGCATGATCATCCATCCCCCGATGCTCTACATGGGGTATGTTGGTTTCGTGGTGGCCTTCGCGTTCGCGGTGTCGGCCCTGATTTCGGGCCGGCTGGATGCGGCCTGGGCGCGCTGGTCGCGGCCGTGGACCACAGTGGCCTGGTGTTTCCTGACCGCCGGTATTGCACTGGGCAGTTTTTGGGCCTACTACGAACTCGGCTGGGGCGGCTGGTGGTTCTGGGATCCAGTCGAGAACGCATCTTTCATGCCCTGGCTGGTGGGCACGGCCCTGATCCACTCCCTGGCGGTGACCGAAAAGCGCGGCGGCTTCAAGATGTGGACGGCGCTGCTGGCCATCATGACGTTCTCGTTGTCGCTTTTGGGTACCTTCATCGTGCGATCCGGCGTGCTGAGTTCGGTGCATGCTTTTGCCACCGACCCGGCGCGCGGTGTCTTCATCCTAGGTTTCCTGGTGCTGGTCGTTGGCAGTTCGCTGTTCCTGTTTGCCTTGCGTGCACCGAAGGTCGGGCTGGGGGGCACTTTCGAGATGGTATCGCGCGAGTCGATGTTGCTGGCCAATAACGTGCTGCTGGTCGTCGCGGCTGGCGCCGTACTGTTGGGTACGCTGTATCCCCTGCTCATCGACGCGCTGGGTATGGGCAAGTTGTCGGTCGGCCCGCCGTATTTCGACGCGGTGTTCGTACCGTTGATGGCGCCCGCGCTGTTCCTGATGGGGGTGGGTCCGATGGCCCGCTGGCGCCAGGCGAGTGTGGGCGATCTGACGCGGCGCCTGCGCTGGGCGATCGGCGTGAGCCTCGTCAGTGCCGTGTTGGCCTTTATCTCCCTGGGCAAGTGGACACCCATGATCGGTTTCGGGCTGTTCCTGGCGGTCTGGGTGGGCAGCACGGCGGTGCTCAACCTGGTGGAGCGGCTGCGCGAGCACCCGGCTCCCACCCTCTGGAAACGCCTGTCGGCGCAGACCAGCAGCTACTTCGGCATGTTGTTGGCGCACTTTGGTGTGGCGGTGTTCATCGTCGGCGTCACCGTCGTGAGCGGCTTCGAGTCCGAGTCCGATGTGCGCATGGAAATCGGCGACACCGCGACGGTGGCTGGTTTTACCTTCCGCCTGGACAGCGTGACCCCGATCCGCGGCCCCAACTACACCGCATCGCGAGGGGCGGTCACGGCCCTGCGCGATGGCAAGACAGTGGCCACACTGAGCCCTGAACGGCGCGTCTACACCGTGCGCGGTATGCCCATGACCGAGGTCGGCATCGACCGCGGCATCACGCGGGACCTGTACGTGGCGCTGGGCGACCCGGTCAGCGCCACGGCCTGGAGCGTGCGGCTGCACCACAAGCCTTACGTCAATCTGATCTGGATCGGCTGCCTGCTGATGTCCCTCGGTGGCTTGCTGGCCGTGCTCGACCGGCGTTACCGCCGCCAGCCAGTGGCGGATCGCACGCCTGAGCCGGCTGCGGGGTCGGGCCCTGCCGGCGCGCCCCAGCCACTCGCGACCGCCAAAGCGGGTGCCCGATGAAGAAGGCCTTCATTCCGCTGCTGATCTTCGTTGTTTTGATGGGTTTCCTGGCAATGGGCCTGTCGCTGAATCCACGCGAGATCCCGTCGCCGCTCATCAACAAGCCGGCTCCGGCCTTCAGCCTGCCAGTGCTGGATGCGCCGGAGCAGAAGATCGCCGCCCAGGATCTGCGGGGCAAGGTCTGGGTCCTCAATGTGTGGGCGTCGTGGTGCGTGGCTTGTCGCATCGAGCACCCGCTGTGGGTCGAGTTCTCCAAATCGGGCCTGGTCCCGATCTACGGTCTCAATTACAAGGACAAGCGCGACGATGCGATCCGCTGGCTGGGCAATTTCGGCAACCCCTACCTGCGCTCCCTGTCCGATACCGATGGTCTGGTCGGCATTGATTTCGGTGTCTACGGCGTTCCCGAGACTTTCGTCATCGACAAGCAAGGGGTGATTCGCATGAAGCACATCGGGCCGGTCACACCCGAAGTACTGCGCGACGACATCATCCCGCTCGTAAGGAAGCTCGGTGCCTGACCGCATGTGCAAGGGCCTTCGGTCGCGCTGCCTTCTGGGCTGCCTGTGGTTCGCATTGCTGGTCGGGTCGGCAGTGGCGAAGGAGGCAGTGCCCAGCGCCGCCAATCCCGAGCTCGAAGCCCGCGTGTTGGCCATCTCCGAGGAACTGCGCTGCCTGGTGTGCCAGAACGAGACCATCGCTGCCTCCCACGCCGACCTGGCGGTCGATCTGCGCAAGCAGATCGCCGTGCAGCTGGAGGCGGGTCAGTCCAAGCAGCAAATACTCGATTTCATGGTGGAGCGGTACGGCGATTTCGTGCTGTACCGGCCGACGCTGAATGCCCGCACCCTGCTGCTATGGGTCGGTCCGTTTGTGTTGCTTTTTGGGGCGGTGGTTGTGCTCACCGTCAACATCCGGCGCCGACGTTCTGCTGATGCCACCGAATGGACTGCTGACAACGCGCAACGCGCTCGCGCCTTGCTTTCTGAAGGTGACGACCGTTCATGAGTTTCTTCCTGGTAGGCCTGGCGGGCCTGATTGCCCTGGCGCTGATTTTCCTGCTTCCGCCGCTGCTGCGCACGGCGCCGCTGCCGCAAGCACGCATTGCGGCTGACGCTCCCCGGCGTGCCAATCTGCAGGTGCTGCGCGAGCAACTCACGGCGCTGGAGGTCGAACACGCCAGCGGTGCGCTCGATGCCGCGCAGTACCTCAGTGCACGCAGCGAGATCGAGCGCCGGGCGATCGAGGAAGAGCAGGACACCGTCGCCGCACCGGTCGTCGCGCGCTCTGGCAAGACTGCCATTGCAGTGGGCGCCTCGGTCCCCCTGTTTGCCTTCGTCATGTACGGTGTTCTGGGAACGCCCGAGATGCTGCTGCCACGCCCGCCGTCCGCCGCAGCGCAAGATGGTGGTGTCACCCCGGAACAGATCGAGGCCATGGTCGCCAAGCTGGCCAATCGCCTGGAGAACCAGGGCGCCCCCCAGGTCGACGACGACCAGGGCTGGGCCATGCTGGCACGTTCGTACTCCGTACTGCAGCGCTTCCCGGAGGCCAGCAAGGCCTTTGCCCGCGCGCGCGCGCTCGCACCTGCCAATGCACAGCTGATGGCCGACCATGCCGATGTGATGGCCATGCTGCAGGGCCAGCGGGTCTCTGGCGAGCCGGCGCAACTGGCCGCTCAGGCGCTCAGGATCGAACCGGACAACCTCAAGGCGCTGGCTTTGGTCGGCAGCGCGGCCTTTGAAGCCAAGAACTATACCGGTGCGTTGAATTACTGGACCCGTGCCAGCCGGCTTGCCGAGCCGGGAAGCCCGTTCTCGGCCGGTCTGCAAAGCAGCATGCAGCAGGCACGTGCTGCCGGTGGGCAGGACCCCACCGGTGCGCCGCTAGCGCAGGTAGCCCCGGCTGCCAACGCCGGTCCGGCCATGCAAGCGGCCAACACCGGTGCCGCCGCGCAACCCGCTGCTGCCGGTGCCGCGAAGCTGACCGGCCTGGTGCAACTCGCCGGGCCACTGGCGGCCCAGGCGGCGCCGGGCGACACGGTCTTCGTGTTTGCGCGCGCAGCGGAAGGGCCGCGCATGCCGCTGGCCATTCTCAGGGTGCGTGTCAGCGACCTGCCACTGAATTTCACGCTCGATGACAGCACGGCGATGTCACCGCAGTTCAAGCTGTCCAACTTTCCGCGGGTGGTCGTGGGCGCACGCATCTCGCGCTCCGGCGATGCCATTCCGCGCAGCGGCGACCTGCTCGGCCAGGTCGGCCCGGTGGACAACACCGCCGGCAGGCTGGTCGTCACCATCGACGCCGTCCAACCCTGAGCATGCGCAGCCCCGCAGGGCGCAGACAGGTACAGTCGAAGCCGATGAAACGACTGCCACCCCTGCATGCCCTGCGCGCCTTTGATGCCTCGGTGCGTACTGGCAGTTTCACCCGCGCCGGTGAATCGCTGCATGTGACGCAGGGCGCGATCAGCCGGCAGATCAAGCAGCTTGAAGAATGGCTTGGCAAACCGGTGTTCGTTCGCAATTACCAAGGGTTGATCCTGACGCCGGCTGGCAGCGTGCTGGCCAAGAGCCTGGATTCGGCATTCGACACGATCCAGGATGCGGTGGAGCAGATCCAGCATCTGGGCGCGCGTCAGCGTATTGCGGTGAACGTGCCCGAGACATTTGCCTCGCGCTGGCTGGCCCCGCGGCTGCGCGACTTTCATGGCCGCCACGCCGACATCGACCTGTCGATCACCACCAGCGCCGTCACCCTGCTGCGCGAGGCCCAGCAATACGATTGCCTGGTGATGTTCCTCGATGAACCCTGGGCCAAGGGCCACTGCCGGCTGTTGCGCCAGGAACAGTACGTTGCAGTCGCCAGCCCGGAGTTGTGGGCCGACGGCGCCGAGCCCAACCTGGCCCACTGCCCGCTGCTGCACGTGCTGGCCGGTGCCGGTGCCAAACGCCTGCCGATCTGGGAGAACTGGTTCGCGTCGCTGGGCATCTTGCACATCGACCCGCGCCCGGGCATCGCGTTCTCGACCATGGACCAGGCCATCAACGCCGCCGTATCGGGTGCCGGCGTCGCAGTGGTCGACGCGCCGATGGTCGAACGTGACCTGGCCGAGGGTCGCTTGCGCCGCATCGGCACCCATGCGTTGACGGGTAGTTGCGGCTACTGGTTCGTCGAGCCGCGCGACCGTGCGACGCGGGACCCGGCGCACAGCGCGGTCGTGGCGCTGTTCCAGTCCTGGCTGCTCGATGTCAGTCGTGGTGTGGAGGCGGCCCGGACTGCCTGAGGCCGCCATCCATACCCGCGCTCACCAGATCTGCGGGGCCGACAGCGGCTGCAGTTCGTGGCGGATCCCGTGCAAGGCGCGGGTGCGGGCCTCCAAGCTGTGTGCCAGTGTCTCGCCCAGTTCCAGCGCCGCCAGCAGTTCGGTGCGCGTGTAATAGGTCAGGAAGGTCGCAGCAAGATCCGCGCGCCCTGCGTCCAGCAGGGTGGCTGCGGTGGCCAGCACGCCCGGCTGCGCGGCCAGCAAGCGTTCTTCTACCGCCTCCCAGACGGCAGTGACCTCGGGCAGGAAGTCCGCACTGTGCTGCGCCACCAGTTGCATCAGCCGTTTGAAGACGGTGCAGGCGCTGCGTGTGGATTCGATGCCCTGCGCGATCTGCGACACCGTGTCGGGCTGCCCGTTGCGCGCATGGCGGGTGTCAAGAAAGCGTGCCGACTCGCCCGCGCTGAGATAGCGGTGCTGGCGGAATTCTTCCGGCACCTCCTGCACGCCCATGAAGATCGGTACGAATGGTGCCGCGTGTGCGCCGGTCTGGGTATGCCACAGGCTGCGCATTTCTGGATGCGCAGGGTGCTGTAGCGGCACCAACTGGCCGTAGCCGGCGGTGTCGCCCGTGAGCTTTTCGGTGCGGACCGCCCACATCATGTCAGTGATCGACAACCTTTGCGCTCGCTCGGCCCGACGGGTCAGTTCAGCCTCGATCCATTGCACACCGGCCCAGCGACCTTTGCCATCGCCATACACCGTATTGGCATTGAATACCGCAGCACCTGCCGGGTCAAACCAGCCCTGCTCCACTGCAAAGGGCACCAAATGCGGTGCATACAGGTAGTCCGCATGATTCGGTTCATGGATCGGGATGTCGCCGATGTATCCGGGCCGTGAGGCCCGGATACTGTCTGGCCCCAGCCGCTCGGCCGCCCAAAGTTGGCGTCCGCCAGAAAACTCGATCACCACCCAGGCTTCGTCCGGGTCGGCGATCAGGTGCGAGTTGCCGCCGTAATCAGAATACCCGTGGCGCGCAATCAGATCGCCGATCAACAGCACGCCCTCGCGCGCGCTGCGGGCGCGCTGCAGCACGAGGCGGGACAGGTCGCTGTAATTGGGGCCGGTCTGGGTGCGGGGCGTCATCGCGACCAGTTCCGGGCGCGATGGGGACCAGACGTCGCGCACGGCCACACCGTACTCGTTCAGGCCCCCATTGGTCAGGGGGGCCGGGACCCCCCTGTAGTAGCTGTAGCTGACACGGATATGCCGGGCCGTCTCATCCACCTGGGGAATCTGGCTCAGGCAGCCGGGCATGGCTGCCATTGGGGTGACGCCTACCGTCACCCGCTCGCCGGGCGCGTGACTTGCCCGCGCTTCAATTTCCAGCCAGTGGCTCGAGGGCTCGTCGCCATAACCGCCCAGGTAGGCAATGCCATCGCTGGTGTGGTTGTGGCCGACGTAGATGGCGTAACTCATGGGTCTTCAACGGGGGCGGCAGAAGCGGGTTCAAGGGGTTAAAGCCACCTGCTTACAAGTGCTCCCGGTCATGCACCTTGTAAATGATCCAGCACGCGACGGCGATCAGCAAGATGGCGCCGCTTTCATAGAGCAGGATGCTCGGGTCGCCGTCCTTGCCCTGCAAAATGATGAGCCGGCTCAAGGCCGTGATTGCGATGAACAGCGGAATAGTGATGGGAATGCGGCGGCTGCTGTAGAAGGCCCCGACCATGCCCAGCACCTCGGCGTAGATGAACATCAGCAGCAAGTCAGAGAGCTCGACCCTGGCATTGCTGATCAGCAGCATCACCTCTTGCACCATCGCCACCACGGTGAATGCCGCGATGGTGACCAGGAAGATCTTCTCCAGCGCATCGATGATTTTTTTTACAAGCACAACAGGCTCCCTCAGGCAACGGCGCCAATTCGATTCAACCAGCTATTTCCGCAGACGGCATTGACCCGACTGGCAGTGGGGGCAGCGACCTCCCGGCCCTATGCGCCCGGGTTCTTTTCCTGGGTCCCCACCAGCGCCTTGCGCATCGCCGCGCTGTCCGGGAAAGGTTCGCCACCCAAGGGGGCCTGGGCCCGCACCGCCTCAATCTCGGGCAGCCGCTCCCGCAGGCGCCAGCGCCCGTCGGCGCAACGCACCAGTGTGTCGCGATAACGCCCGAAGGCGCGGATACCCGGCCCGTCGGGGTAACGGTCCAGCCGGGCAAACATGCTGCGCACCGTGGCGGTGTCGCCGTCGATGGCAATCAGCGGGGCCATCACCACATGCTTGTGGTACATCGCCGGCGCATGGGAGTGGGAGCGGAAACCGGCGCGCAATTCAGCATGCCCGCGCATGAACGCGCGCCCCGGCCAGTCGAGCACGGCGTCCTCGGTCCAGCAGTCGATCCATGCGTCTTCCAGGCCGTAATCCAGCCCGTGGCCGTAGGCGTACAGCGTCTCCAGGATGGACTGCTCGTCTTCCAGCAGCCGGAGTCGTTCTTCAATGCCCATGGCCGGCCCCCTTGTGGTGTGCAGATAGTGCGCGATCAGTGCCATGATCCCTTGCCAGTGCTGGCCCCTCGGCGCGCGCGGCTTCTTTCTCGACGATGCGGCTCCGGATGCGCCAATGACCATCCGCGCACCGCACCAGCGTGTCGATGTAACGCCCGAAGGCGTAGATTTCCGGGCCCGCCGTGCTGATGTACGGGTCGAGCCGGAAAAACATGCTGAGTACCAGCGCGCTGTCGCCCTGCACCGTAACCTGCGGTTGAACCAGCATATGTTTGTGCCAGGCGTCGGGTGCGTGGGTGTGGCGCCGGAACCCGGTACGGATCTGCTCATGTCCCTTCAGGGGCTGGGGGTACATGCTCCAGCCCAGTTCGCCATCCGATGCGAAGCAGTCGATGAAACCGGCCTCGTCACCGTAGTCCAGGGTATGTCCGTAGGCATGCAGTGTGCGCACGATGGCGCGCTGGTCCTCCAGCCACTGCAGGCGCTGCGCGATGTCCGGGGGTGGTGGTGTCTGCACCATGTGGGCCTCCTGGTTTCCGGCGGTCATCACGGCGCGCAGTCGCGCCCTGGACCCCGTGGTTTATCCTGATTGTCTTCCGTCTCTGGTTTCGATACTATCCATTTCGTTGTTCTTTTGTCAGCCGACGGCGCGAACCGCGGCGGTACCGATCCATTCACCAGGAGACACCATGCTCAAGCAGCTGCTCGGCGCGTTAATGATCGCGCTTTCCATGGGCGCCACGCCAACCGCCTGGGCCCAGCAACCGCGCGACGGCGGCGTGCTGCGCGTGGGCATTCAGTCCGAGCCGCGCAGCCTGGACCCGCTGCTGGTCATCACCGACGGCGCCACCGGCCACGTGGTGTCGAACATCTTCAACACCCTGGTGCGCTACGACTCCAAGATGCAGATCGTCCCCGACCTGGCCACGAGCTGGCGCCTGGAAGACGACGGCCGGGCGATCGACTTCTTCCTGCGCAAGGGGGTGAAATTCCACGACGGCACCGAGTTCGATGCTGCCGCCGTGAAGTTCGCGTTCGACCGCATCCTCGACCCGGCCAACTCCTCCCCGTACCGCAGCTTCTTCAAGCCGGTGGAGCAGGTGGTGGTCATCAACCCAGGCACGGTGCGGGTCGTTCTGTCTCAGGCCTGGCCCGGCTTCTTCTACCAACTCTTGTACGTCGGCGGCATGGGCATTCCCTCGCCAACGGCCGTCAAGGCGCTGGGCAACGCCGGCTTTGCACGCAAGCCCGTCGGTACCGGGCCGTTCCAGTTTTCCGAGTGGTCTTCGGGCGACCGCATCGTCCTGACCAAGAACATCAACTACTACCGGCCCAAGATGCCGTACCTGGACCGGCTCGAGTTCAAGGTGATTCCTGACTCCACGGCGCTCACCACCAGTCTGCGCACCGGGCAACTCGACCTGGTGCGTGACATTCCGACCCAGCTGCTGCCGCTGCTGGAAAGGGAGCCCACGCTGGTCCCCAGCGTGAAAAATGCCTATTCGTTCGACTGGCTGGCCCTCAACGCAGCCAAGCCGCCGTTCAACGACGTGCGGGTGCGCCAGGCCGTCAACCTGGCCATCGATCGCGACGCTTTGGCGTTGGCGGTGTATGGCAAGGGCGCCAGGGGTTCGACCGCGCAGATCGCCAGCGCGAACGACTTCCACCATCCCAAGAAACTGCCCACGTTCATGTACGACCCCGAGAAAGCGAAAAAGCTGCTGGCCGAGGCTGGCCAGTCGGGCCTGAAGTTCACATTGGTCTCGTCCACCGTCAAGCCGCAACTGGGTCAGGAGGCGACCGTCATTCAGGCCCAGCTGGCCAAGATCGGCGTCACCGTCACGCTTCAGGTGATGGAGCACCAGGCCTGGCTGGCCAATGTGCTGCGTGCCAAGAACTTCGAGGCCTCGACGGTGGCCGGCACCGGTGGCCCCGAGCCAAACAGCTATGTGATGTTCTGGACCAAGGACAACCCGGTCAACTTCGTGAGCTTGAACAATGCCGAGCTGTTCGAGCTGGTTCCCAAGGCGCAGGGCATCATCAACGATGCCGAACGCAAGAAGGCCTACCACCGCATCCAGGAACTCGGCGCCCAGGAAGCCAGCTGGATGGCATTGATGGAGGTGCCCTCCAACGCGGTCATGTCGAAAAAGATCAAGGGCTATGTGCACCTGCCCTACAACGTGAGCTATTTCGACGAGGTCTGGCTGGCGCCGTGACCGCCTGAGCGTGTTGGCCCGAGGCTTGTTCTTCAGCGTCCTGGCGCGCATCGCGACGGCCGCAGCCACATTGCTGGTGGTTGCGGCCATCGTTTTCTTCGTGATGCGATTCGTGCCGGGCGATCCGGTGCTCAACTGGCTGGGTACCAGCTACGAGAAGGCCGATTACGACCGGCTGCGTGCGCAGTACGGCCTCGATCTTCCCTTGCTGCAGCAATTCCTGATCTGGTTCACACGGCTGTTTCAGGGCGATCTCGGTTATTCGGTGCTGACGCATTTGTCGGTATCGGGAGAACTGCTGCGCCGCATCCCGGCCACGCTCGAACTCATCGGGCTGGCGCTGCTCATCGCGCTGCCGCTGGGCGTGGGGTCCGGCATCTGGGCCGCCTGGCGTTATGGCAAGGCGGCCGACCATGCGGTACTGAGCGCCACCTTGCTGGGCATCTCGCTGCCCGAATTCTTCGTGGGCGCGCTGCTGATGCTCACGCTGTCGCTGGAATGGCGCGTGTTCCCGGCGACCGGCTTTGAGCCCTTCGCCTGGTCGCGCGAGCATTTCGCCCACATGGTCCTGCCTGCGCTGGCGCTGGGCCTGCCACGGGCTGCGGTGATTTGCCGTCTCATGCGCGGCTCGCTGCTGGAGGTTTTTGGTCGCCCGTATGTGCGCGCTTCGCTGGCCAAGGGCCTCAGCCGCAAGGCGACCCTGTTTGCGCATGCCGTACGCAACGCGCTGATTCCCGTCGTCACGGTGATCGGCCTGCAGATCGGCTACCTGGTTGCCGGTGCCGTAGTGGTCGAGAAGCTGTTCGTCATTCCGGGCGTGGGCGCGTACGGGTTGAACGCCGTGACCGCCCGCGACTATCCCGCGGTGCAGGGCTTCATATTGGTGGTGGCAGCGATCTTTTTGATCGCCAACCTGATCGTCGACCTGCTGTACCTGTGGCTGGACCCGCGCATCCGCACCGGTGCCCCAGGGGCGACACCATGATGCAACGTGCCAGCGTGGCGCAACGTGCCTGGGCCAGCGCCAAGGTCCGCTACAGCTGCCTGCTGATCCTCGTGTTGCTGCTGCTCACCTGGGGCGCCGGCTGGATCGCGCCCTACCCGCATGACGAGATCGATGCCGGCGCAGCCTTCCATGCTCCCGGGGGCAAATACCTGATCGGCGCCGATGCGCTGGGGCGCGATGTGCTCAGCCGCACCCTGCACGGCGGGCGCATGTCGCTGGTGGTCGGGCTGCTGGCGACCCTGCTCGCCGTGCTGTGCGGTGTGCCACTCGGGGCGCTGGCGGGGTATGTGGGCGGCAAGGTCGACTGGGTCATCAGCCGGGTGGTCGACCTGCTGTTGCCGTTCCCGGTGATCCTGCTGGCCATCGTCACCAAGATGCTGCTGGGCGATGGCCTGGTCAGCGTCGTGATTGCGCTCAGCCTGGTGCTCACGCCGTTCTTCGCGCGCATGGCGCGTGCCAAGGCCCTGAGCGTTGCACAATTGCCGTTCATCGAGGCGGCACAGGGCAGCGGGCTTGGAACCGGGCGGATCATGCTGATGCATGTTTTGCCCCACTGTTTCCAGCCCGTCCTGATCATGGCCACGCTGTCGGTGGCTTTTGCCATCCTGGCCGAGGCCTCGTTGAGCTTTCTGGGGCTGGGGCTGCCCCCGCCGGCACCGAGTTGGGGCGGCGACCTGCAGGCGTCGATGAGTGCCTTCCAGCTGGCGCCCTGGACGGTGCTCGCTCCGGGCCTGGCCATCACGCTCGCGGTGCTGGCGTTCAACTTTCTGGGCGACGGGCTGCGCGACGTGTTCGACATTGGCGAGAGGTTCCTGTGAACGCGCAGCCGCCGGTTCTTTCCATAGAGGCGCTCGCGGTCGACATCCGCGGCGCGCGCGTGCTCGACGGCGTCTCGCTGATGATCGGCGCGGGTGAGGCGCTCGGCCTGGTGGGCGAATCCGGCTGCGGCAAGTCGATGACGGCCTTGGCCATCCTGGGCCTGTTGCCGCGCGGTGCCACCATCGCCGGCGGGAGCGTACGGCTGCGCGGTGGCGAGTTGCTCGGCGCCTCCGAAGACGCCTTGTGCCAGGTGCGCGGCGGCACTGTCGGCATGATCTTCCAGGAGCCTGGCGCCTGCCTGGATCCGGTCATGCGCATTGGCCGCCAGATCGGCGAGTCGCTGCAGCTGCACCGCGGGCTGCGCGGCGCTGCACAGCAGGCCGAATTGCGCAAGCTGCTGCTGGAAGTGGGCCTCACAGATACCGAACGCGTCGCACGCGCCTACCCGCACGAACTGTCCGGCGGCATGCAGCAGCGCGCCATGATCGCCATGGCGCTGGCCGGCGAGCCCGTGCTGCTGATCGCCGACGAACCCACCACGGCACTCGACGCGCGCATCGCCAGCCAGATCCTCGACTTGCTCGACACGCTGCGCCGCGAACGGGGGTTGGCCCTGTTGCTGATCTCGCACGATCTGGCCGTGATCGGCGGGCGCTGCGACCGCGTCATGGTCATGTATGCCGGGCGCGTGGTGGAGTCAGCGCCCGCCGCCCGGGTATTCGCCCAGGCGCAGCATCCGTACACGGCGGCACTGATCGCCGCCAGCCCCGGCATCGCAGGCGTTGCGCCCAAGACCGACCTGCGCGACATTCCCGGCCAGTTGCCAGCACCTGGCACGGCCCGCGACGGCTGCGCGTTTGCCGCGCGCTGCACCCTGGCGCGCCCTGTCTGTGCCGAACGCACGCCGCGCTGGAGCCGGCTCACGGCCGACAGTGGCGTGCGCTGCCTGCAGTACGAGGAGGGCTGGTCATGCTCGAAGTGACCGAGCTGCTCAAGATCTACCGCGCCCGCGGCCTGGGCGGTGCGCCGTTCGCTGCAGTCGACCGCGTGGGCTTTCGCATCCATGCGGGCGAGACGCTGGGGCTGGTGGGCGAATCGGGTTGTGGCAAGAGCACCTTGTCGCGCTGCCTGATGCGCCTGGTCGAGCCGACCGGCGGGCGGGTGGTGTTCGACGGGGTGGATGTGCGTGCGCTTGGCACCCGCGCGCTGCGCGCGTTCCGGCGCCGCATGCAGATCGTGCACCAGGACCCGTATGCGTCGCTGGACCCGCTGATGCGCATCGACCGCGTGCTCGCCGCGCCGCTGCGGCATGTGCTCGGGCTGGGCGCAGCGGCCACCGAGCAACGCATGGTCTCGCTGCTCGAAGAGGTAGGCCTGAACGCCACCCACCGGCTGGCCTACCCGCATGAGCTCTCGGGCGGGCAACGCCAGCGCGTGGCCATCGCGCGGGCACTCAGCCTCGAGCCGGAATTCATCATCGCCGACGAGCCCACCTCGGCGCTGGATGTGTCGATCCAGGCGCAGGTGCTCAACCTGTTGCTGCGCCTGCAACGCGACCGCGGGCTGGCGATGCTGTTCATCTCGCACGACATCGCGCTGGTGGCCCACATGAGCGACCGCATAGCCGTCATGCAGTCGGGCCGGTTTGTCGAGACTGGCGCCTCGGCCGACATGGTCGAGCGCGCGCAGCACCCCTATACCCGCAGCCTGCTGGCCGCCCGCCCGCACCGGCCACAGGCTATTGCGGCCGCCACCTGAGACTTGCTCCGCATCGCGTTTTATCAGCCAGAAAGGACCCCCAGCCATGAACCAGACGCCTGTCATCCTCGAAGTCGCGATCAACGGCGGTGTCACGCCCGAGCGCAACCCGCACGTGCCGCTCACGACGCAGGCCATCATCGAAGACTCCCTCAAGTGCTTCGACGCCGGCGCCTCGGTCATCCACGCCCACAACCATGACATCCGGCTCAATGGCCGCGCCGGTGCCGAGGCCTACCTGGCACCGTGGCGCGTGATCCTGGCGCAGCGGCCGGACGCACTGTGGTACCCGACGCTGTCGGTGAACCAGACCGACGGTGTTAACCTCGAACCGATCGAGGATCGTTATTCGCATTACCCATTCATCGCCGCCGAGGTGCCGATGCCCTTCGGTGTGGTCGACCCCGGCTCGACCAACCTGGGCTATCCCGGCCCCGACGGCCTGCCGGTGGGGTTCAGCTACGTCAACAGCTACACCGACCATGCCTACGCCTTTGGCTTGGCCGAGAAACTCGGATTCCTGCCATCGCTGGCGATCTTCGAGCCCGGCTTCCTGCAGACCACGCTGACCTGGTACCGCGCCGGCCGCTTGCCCCGGGGGTCGATGGCCAAGTTCTACTTTGGTGGCGAGTGGGGCCTGTGGGCGCGCCAGAAGGGCGTCACCTTCGGCCTGCCGCCAACCGAGAAGGCGCTTGCCGCCTACCTGGAAATGCTGGAGGGCACGGACATTCCGTGGTCGGTGTCGGTCTGGGGCGGCGACCTGCTGCAGACCCCGGTGGCGCGCATGGCCCTGGAGCTCGGCGGCCACCTGCACATCGGTATCGAGGAACACTACGACCCGAAGCGCACCCCGACCAACGTCGAGCTGATCGAGGAGACCCGCGCACTGTGCGCCCAGGTCGGCCGTCCGCTCGCGACCTTTGCGCAGACGCGTGAACTGCTGGGCATGGCGCCGCGCTGACCGATCCAACGCCGGGGGTCAGGCCGCCCTGCGCTTGCGCGGTGTGAACTCGATGTGCAGTTCCTTCAGGCAGCGCAGGTAGAAGTTCGGCACGTGGCGCAACTGGTTCTTGGCGGGCGCCAGCCGGAAATCCTCGATCCGGTCCAGGAAGGCGGTAAAGCCCCACCACAATTCGCGCCGCGCCAATGGCGCGCCCAGGCAGGCATGCACGCCGGAGCCAAAGCCCAGATGGCTGGCGGCGTTCTTGCGTGTCAGGTCGAGCCGGTCCGGCTCCTCGAAATGCGCTGGGTCGCGGTTGCCCGCGGCGTAGCGCACATTCAACACCGAGCCCTTGGGAATCGTCACCCCATGCAGCGTGACATCGCAGGTGGTGAAGCGCTGCAGGCCCTGCACCGGGCCTTCCAGGCGCAGCACCTCCTCGATGAAGGTGCGCAGGTACTGCTCCGGATCCGACTTGAGCAGCGCGAAGCTGTCCGGGTTCTGTGCCAGCAGCATGATGCCGGCCGACAGCGCGTTGGTGGTGGTCTCCGAGCCGCCGACAAAGGTGTCGGCGGTCATCTCCGCATGCAGCTCGTTGTCGTTGAGCTTGCGGCCCCATTCCGGAATCTCGCGATTGACCAGTTCGGACAGCAGGGTGTCGTTGGGTTCGCGCCGCAATTGCTCGAAGATGGGCTGGAAGTAGTGCTGCTGCTCAATCTCCATCTCGGCCGACCAGACGGCTTCTTCGTCGGTCTGCATCAGCCCCAGGCGCTTGACCCAGGCATCGGTCCAGGCCTTGATGCGCCAGATGTCCTTTTCGGGCGCGCCCATCTGCTTGCCGTCGGTCCAGGCCTTGATGCGCCAGATGTCCTTTTCGGGCGCGCCCATCTGCTTGCCGATGATGATCAGCGGCATCGGTACCGCGAACTGGCGCACCCAGTCGCAGTGCCCGTCGCCAATGAACGCATCGACCAGCTGGTAGGACAAGTCTCTGACGTAGGGATCCATCAGCTTGATCTTGCTGGCGCGGAAGGTGTGGTCGAACAGGGCCCGCATCTGCTTGTGGTCGGGGTCGTCGCGCCCTGACAGCGTCGGGCTGGGCAACCAGCCTTTTTCGCGAAACAGCGTGGCGATGCGCTGCATACGTTCCGGCGGGATGTGGTCGGGGCCGCGCGGGCGCAGGTTGGAAAAGGTCTTCGGGTCCTTCAGCACGGCGCGCAGGTCGTCGTAGCGCGTGAGCACGTAAAACCCGGTGAGCTGTTCGCGGTAGACCGGCGCCTGTTCGCGCAAGGTCTGGTAGGCGGGGTAGGGGCACTCCTGGATTTCGACGTTCATCAGGTCCACTTCCGCAATGCTTTGCGGTACCACCGGGCACTCCATGCGGTTGATCAGGGTCATCTGTTAGTCTCCATGGGGTTGCATCGGGAATCGTACAACGGATGCGGTTCGACGCCAGCATTTGTGCGGCCCGCGTGGGCCGCTTGGCGATGCAGTCAGTGTTGCTGATGGCTGGCGCCGGGCCTATCGGGCGCCAGCGTCGTCCAGCCGGGCGTCCCGGATCGCCTGCAGCGCAGCCGCACGGCGACGGCGGATCAGCCAGACTTCTGCCACGAACACCAGCACGGTCATGCCAAAGCTGCCCCAGACGTAGACGCCATACCCGCCCATGGCGAAGAACTCGGCGGCACTATTCCACTGCATGGCGGACCCAATCGGCGTGGCGTTCACGCTCCAGGATGATGCAGCGCACGCGGGCCAGTGCGACCGCGATCGTGTACATCCAGATGGCGATGCTCATGATCAGCATGCCCCACAACATGGTGGTGGCCATCGACGGCGAGCGCGTCAGCGACACCGAGGCGCCCTGGTGCAGCGTGTTCCACCACTGGACCGAGAAATAGATGATCGGCACGTTGATCACCCCCACGAGTGCCAGCACCGCGCCGGCTTTGTCGGCACGCCGCGGGTCGTCGATCGCGGCCTGCAGCGCCATGAACCCCAGGTACAGGAAGAGCAGGATCAGCTCGGAGGTGAGCCGTGCGTCCCAGACCCACCAGGTGCCCCACATCGGTTTGCCCCACAGGGCGCCCGTCCACAGCGACAGGAACGCGCACAGGGCGCCGGTGGGTGCCAGTGCCGTGGCCATCATGCCGGACAGGCGGGTGTTAAAGATCAGGCCCAGGCCGGCCCAGGCAGCCATGACCAAGTAGATGATCATCGACATCCAGGACACCGGCACATGGACGAAGATGATGCGGTAGCCCTCGCCCTGCTGGGCATCGGTGGGTGCGACAAAGAAGGACATCCACAGGCCGATGCCGGCCAGCACGGTGCCCAGCATGGCAAACAGGGGCCACAGGCGCCCGGCCAGCGGATAAAAATTCTGGGGGGACGCAAACCGGAACCAGTTTGCAACGCGGTTGTTCATTCCAAAGAGATCCTCAGCGCAGTCGTGATGGCAAACGGGGCGAACAGGCCGGACAGCAGCAGCAAGGCGCCCATCAATGAAAAATGGGCGCCGACCCCCAGCCCGGCCGCATCGGCCTCGACCGCGCCCGCGCCAAAGATCAGAACCGGAATATAAAGCGGCAGCGTCAGCAGCGAAAGCAATACACCTCCACCGCGCACGCCTAATGTCAGTGCGGCGCCTATACCGCCGACCAGGCTCAGTGTGGGGGTACCCAGCAGCAGGCTCAGCGTCAGCACGCCGAGACTGCGCGCGTCCAGGCCGAACTGGATGCCCAGCACCGGCGCGATCAGCACCAGCGGCAGGCCGGACAGCAGAAAATGGGCCAGTACCTTGGCCATCACGATCACCGCCAATGGCGTGCCGGATATCGCCATCTGCTCCAGGCTGCCATCGGCATGGTCGGCCGCGAACAGCCGCTGCAGTGACAACATGGCCGCCAGCAGCGCCCCGACCCACAAAACGCCGGGCGCCATGCGCAGCAGCAACGGGGCTTCCGGCCCGACCCCGAGCGGGAACAGGCTGGCCACGATGACAAAGAAGAACAGCGGCGTGAGCACATCGCCTTTCTGTTGCATGGCCAGGGCAATCTCGCGCCGCACCACGGCGGCGAAGACACTGCGCCAGGAGGAGCTGGTCACGACAAGCCCGTGCGGCGCCGGTGCAGCCGGTGCAGCCGGTGCATCAGCGACCCAGCTCCAGGCTCTGCACCTGCGCGCCCCCAATGTCCACCTGCTGGTGGCTGGTGAGCACGGCCATGCCGCCGCGCTGCAGGTGCTGGCCGATCACGTTGGCCAGCAGGTCCAGCGAGGCATGGTCCAGCGCCACAAAGGGTTCGTCGAGGATCCACAGGCTGGCGCTGTTGAGCATCAGCCGCGACAGCGCCACGCGGCGCTTCTGCCCTTGCGACAGGTGGCGCACCACGCGCCGCTGGCAGCCGCGCAGGCCCATGCGTTCGAGGGCGCGGGCGGTGTCGGCGGCATCTGGTTGCGTTCCTGCCAGCGCCGCGTAGAAGGCCAGGTTCTCGTCGACGGTCAGCGCCTCCTGCAGGGCGTTGTGGTGCCCCAGGTAGAACAGATCCTGGCGAAAGGCCTCGGCCTGCTCGCCGACCGGCCGGGTGTTCCACAGGATCTGCCCGACCTCGGGCTGTGCCAGCCCGCACAAAAGGCGCAGCAGGCTGGTCTTGCCGGCCCCATTGGCGCCGCGCAGGTACAGCAACTGGCCGCTGTGCAGGCGAAAGCCCAGCGCATCGAACAGCAGGCGTTCGCCGCGGATGCATTTCAGCTGGGTGGCTTCGAGGGTTTTCAAGCGAGGAGTTCGGTCAGGGGCGTGTCATTATGTCGCGGCGCAGGCAGTGGACAAAAGCCCCGGCACTCGGGAACACCGATCGCCTGCTTGGTGAGCATGTCACAACATGTGCGTCACCAGCCTGAAGTCCGGATCGTCCGGATACGCCTTGACCTGAAACCCCAGCCCGCGCATCAGCTTGAGCATCGCTGGGTTGTGGGTGAGCACCAGGCCTTCGATCTCGGTCAGGCCTTTTTCGCGCGCGAAGTCCATGATCGACAGCATCAGGCGCGAGCCGATGCCGTGGCCCTTGAAATCGTCCGCTACGACCAGCGAGAACTCGCAGCTGGTGCGGTCCGGGTTGGTCACATAGCGCGAGACACCCACGATGCGCGGGGTCTCGGTGGTCGCCCCGTTGGCGTCTGTCGTGCGATCGCGGTGTACCGCGACCAGGGCCATTTCGCGGTCGTAGTCGATCAGGGTGAAGCGCGACAGCATCGTGGTGGGCAACTCCTGCATCGACGAGACGAAGCGGAAATAGCGGCTCTCGGGCGAGAGCCGGCGGGTGAACTCCTGCAGCATGGTGGCGTCATCGGGGTGGATCGGGCGCACGGTGTATTCGCCGCCACCCCGCAACGGCCACTGATGATCGTAGTGCGAGGGGTAGGGCAGGATCGCCAGGTGCTGGTAGTTGCGCATCGAGGGCGGCGCGTTGGCGACCACGATGCGCGCATCCACCGCCACGGCTCCGGTGTCGTCGACGATCAGGGGGTTGATGTCCATCTCGCGCAGTTGCGGCAGCTCGCACACCATCTCGGAGACGCGCAGCAAGACCTGCTCCAGCGCCTCCATGTGCGCCGGGGCCGCGCCACGCCATTCGCCCAGCGTCTCGGCCACCCGCGTGCGCTCGATCAGGCGGCGCGCCAGGTACTGGTTCAGCGGCGGCAGCTCCATGGCGCGGTCGTCGATCAGCTCGATCATGGTGCCGCCAGCGCCAAAGGAGATGACCGGGCCGAAGGGGTCGTCGGTGACCAGGCCGATGCAGACTTCGCGCCCGCGACGCTGGCTGGACATGTTCTGGACCGTGACGCCGTTGATGCGGGCACCGGGCTGCAACCGCGCCACCGTCTGCACCATCTGCTGGTACGTGTCGCGCACGCCCACGGCGTTGTTCACGTTGAGTGCCACGCCCTGCACATCGGACTTGTGGCTGACGTCGGGCGAGTCGATCTTCAGCGCGACCGGAAAGCCCAGTTGCGTCGCGATCATGATCGCCTCGTTGGCACTGCGGGCCAGGATGGTGCGTGTCACCGGAATGTGGAAGGCCGCCAGCAGCGCCTTGGACTCCATCTCGGTCAGCACCTTGCGGCGCTCGGCCAGCACGCTCTCGATCAGCATGCGGGCGCCTTCGATATCCGGCTTGGGCAGGTCGGACAGCGGCGGCGGCGTCTGCTGCAACAGCAGCTGGTTCTGGTAGAACGACGCGATGTTGCCAAAGGCGTCCACCGCCGCTTCGGGCGTGCGAAAAGTCGGGATGCCCGCCTCGCTGAAGATGTTGCGCGCGTCGCTGACCGAGGCGTCGCCCATCCAGCAAGTCAGCAATGGCTTGCCGAGTTCGGCCTTGAGGTCTCCCAGGGCCATGGCAACCGCGCCGCCATCGACCCCGAACTTCGGTGAATAGATGGCCAGAACGCCATCGATCTGCCGCGCACGGCCTGCTGCCAGCACCGCTGCGCGGAACTGCTCCGGGGTAGCGTCCTCCGAGATGTCGATCAGGTCGCTCAGCGAGGCGAGGGCGGGAAGCTGTGGCTTCAGTGCCTGCGCCTGCTCGTCGGTGAGGCTGCCCAGCTGCAGCCGGATCTCGCTGATCCAGTCGGCCGCCAGCACACCCGGCCCGCCGCCGTTGGTGATGATGGCCAGCCGCCGGCCGACCGGGCGGTAGCGCGAAGCCAGGCACTTGGCGGCCGAGAAAAGTTGTACAAAAGAACCGACCCGCACGGCTCCTGCGCGGCGCAGCGCCGCATCGAACACGTCGTCGCTGCCGACGATTGCGCCGGAGTGGGTGAGGGCGGCCCGGTTGCCGGCCTGTTTGCGCCCGGCCTTGAGCACGACTACCGGCTTGGAATTGGCCGCCCCGCGCAGGGCGCTCATGAAGCGCCGGGACTGGGTGATGCCCTCCATGTAGACCACGATGCTGTGGGTCTGCGCGTCGGATGCCAGGAAATCAAGTACCTGGGCCAAGTCGACGGCGGTATTGGGGCCCAGCGAGACCACGGTCGAGAACCCCACCGCGTTCTTGCGTGCCCAGTCGAGGATCGATGCGGTCAGCGCCCCCGACTGCGACACCAGGCCCAGCGGCCCGGGAGCCGCCAGCGGCCCGGCGACGCTGGCATTGAGCTGCAATTGCGGGCGCTGGAAGCCCAGCGAGTTGGGCCCCAGCAGATGGATGCCGTCGCGCCGCGCCAGTGTGTGCATGCCGGCTGCCAGCGTGGCATCGACGCCGCTGGAGATGACCAGCGCCGCGCGGCACTTGATGCGACCCGCAATTTCCAGTGCGGCGAGCACCTCGCCCGGTGGCAGCGCGATAACAGCCAGGTCGGCCCGCGTCTGGGCCAGGTCGGCCAGGGTACCGCTGGTGTGGACATCCAGGAAAGTCAGGTTGCCTGCAAAACGCTGCCCCGTCAGGGCGCCGATCAGGGCGCGGGCCTGTGGGGTGCGCAGGTGGGAATCTTCGTCCCGGCCGGCAAAGACAGCCACCGAAGCGGGGGCGAACAAGGGGGTGAGAAAGTGTTTGTCCATGGGGTTTGCGGGAGGCGGCGCCCGCCAGTCCGGCAGCTTAACCCCATTCGGGCGTTCTGCAGCACGACCCTAACAATCCCGCAACCGGTGAAATCGGTATTCGGGCCTATCATCATGGGTTGCCCGGAGTGCCCCACCACCCATGTTCCCTGACGATCTCGAAGACATGAGCGCCGGCCGGCCGCTCTCGACCCTGCTGCATGCCCAGCGCATCAGCATCCGGGGGGCGCGCACGCACAACCTCAAGAACATCGACCTCGACATCCCGCGCAACCAGCTGGTGGTGATCACCGGCCTGAGTGGCTCGGGCAAGTCCAGCCTGGCCTTCGACACGCTGTATGCCGAGGGCCAGCGGCGCTATGTCGAGAGCCTGTCCACCTATGCGCGGCAGTTTCTGCAGCTGATGGACAAGCCCGATGTCGACATGATCGAGGGCCTGAGCCCGGCGATCTCGATCGAGCAGAAGGCCACCAGCCACAACCCGCGCTCGACCGTGGGCACGGTGACCGAGATCCACGACTACCTGCGCCTGCTGTACGCACGCGCCGGCACGCCCCACTGCCCGGACCACGGTTTGCCGCTGCAGTCCCAGACCGTGAGCCAGATGGTCGACGCGGTGCTGGCGCTGCCCGAGAACACACGCATCCTGGTGCTGGCCCCGCTGGCGCGCGAGCGCAAGGGAGAGTTCGTCGAGTTGTTCGCCGAGTTGCAGGCCCAGGGCTACGTGCGCTTCCGGGTCGATGGCGTGGCCTACGAGTTTGACGACCTGCCCAAGCTCAAGAAGACCGAAAAACACAACATCGACGTGGTGATCGACCGGCTCAAGGTACGCTCCGATGTCGACCCTGCCGCTCAGGCGCAGCAGCGCCAGCGGCTGGCCGAGAGCTTCGAGGCTGCGCTGCGTATCGCCGATGGGCGGGCGCTGGTGATCGAGCCTGACGCGCCAACGGGCGCCCAGGGCAGTGCAGCCACTGTAGGCGAGCACTTCTTCAATGCCAAGTTCGCCTGCCCGGTATGCAGTTATTCGATCACCGAGCTGGAGCCGAGGCTGTTCTCGTTCAACTCGCCCATGGGCGCCTGCCCGAGCTGCGACGGCATCGGCACCATGGAGTTCTTCGACCCGGCGCGGGTGGTGGCGTTCCCCGGCCTGAGCCTGGCCAGCGGCGCGATCAAGGGCTGGGACCGGCGCAACGCCTATTACTTCGCCATGCTGGAGAGCCTGGCCAGGCATTACCGCTTCGATATCGACGCGCCCTTCGAGAATCTGCCCCCGGCGGTGCGCAACGCGGTGCTGCAGGGGTCGGGCACGGAAGAGATCAAGTTCAGCTATGTGATGGATTCAGGCCCTTCCAGTGGCAAGAAGCTCAGCCGCAAGCATGCCTTCGAGGGCATCCTGCCCAACATGGCGCGGCGTTACCGCGAGACCGACTCGGTGGTGGTGCGCGAAGAGCTGGCGCGCTACCGCAGCACCCAGCCCTGCGTGGACTGTGGTGGCACCCGGCTGCGCCGCGAGGCGCGCCACGTGAAGATCGGTGAGGGCGCGCAGGCACGTGCCATCTTCGAGGTGAGCCACAGCACCCTGCGCGAATGCCAGGCCTATTTCGAGAGCTTGCAGATGTCGGGGGCCAAGGGCGAGATTGCGGGCAAGGTGGTGCGCGAGATCGGCCTGCGCCTGAAGTTTCTCAACGATGTGGGGCTGAACTACCTGAGCCTGGACCGCAGTGCCGAAACCCTGAGCGGCGGAGAGTCGCAGCGCATCCGGCTGGCATCGCAAATTGGCTCGGGCCTGACCGGCGTGATGTATGTGCTGGACGAGCCCAGCATCGGTCTGCACCAGCGCGACAACGACCGCCTGATCAGCACTCTGAAGCACTTGCGCGACATCGGCAACAGTGTGCTGGTGGTCGAGCACGACGAGGACATGATGCGTGCCGCAGACCATGTGATCGACATGGGCCTGGGCGCCGGCATCCACGGTGGGCGGGTGATCGCGCAGGGCACGTTCGACGAAATCAAGGCCAATGGCGAATCGCTGACCGGCCAGTACCTGGCCGGTGTGCTACAGATTCCGGTGCCTGGGCAGCGCACGCGCTGGTTGCCGACGGTGCCCGACGCCGCTGCGACGGCAACCAAGGCGCCGGGCCGCGGCCCCGTCAGCCCCGCGGCGGCGGCCTGGGCCGAGCGCCACGCTGCCCATGTGGCCACGCAAGGCGCGCTGCAGGCGATCCGGGTGATCGACGGCAGCGGCCATAACCTGCGCAATGTGACCGTGGAGTTCCCGGTCGGCCTGCTGACCTGTGTGACCGGTGTGTCGGGTTCCGGCAAGTCAACCCTGGTCAACGACACGCTGTACAAGGCAGTCGCGCGGCAGCTCTATCGCGCGCATGACGAGCCTGCACCGCATGCAGAAATCCAGGGTATCGAGCATTTTGACAAAGTCATCAATGTCGACCAGTCGCCGATCGGGCGCACGCCGCGCTCCAACCCGGCCACCTACACCGGCATGTTCACCGCGATCCGCGAACTGATGGCCGAGATGAACGTGGCACGCGAACGTGGCTACGGGCCGGGCCGCTTCAGCTTCAATGTGGCCGGTGGCCGCTGCGAAGCCTGCCAGGGCGACGGTGTCCGCAAGGTCGAGATGCATTTCCTGCCCGACGTCTATGTGCCTTGCGACGTGTGCCACGGCCAGCGTTATAACCGCGAGACGCTGGAAGTCCAGTACAAGGGCAAGAACATTGCGCAGGTGCTGGCGCTCACCGTCGAGGCTGCAGCCGAGTTCTTCAAGGCAATGCCCACGATCCAGCGCAAGCTGCAGACACTGCTGGATGTCGGCTTGTCCTATATTCAGCTGGGCCAGGCCGCGACCACGCTCTCGGGCGGCGAAGCGCAGCGCGTCAAGCTGGCGCTCGAGCTGTCCAAGCGCGACACCGGCCGTACGCTGTACATCCTGGACGAACCGACCACCGGCCTGCATTTCGCCGATATTGCGCTGCTGCTCAAGGTGCTGCAACATCTGCGCGATGCCGGCAACACCATAGTGGTCATCGAGCACAACCTGGATGTCATCAAGACCGCGGACTGGCTGATCGACATGGGGCCGGAAGGCGGTTCGGGCGGAGGGCAGGTGGTGGGCGTGGGGACGCCCGAGGCGATAGCGGCCTTGCCCGACAGCCATACCGGTCGGTATCTGGCCCGGCTGCTGTAGCGCATTGATCCAGCACTGCCACTGCGGGCAAACCAGGCGCCTGCGGCGCAGTAGCAGTGTTGCCTGCATACTGCCCAACCATTGGAGGACCCCATGACACTTGCCGAACAAGAAGCTATTTTGACCATTGCGCTGTTTGCCGCGTTCGCGGATGGCGCGCAGGCCGATAACGAGCGCGAGGAGATCCGCCGCATCGCCCAATCCCTGGCCGGTACGGCTGGCAGCGCCAATCCTTCGCGGCTGGTCCAGGACGTGTTGCTGCGGCGCGTGCAACTGGCATCCGCCACCGGCGTGCTCACCGACCCCGGTCAGCGCAACCTGGCCTTCGAGATGGCGGTGTGCGTCTGCGATTCCGACGGACGCCAGAGCGATGCGGAGCGCCAGTTTCTCGCCACCTTGCGACAACAGTTGCAGCTCGATGCGGCGCAGACCGCCGTCTTCGAGCGCGAAGCAGACGCGCTGGTCGAGGCTTCTGAAACGGTGGTGCCGGCCGCTGCTATGGCGGCAACTGCCACCGCTTTGCCGGTATCCGCTGTGTTGCCCGCTGCCGCCACAGCCGAGCTGGACAAGTCCATTCTGAACTACGCCCTGCTCACCGGTGCGCTGGAGCTGCTGCCGCAGTCCTGGGCCTCGATGGCGATCATCCCATTGCAGATCAAGATGGTTTATGGCGTTGGCCAGGCGCACGGGGTGCAGCTCGACCAGGGCCATATCCGCGAGTTCATCGCGGCGGCGGGTGTCGGCATCACCTCGCAGTATCTCGAACAGTTCGGCCGCAAACTGCTGGGGGGCCTGCTCGGCGGCGTGGCCGGCAAGCTGGGGCGTGGCCTGGGTGGGGCGGCTACCGGCATGGCGATGTCTTTTGCCACCACCTATGCGCTGGGGCAGGTCGCCAGGCGCTACTACGCCGGCGGACGGGTGATGAGCACCGCGCTACTGCGTGAGACCTTTCAGGAATTGCTGGCACCGGCACAACAGATGCAGGCGCAGTATCTGCCACAGATCCGCCAGAAGGCGGCCACACTCGATGCGGGCCAGATCATGGCCATGGTGCGCGGGCGCTGACGCGCGGGCCCGGCTCGAGTGTGGGTAACTGCCGCGCCTGAATTGGCCTCCCCGATGATCGAACTCCGCGGCCTGTGCATGCACCACATGCTGGGCGCCAACCGCATCGACGTGTTGCGCAATGTCGACCTGCGCGTGGCAGCGGGCGAAAGTGTGGCCGTGGCGGGCCCGTCCGGCTCCGGCAAGACCTCGATGCTGCTGTTGCTGGCGGGGCTGGAGCGGCCGACCGCCGGCACCGTGCGGGTCGACGGAGTCGACCTCGGCGTTCTGGATGCCAATGGCCTGGCGGATCTGCGGCGCGACCGCATTGGCATCGTGTTCCAGTCGTTCCATCTGTTGCCCAGCCTGAGTGCGCTGGACAACGTGGCACTACCGCTGCAGATGGCCGGCCGTGCAGATGCCTACGACCGTGCGCGGCAGCAGCTGCAGCGCGTCGGCCTGGGGCCGCGCGTGGACCACTTCCCGGGCCAGCTGTCGGGCGGCGAGCAGCAGCGGGTCGCCATCGCGCGGGCGCTGGTGCATCGTCCGCGCCTGCTGCTCGCCGACGAACCGACCGGCAACCTGGATGACCGCACCGGCGTGGTGGTGCGCGACCTGCTGTTCGAACTCAACCGCGCCAGCGGCACCACCCTGCTGCTGGTGACCCACGACCTGGATTTCGCCGCCCGTTGCGACCGCGTGCTGCACCTGCACGAGGGCCGACTGCGCGAGGATCCTGCCAGCCACCGGAGACGCGACCATGCCGTTCCTGCTGAGCCTGGCCTGGCGTGACCTGCGCGCCAGCGGGCGCAGCCTGTGGGTGTTTTGCGCCTGCATCGTGCTGGGCGTGACGCTGGTCAGCGCCAGTGGCGGCCTGTACCGCCAGATCGCCCATGGCATGCTGGCCGATGCACGCAGTGGGTTCGGCGGCGATCTCGAGCTGGAGTACCAGTCGCCGCTGCCGGAGGCGCAATTGCAATGGGCGCAGGCGCGTGGCACGGTCGCCCTGCTGACCGAGTTGCGCACCATGCTGCGCACCACCGATGGCCGTGCGCATCTGGTGGCGCTGCAAAGCGTGGACGCGCGCTACCCGTTGTATGGCAGCGTGGCTCTGGCACCCGACGCGCCGCTCGACCCGACGCTGGCGTTGCGCGACGGCCGCTGGGGCCTCGTGCTCGACGCCGTGCTGGCGCAGCGCCTGGGTCTGCGGGCAGGCGACCTGGTCGATGTGGGCGAGCTCCGCCTGCAGGTGCGTGGCGTGATCCTGCGCCAGCCCGACCGCAGCCTGCGCGCCGACTGGAGCGGTTCGCCGGTGCTGGTGGCGGCGGGGGCGCTGCAGGCCACCGGTCTGGTGCAGCCGCTGAGCCGGGTGTCCTACCGCTACCGCGTACGCACCGACCTGCCGCCGGCGCAATGGCGCGATGCGTTCCTGGCGGCGCATCCGCAGTCTGACGCCGAGATTCGCACGGTCGACGAACGCAGCGAACGCGTGAGTGAGGTGCTGGGCCAGATCGGCTCGGGCTTGCTGCTGGTGGGCTTCAGTGCGCTGTTCATCGGGGGTCTGGGAGTGTTCAACAGCGTGCAGGCCTACCTGCAGGGCAAGCTCGGCACCCTGGCCAGCCTACGCGCGCTCGGCCTGCGCGAGGGGCGGCTGGCCAGCATGGTCCTGCTCCAGATCCTGATGCTGGCGCTGTTGTCCAGCGTGGTCGGCGCCGTGCTCGGCGCGCTGCTGGCGGTCGCCGGCATGGCGCTGGCGGGCGGTGCGCTGCCACTGGCAACCGATCTGCGATCGTTGGTGTTGCCAAGCCTGCTGGCCGTGGCGTTCGGGGTGGCGACCGCGCTCACTTTCGCAATTCCCGCGTTGGGGCGGGCCTTGACGGTGTCGCCGGCGGCCTTGTTCCGCGGCCTGGATGCCGCGGTGCTGCGCACGCCACGCCAGGCCTGGGCCCTGTGCGCTCTGGCTGGCGCCGTGCTGGTATTGATGCTGGTGGGCAGCATGCCCGACCCGCGGTTCGGCATGGCTTTCGTGGTGGTGGTGGCGGCGCTGTTGCTGCTGCTCGAGGTGCTGGTGCGCGGCCTGCGCCGCGCTGCGCAGTGGCTGCTGCGCACGCCGCACTGGCAACCGGGCTTCGAATGGCGCCTGGCCCTGACCGGTTTGCAGCGCCCTGGCGCCCCGCTGCGCGTGGCGCTGCTGTCGCTGGGCACGGCGATGACGCTGCTGGTCGCCTGCACGCTGGTGGTTGCGGCACTGCTGCGCGTGGTGCAGGAAACCCTGCCCGAGCAGGCGCCCGGGCTGGTGTTCTACGACGTGCAGACCGAGCAGTTGCCGCTGCTCGCAGCCACCCTGCAGGCCACGCCCGGCCTGCAGCGGTTGCAGACGGCACCGCTGGTGCTGGGGCGGCTGGCGGTGGTGAACGGCGAGGCCTTGCGCGAGAGCGCCGAGGGCGCGCGTGCGCGCGAGGCCCGCGATGAGCAGAAACTCAGTAACCGCGCCGGCAACATCGACGACGTGGTGCTGGTGCGCGGCGCCTGGTGGCCCCAGGCTTATCAGGGGCCGCCGCTGGTGGCCATGGAGGACCACGAAGTCGACCAGCTCGGCTTGCAGGTGGGTGACCTGCTGCGCTTCGACATCCAGGGCGCGCTGGTGGAGGCGCAGCTGGTGGCGGTGTACGCGCAGCGCCGGATGCAGTCCCGTCTGTGGCTGGAAGGCATCTTCAGCGACGGCGTGCTCGACCCCTACATCACCCGCCATGTCGGCGCTGCCTACCTGCCCGAGGCCGCCGCGATCGGTGCGCAGGACCGTCTTGCAGCGGCCGCGCCCAACATCGTGACCGTGCGCACCGGCGCCCTGCTGCGCGAGACGCGCGCGCTGTTGGGGCGCGCCAGCGCCGGCCTGGCGGTGGTGGCCCTCGTGTGTCTGGGCGCCAGCCTGCTGGTGCTGGCCAGTGTGGTGGCAGCCAGCCGCGCGCGGCTGGTGTTCGAGTCCAGCGTGATGCACGCACTGGGCGCTCGCCTGGGCAGCCTGCGTCGCACACTCGCCTACGAATATGCCCTGCTGGCCGTTGTCACCACGGCCTTCGCCGTGCCGGTGGGCAGCCTGCTGGCGTCGGTGCTGTTGCAACAGCGGCTGGATCTGGACCCGGCCGGGCTGTACTGGACCGGCCTGGCCACGGCCGTGCTCGTCAGTGGCATCAGCCTGGGGCTGGGTGCCCGTTACCTGCTGCGCCAGATGCAATTGACACCTGCCGTGCTGCTGCGCAGCGGCGGATAGGCGGGCGCCTGGAAAGAGGGCCTCACGCGTCATGGCGCTGCCCAACGGAGCAGGCCCGGTGCCACAGCACGAAATGGTCCGCTTGCTGCGGTGCAAAAATCGCCTTGGGCACAATGCCCGTGCGAACCGCACCCGAATACGACACACCCAGGAGACC
>Ga0209181_10000783_pt1 | contig 58496 bp, 44 predicted proteins | sample MAT05_FD_187208 | JGI IMG/M metagenome (GOLD analysis project Ga0209181, IMG submission 187208) | Freshwater microbial communities from Lake Fryxell liftoff mats and glacier meltwater in Antarctica - MAT-05 (SPAdes) (version 2) | ecosystem: Environmental > Aquatic > Freshwater > Ice > Liftoff...
AACGTACGTCACTTGTGTCTGAAGTCTGAAGTCTTGTGTCTGAAGTCTGAAGTCTGAAGTCCGAAGTCTGAAGTCTGAAGTCTTGTGTCTGAAGTCTGAAGTCTTGTGTCTGAAGTCTGAAGTCTGAAGTCTTGTGTCTGAAGTCTGAAGTCTGAAGTCTAAAGTCTCATGTCTTTTTAAACCAGAACGACAGTAAATCCGACAAAGTATCTTTCAAATCTTTGCGATTGACAATGATATCAAGGAAACCGTTTCCCAATAGGTATTCTGAAGTTTGAAAGCCGTCGGGCAGGTCGCGTTTGATGGTCTCCCGGATAACACGCGGGCCGGCAAAGCCAATGAGTGCATCCGGTTCGGCTAAGTTAATATCGCCGAGCATAGCAAAAGAGGCGGTTACGCCGCCCGTTGTCGGATCGGTCATGAGCGAGAAATAAGGTAGTTTGGCTTTGGCTAACAAGGTTAGTTTGGCGCTTGTTTTGGCCATTTGCATCAATGAAAAGGCACTTTCCATCATACGGGCACCACCAGAGCGGGAAATGATGAGCAGTCCCGAACGGGATTCGATGGCGCGTTCGGTGGCTAATGCGATTTTTTCACCTACTACCGAACCCATAGAGCCGCCAATAAATTTAAAATCCATTGCCGCTACCACCAACGGATAGCCATTTACTTGCCCTTCGCCAACGGCAAGGGCATCATTCAGGCCGGTTTTTTTAATGCTTTCTTCCAGTCGCCGGTCGTAAGGTTTGAGGTCAGCGAATTTCAAAAAATCCACAGAAATCAAATCATCGAACCAGGTGGTATAGATTTGGCCGTCGAATAGTAAGTCGAAGTATTCCTCAGAACCAATAGCGGTATGGTAATCGCACTTGGGACATTTATAAAAATTTTCGCGCAACGATTTTGACGTGCTGGTTTCTTTGCATTTTTTACACTGAAACCAAACGCCTTCCGGCACATCTTTTTTTGCCTTTGTTGCAGTTGTAATACCTTCCTGTAGTCGTTTGAACCAACTCATAAATAGTGTAGGATAAATTGCTGCCGGAGCAGAAGCGAGTGCAAAGGTAGAAAGTATAGCTTCAAAATATTAAAAGTGCGCTTTAAATATTTTCAAGGTATTTTGTGCAAATCCGCGTAGTTTTGCGTTTCATCTGTAACGGCAAAAGGTCGGATCGGCCCGAACACACTATTGACTCCTTTTAATAGATTCAATATCAATTAGTTGTGTAAATTTCCGCACCAATGTTTGATCACCAGCCACGCATGATATTTTTTTTATTTGTCAAAAAATTACAAAAATTTAGAGGGCTCCGAAACGGGCTAATTTTTATTGTACTTTTCCTGACAGCCTGCAATGCCAATCGGCAGGTCAGTCAGGAAACCCAAAAACAATTATTGGTAAAAAATAAAATTGAGTTTAAGGCACCGAAAAAGCTCAAATTTAGTGAACGAGATGGCTTAGTGACGGAATTGAACCCGTTGATGCGACAAAAGCCTAACCGGACCCGTTTATTCAAGCTCATGCGGCCGGGTGTGTGGTATTATTATCACTACAAAAACCGCAACTCCAAATATGCAAGGTGGGTAATGAAAGAATTTGCGGAACCTCCGGCATTTTACAATGAAGACCTGACGCAACGCACTGCGCGAAATTTTGAAAACCAAGTGCGCCAGCGCGGGTATTTGAATGCAAAATGTACCTGGCAGCCCAAATTTTTTGCCGCTAACCGTAGGGCCAAACGCGATTCATTGATCAATCGGGCGAGTGTAACGTATCTGATTGACCTGGGTACGCTGTATACCATTGACACCGTTATTTTTGCCAGCCGCGACAGTGCGGCCATGATAGTCATGGATTTCACCAGCGATGACTCGCGGATAAAAGCGGGAGATGGTTTAGACGGACGCTTATTTGAATCTGAAAAACTGCGCCTCACCAATGAAATGAAAAACCGGGGTTATGCCTATTTTGCCCCAAATTTTGTGGAGTTTACGGGTGACAGCACTAAAAACAAGACCAAAGTCAGGGTGGAAATTTTGCCACCCGGAAATGATACGGCCAGACACAAAACATACACAATTGGTACTATTACGGTATTATCGGAATTGGCCCCGAGTCTGGAAGCATTAAAAAGCGATACTATCATTGGAGGCGTGTATTTTGCCTCTTCCGAACCGGAATTTGAGGTGCGCGCCCGCCATTTGTTTAAAGCCATCGCCATACGCCCCGGATGGCCATACCGACAGGTGGATTTTGATAAAACAGCCCGAAATCTCAATGAAATGGGGGTATTTAGTTTTGTGAATATTCGCCCGCTCCAAGACCCGCTGCATCCCGATAAGCTCAATGTAGAAATTTCATTGGCACCCAACAAGCGTTTTTCTTACTTGATGGATTTTGATGTCAACTCTTCCAATAGTTCCAGTGCTTTAGCGGGTCGCTTATTTGGGTTGGCCGGCTCTGTGTCGCTCCAAAACCGCAACCTGTTTGGTGGTGCCGAGCACCTGCAATCCAATGTTCAGTACAATATAGAATTTGATATAACCCAAAGAAGTTTTATTTTTTCACAGCAGTTTAAATTCCAAAATGAGCTGATTTTTCCGCGTTTTTTTGATTATTTGCATATTTGGAGGGGGCTGAACCGAACAAGAATTGGGAAAAAAGATATTATCAGTGATGCTTTTTACAATGACCTCCGGGCCAACGGGAAGGCGCGTATTTCGGCCAATTATAATTACTTAGAATTATTTAATTTTTACCTGTACAATTTAGTGAATGTATCCATTGGCACGGATTTGCGCCGAAACAATCGCCACCAGTTTGCTTTCGACTACATGGGTATTGATTTGCTTCGCCCGCGTACTTATTCCCGCTTTGATACCATTTTTGGTCAAAATAAATTCCTGACCAATAGCTTTGGCAATCAGTTGTTTACCGGATTCCTGTTGCGTTCGGTCAACTACTCTTTTTCCCGGCCGGTCAATCGCTTTGGAGAGACCCTGACTTTGCGCTCTAATATTGAACTGTCGGGCTTGGAAGAATACCTCGTCAATCAACTATGGTCTGTCCCGTTTAAAAAAGAAGTCTGGGCGATTGACGGGGCTGAATTTTCTAAATTTGTCCGGTTGGACTTAGATGGTATTTATAGCCGTGTTTTTAATGAAAAAGGCACGTTAGGGGCTATTCGCGTCGGTGCCGGGGTGGCGCTTCCTTACGGCAATACCAAAGCAACACCTTATGTCAAGCAGTTTTTTGTGGGAGGCCCCTCCAGCCTGCGCGCCTGGCGCATCCGCGAGCTGGGGCCGGGTGGGTACCGAATTGCTCCCGAAGCGGATACCATCCGGCCATTTTATCAATCCGGCGATTTTCGATTTGAGTTCAACGGCGAATTGCGTTTCCCGCTTTTTTGGTGGGTAAAAGGCGCTGTTTTTATAGATGGCGGCAATATTTGGTCGCTTGACCCGAATGATGACCGCAAGGATTCTCAGTTGCGATTAAGTTCGCTGCGCAACCTTGCCATCGGTACCGGGGTAGGTATTAGGGCAGATTTTAGTTATTTTGTGTTGCGTTTAGACTGGGGTCTAAAATTGCGCAGACCTTATCGCAATGAAGGCGACCAATCTTATTGGGTACCCAATCTTATTACTAATATGCAACCTCGGGATTGGGCGATCAATCTGGCAGTGGGGTATCCGTTTTAAGGAACGAGTAAAGCACTTACATTATTTTTTGCAAAACGGACAAATATTATCTATTTTTGCGTCGAAAATGGCATTATGATCAAGATACCTTACGGCGAAAGTGATTTTGAGAAAATTATGGTAAAAGACTATTTTTATCAGGATCGCACGGCATTCATAGAAAAACTTGAAAAATGGGAGTCCAGTTATCTGGCGTTCCTTCGCCCTCGCAGATTTGGTAAAAGCCTGTTTGTCAGCACTTTACATCATTATTACGGTTTAGAATACCAGGCGGACTTTCAAAAACTCTTTGGGGGTTTGTACATCGGGCAGCATCCCACAGCATTAGCCAACAGTTATCTGGTGTTGAGTTTTGAGTTTAGCCGCATTGATACCGCTACGCATGAAAGCACGTGTCGGGGTTTTTTGACTAATGTTATTGAAGGGGCACGCGCATTTCTGTCCGCTTATGATAATATTTTTACGGTAGCGGATAAACAAACAATTTTGTCCCAGTCCAGCCCGGAAGCAATGGTAAAAACGCTATTTAGTCTCACCAATTCAAACAAAATACCCCATAAAATCTATTTGCTGATAGACGAATACGACCATTTTGCGAATGAACTCCTGTCTTTCGATGTAGATCGCTTCAAAAATGATGTCAGCCGCAACGGTTTTGTCCGAAAATTTTATGAAAGCCTCAAAACGGCTGCCGGAGCGGGCATCATAGACCGAATCTTCATCACCGGCATTTCGCCCGTCACTTTAGATCTGGGTATGTTGTCGTTCAAAGAGCAGAATGACATTGGCTGGCGTTGCGAAATTCCCAACTATGTGATCAAAAAGTTGTATTTTGAGTATTTTACGGCTACCCAATTGGCAAAAACACGCTTCGCAAAGGCAACGAGGGCCATAGCACAGACTATTTCTGCCTTAATCAGCGAGGGCAATCCCCAGCCTTTTTTCAAGATAGTAGAAAATGTGCTTCAGGAAAACCATTCTAATCGGGATGAAATGCAGTACGGCGAAAAACACCTGCAAACGCTGATGATCGGCCTCTTATGCCCTTATGAATCCTATTATATCCACAGCGAATACGAATCGCGGAGGAGCTATCCCGATATTTATTTGGAGAAAATGCCCAACAACCCTGTTAAATACGACATTGTTTTGGAACTGTAATACGTTAAAAAATCGAAAGTGGACACCTTAAAAACGGTCATTGAGGAAGCGCAAACCCAACTAAACGAATACAGGAGCAGCGAGCGTTTTGCCCGCCCCGATGTGCGCGGGTTTTATGTGGTTTTTTTGGGCGGAGCGGTGCATGAGTGGCGGGAATATAAGGGTTGAGGGGCTGGCACAATGGGCAACCCCTCAAAAATATCTGAATCCAAGAAAAGCCGCAAAAGAATGAAAAATTCTTCACGAACTACGGGCCATTAACCCTTTAATTCCCTTTAATCCCCCAAAACCCCAAAACCAAATACCGCAAACAGCGGCTTCCCACCGGCATCGGGGTTGATAAACACTAAATACAGGTGATGCGTGCCTTCCGGATGCTTGTCAAAAGGTACTTCCTGCACGAGGCTACTTGTTTTTCTGATCTCTGCCCTGCCAATAACTGGCCCGTCAGGAGCATCTACACGGATTTCCATGGTGCCGCCCGCCGTTCGGTCGTCAGCGGCTGTAGCCTTCAGAGAAAGCCCGCGAAGCCCCGTAAAATCAATGTTTTCGAAGCTGATATAACCCTTGTCGGCCAGGGCCACCAGCAAGTCGCCCGATCCCGGATTCACTTTCATGGTAGATTTTTGCTGATCGTATTCCCATGGCCTTATATCGGCGCTCCGCAAAGTCACGACTGCGGCAGCAGATTGTGTACCGACATCGGCATTTTTGCTGCCCTTGTCCGTGTAAGTAGCCAAAAAAGTATAGGTGCCGGGTTTTCCATTGTCATTGGTCATTACCTGATCCCGCAGTGGCTTAGAAGATTTTTTAGCATCCGATAAGGAGAGGATATAACTAACCATTTCTTTGGCATCCGCTTTTGAAATCTGCGGATGGGCAGCCATAGCCTGTTCGCCCCAAACACCGCCGCCGCCGTGTACGACTTTATCCGCCAATTTTCCTTCAATTTCATACATACCCGCGTATTTTTTGGACATTTCCGTATAACTCGGCCCAACTGATTTGCTCGACATGGCATGGCAGGATTTGCAATCCGACAGGTCAATCAGGCGGCGCCCCCGCGCCACCCCGAGGTTTTGCTGATGTCCCTGTGCCAATAGTGTTTTATCAAAACCTTCCAGAAAATCAACGGAAACCTGCACCTCTTCGGCCGGGATGGTGCCGGCCGCTGCGGAACCGTCTTCCCGATCTTTGACGCTGACATCGTAATCCACTTTTTTGTTGTTCCAGTAGAAGGTCTTATTGCCTTTCATGGCTAATTCTACGGTTGGAGGTTCATTGCCGACCTTGATTTCTACGGTTGTGACCGATTGATTGCCTTTGCTGTCCGTTACCATCAGGGTGGGATGATAGAGGCCCGGTTTTTTGAACGTAAAGGCAGCATCCGGTTTTTTGCTTTTTTTGCCTTTGGCAAAAGTCCATTCGTATTGCAGGGCATCCCCGTCGTAATCCACCGATCCGGCGGCAGAAAAATTGACTTTTAGCGGTGCGGCACCAGCGGTGACAGAAGATTTTGCTACCGCATCAGGTTTCCGGTTGCCGGGGTTATAATCAATGCGACTCAGTCGTGCTTCGTCATTTTGAACAAACCAGTTGGGGCCGTATTCCAGCATATACAAAGCGCCATCTTTCCCAAACTGCATATCCATCGGGTGAGAGAAATGCGTATCCGGCAAAAAACGCTCCATGGAAACAAAATCGCCATTGGGTTGCATGGTTACCAAATTAATCCAGTCGCGCATCCAGTCGTAAGCGAAAAATTTGCCGTTGAAATAATCGGGGAAACGATTTGCTGCGCCTTTAAAATCATCGGAGTAATACACGGGGCCGCCCATCGCATTGCGTCCGCCTTTGCTGACAATGGGGCCAAATTCGGGCGATTCTGCGTAAGGATAATAAATAAAAGCTTTATTGGCGGGGGGCAATTCGCGCAGGCCGGTGTTGTGCGGTGAATCGTTAATGGGTTTAGCGGGGTCAAATTTTGGCCCCGTCTCGTTGTTTTCAAAATTGCGCTGGCTGTATGCCCGGTTGTCGGCCACAAACAAGGGCCACCCAAAATAACCTGCTTTGCGCGCCTGATTCACCTCATCGTGACCGCGCGGGCCGTATTTGTCGGAATTGTCGCCGGCATCAGGCCCCACTTCGCCCCAATACAGGTACCCCGTATGCTTATCAACGGAAATGCGATAAGGGTTGCGATTGCCCATCACGTAAATTTCGGGTCGGGTTTTTTCCGTGCCTTTCGGGAACAAATTGCCGTCGGGAATATCGTAAGTGCCGTCGGGTTTGGGTTTTATTCTCAATATTTTACCCCGCAGGTCATTGGTGTTGGAAGACGATGCGCGAGCATCCCAGCCGGAGCGTCCGGCGAGGTTGTCAATGGGCGCGTATCCATCGGAAGCAAAAGGATTGGTGTCATCGCCGGTAGAAAGGTAAAGATTACCGTCCTTGTCCCAGTCAATGGAGCCGCCGGTATGGCAACAATCCGTCCGTTTCACGGGTACGCGGAGGAGGACTTTTTCGGTGTTGAGCAGCAGTTCTTCCTTTGCTTCATCATAAACAAACCGCGAGAGGTGCTGTGCGGTGTCCGGTTGCCCGGAAGGTGGCGAATAAAACAAATAAACTTGCTTATTTTGGTCAAAATTGGGATCGAGGTTAAGCCCCATCAGGCCGTATTCAAATTTGTTATACACGTCCAACTGAGCGATGACTTTGATTGTTTTTTTCTTTGGGTCGTACAATTTTAGTTTGCCTTTGCGCTCGGTGTAGAATATTTTTCCGTCATTGGTCACGGCCAATTCGGTCGGTTCGTTTAGTTTTTCGTCTAAGATGATTCGGGTAAACCGATTGGCTTCGGGTGCTGATTGCGAGCGCAGTGGTTTGTTATAGTTGACTTCACCGCCGGAAGCAGCCCAGGAAAGCCCGCCCCACAGGTGTTTGACAAACAACGGTTCTGTAAAAGTCTCCGGGGTGTGGCCCCAGTTGGTGTAAAAACTGCGGCCTCCGTCGTACTCCCGGAACCAGCACATGGGGTGGTAGTTGCCCATTTTACCGTCTTTATACGATTTTTCATCCACTAATGCCAGCACATTGACTGCGGGGTCAAATTGTTTGAAATCGTAAAACTCATCCGTTCTTTCAAAGGTTTCATCCATAAACGACGTGGACGGATGGTTTTTATTTACCACAATCATTTTGCCTTTTTGCACGTTGGGGTTTCCGGGGTGCGAAGCGAAATAACCGCCCACTAATTTGCCATACCACGGCCAGTCGTATTCGGTATCGGCTGCGGCATGGATGCCCACGAAGCCACCACCAGCCTGGATAAAGCGCTCAAAAGCAATTTGTTGCGGTTCATTGAGGATATTGCCGGTGGTACTGAGAAACACCACCACCTGATATTTTTTCAGGTTATCGTCGGTAAACAGGGTCGGATTTTCGGTAGTATCCACCCCAAAGCCATATTGCCTGCCCATGAGCAGGAGGGCTTTTTGCCCGTCGGGGATGGAAGCATGGCGAAAACCAGCTGTTTTGGAAAACACCAATATACGCTTGCTGGTGAGCGGGTTGTTTTGGGCCAAAAGGGAAACCGGGGAAGTGCTGACGAAAATAAAAAGCGTCAGGAAAATAGATTTGATAAAAATGTGCATATAAAAAAGAAAAGATGATCTAAAAACTGCGCGAAAGGTAGGAAAAAAAAATTAATCGAAATTTTTTTTCACAAATTGGCGGATTATTAGTTACCCGTTCCTGAAGCATGCCAGCCCAAAAGTATCTGTTTGAAGGGCAATATGATGACCAATGCAGTATCTGTTTGAAGGGCAATATGATGACCAATGCAGCATCAGAAGTGCGCAACAAGTATTTAAAAATGCGCTTGAAAATCTAACATCAATAATTAATGGATTACGCTACCGCTTTGCAACGCATTTGATGGAGTATGGGGCGGATACAAAATTTGTTCAAGAATTGATGGGGCATGCCGACATTAAGGCTACTAAGCGTTAGGGATTATGCAAAAAACAACATACCCAACACTTTAGTGTTTCGAAGGCTCAAAGCCTTTGGAACGCTTTAATAAGTGGGTAGATTATTTTTTGGATAGCCCCTTACAGGTTATTTTTTGGCTATCCCTTACTTTATCAAAGACGGAAAAGAGATAAGTGAATTTCAATATCTTTTGGAGTTTTTCAACCGTCGGAAATCCTGGGAGATATTCCCATGCTTGTTTTTCACGCTCTGCCTCTTCAGCAGCGAGCCGTTCTTGTTCGATTTTTTCGAATCGTTCACGCTCTTTGCGTTCAATCATTACGCGTTTTTCACGCTCTGCCTCATCGGTAACCAGCCGTTATTGTTCGATTTTTTCGAATCGTTCGCGATTCACTCTGGCTTTTTCGAGTTGAATTTGATCAATGATCTCCTGAATACCTTCTGCTACATCTGATAAAGCCGCATCAAGACCCGTGTCATGCTCTGTTATTAGGGGTTTATAGATTTTCATCTTTGTTTTTGCTGAAAGACTTCATCTTTGCTTCGGCGATCTGGCCTTTGAAATTAGTGGCCGATACCACTTTTTTTCCTGATTCCTCTTCAAAGGCCGTTAGTGCCTTCCCTGCTGCACGTCCGCCCTTTCTAGCGGCTTCCTTGTTTTTATCGAACCCTTGAGCATCGCCGTCAATTGCCTCTCTTTTAGTGCCTTCCTCGCCCAACATGGTAAAAATGAGTTCTATATTGGTCATGTGATCCCGCAGGTTCTCTCGTTTAAGCCCCTTTAATTCCTTGTACTCCGAAGGAACCAGGCCGAATGTCGCCAGACTGATTTCCGCCGTCAGGATGGAATACGCCATTCCTTCCTGCACTCCCCTGCCCTTCCATTCGTCGGTGAGTTGGCCACGAATGGTAATAGTTTGCAGGCGAGTTTCGATCCATTTGTCATCATAGCCAAGATCACGGTAATACTGCCGCGCCCGTTCCGCCGCCAGTTCTGGGTTTTCAATCTCCAAGACGCGCTCATAGCCAACCTTAGCCAGCCATAATTTGAACGGTTCCGCCTTCTGTGAAGGAATGGATTGGATGATACGGAACATACCTTCGGTATTGGCAACAAGCGTTTTTCTTTTCTTACCACTTGCACCAGTCATTTCTACCTGGGGACAATTTGTCCCTACGAAGGCATGGAGTTCTTCGTCTCGCTTCCGCATTTTCTTAAAATAGTCGGTAGGATTAGCGGTTTTCGTCAAAACTTCCACCACGTCGAGGACTGAAAACCACCATTCTTCGTTGTGCCAAATTCGGCGGATTTCCTTTTCCTGAAATACTATGATTTTATCTTGTTCTTCCATGATTTTCCTTTGTTTGCGGTAAATAGGTATTGGGGGAGTTAAACTGATTAGCGCAAAGCGCGTCTTCAAGATCAGTATAAGGCGCGAAAATCTGGCTTTGCGGGGTCACTTTTTCGCCAAATTCGGCATTGAATTTTCCCACGCCCTCCTGATCGGGGCGATTATTATCAAGGAAAGTATTGATCCTCTGGTATTCGCGTCCTCCGATAAAATCTGCCTGCCCATGAGCAGGAGGGCTTTTTGCCCGTCGGGGATGGAAGCATGGCGAAAACCAGCTGTTTTGGAAAACACCAATATATGCTTGCCGGTGAGCGGGTTGTTTTGGGCCAAAAGGGAAACCGGGGAAGTGCTGACGAAAATAAAAAGCGTCAGGAAAATAGATTTGATAAAAATGTGCATATAAAAAAGAAAAGATGATCTAAAAACTGCGCGAAAGGTAGGAAAAAAAAATTAATCGAAATTTTTTTTCACAAATTGGCGGATTATTAGTTACCCGTTCCTGAAGCATGCCAGCCCAAAAGTATCTGAAGGGCAATATGATGACCAATGCAGCATCAGAAGTGCGCAACAAGTATTTAAAAATGCGCTTGAAAATCTAACATCAATAATTAATGGATTACGCTACCGCTTTGCAACGCATTTGATGGAGTATGGGGCGGATACAAAATTTGTTCAAGAATTGATGGGGCACGCCGACATTAAGGCTACTAAGCGTTATTTGCACGTCAGTAATCAGCGTATTAAAAAAATTATTATCCCATTGGATAAAATCTAAAAAAGAGTGTTTACTTTTGTGAAGTTATGAGCGACAATACCAAAAAAAGAAGTGCGCGTTTTGTATTGTCGCAGCATCACTTTAATTAAAAGAAATTTTATAAATCGTTTATTATTAATTAATTAATCGTTTTATTTATCCTTTTTTTAGTAAAAATTGTGTATATTAGCGAGTTAACTGCAAGCGTACCCAACCGTATAACTAACAATAAACAGACAGAAAATCGAACGGACAGGCGAAATATTTCGACACTTTGAAAAGTACATAAAACTAAGCGACACTTTAAAAAGTGAACTTGCTAATAGAGTTGTTTTTAAGACTTTTAAAAAGGGCGCACTCGTTCATAATGCAGACACAATTTGCACTAAAAGTTACTTTATCCAAAAAGGACTTTTGCGAACTTACTTTATCAAAGACGGAAAAGAGATAAGTGAATATTTTTGTAGTGAAGCCGAATGGGTAAATTCGCCACGTAGCTTTATGCAAAGACAACTCGACATTTATTATATTGATGCAATTGAAAATACCGAAGTTTTTTGTTTACACGTAAACGACCTTGTTTTTCTGTTAGAAAATTTCCCTGAAATGGAGCGGTATTCTCGCCTTTCTATGGGTACGATTTTTGGACATTTAATAGAACGAATAACATCGTTAAGATTTACAACTGCAAAAGAAAAGTACGGCCATTTTTGTGCAACTTATCGAGACATTTATGCTCGTATTCCGTTGGGAATGACAGCAACTTATTTAGGCATCACACAAGAAACATCAAGCAGAATTAGAGCCGAAAAGTGATTTTTTGATACAGGTCAAAAGTTATGAGGATTTTAAATCTGAACTTTGCATTTCAAAATTTAAAAATAATAAAAAATGCAAAATTTAAAACGCCTAATTTTTGGACTTTTCATTATTGTCTCGTCCAATTCATTTTCTCAAACTACATTAGCGACGCCAAATGTTGAGCGTAAATTATATCTCGGAAACGGCAAAAATCAGCCTTTAATTGTTGGACTTGGCGGTTCGGAAGGTGGTAATGCTTGGACAAGCGACTACTGGAAAAAAACAAGAGACCAATTTATTGAAAAAGGCTACGCCTTTTTAGCAATTGGTTACTTTGGAGCAAAAGGCACGCCTGATACATTGCAAAAAATATCTATTGAAGATATTCATTATGCCATTGAAGTGGCCACCAAGAACAAAAAGATAAACAAAAGAAAAATTGCTATTGTTGGTGGTTCAAGAGGTGCAGATTTGGCATTGCTTTTAGGGAGTTATTACAAAGACATTAAATGCGTTGTTGGTATAGTTGCAAGCAATGTTACTTTCCCAGGCAATACAAATCATTTTACTACATCTACTTGGACATATCAAAAAAAGGAATTACCATTTGTACCAGTCAATGAAGAAGCAGTTCCATTTTTGATGAAACGAGATTTAAGAGGTACATTTGAAGCAATGCTCAAAGACACAATAGCAGAAGAAAAAGCCTTAATAAAAGTTGAAAATATTAATGGACCAATTCTATTGCTTTCGGCAACAAAAGATGAGATTTGTCCTTCAACGCCAATGTCTGAAAAGATGATTACAAGACTTAAAACTAACAAGTTTAAATATTACTGTGAACACGTTGCTATTGAAGGCGGACACACAGAGCCTTTAAAACATTTTGACTTGATTTTTAAATTTTTAGAAACTAATTTTGCAAAGAAATAAGCGGACGAAAAAACGCCAACTGCTAACATGGTATTGGCAAAAAAGGGGTAGACGGAAGTAATTGAACATTAGTAATTCTATTGTACATTGGTGCTAAGGCTGAACATTTGGAATTCTATTTCCCCAACTTCGGCAATACCCCGACGTTACTAATAATCTTAAAAAAACTATAAACAAAATTTAAAATGAAGAAAGTAATTGGCAAATAGAAATAATCGTAGTTTTGAATTTCATTAATTACCTTATAATCAGGGGTTTGTGAGACTGTGGACTGTGGACTATTGACTGTGGACTACTTATTATGGTATGCTACCCATTAAACAGGTATATTTGCAACCAAACTGTTTCAAACATTGTTCTAAGGGCTTATTATCTGACAACATTATGTTAATTAGGTAAATAAAAATAATCGCAATTTTTAGTTCTTTCAAATAAATTGTTTTCAATATTTTGGGAAATTCTCTACGTTTCATTATTCTCCATTATTTAACGATCACCACATGTTTTTGAATCGCCTGTTTAAACGTATATTTCCGGCATTTTGCTTTTTTGCGCTCTTGTCTTTTGACTCCATCGCACAAAAAGATATTCTTCAGCAAATTCTCCATGATACGGCTGATTTCTACTATGTAAACGCAAAAATCTATCCGGTTGGCAACGCTTCCCTACCCATCGGTGTCTTTGATTCAGGTACTGGCGGATTGACGGTGTTAAATGGCATCATCAATTATGACGCACACCAAAACGGAACCCGACAAAACGGAGCGGACGGGATACCCGATTTTCAGACCGAGGACTTCATTTATTTAGCCGATCAGGCCAATATGCCTTATGGCAATTACGCAGGTGTGGGCAAACTCGATCTGCTTCGGGAGCATATTATAAAAGATGCCCAGTTTATGCTCTCTAACAAATATTATGGCGCGGCGGCGGAACCCAAAACGGATAAAAAACCCGTAAAAGTCATTGTGGTAGCCTGTAATACCGCTACTGCTTACGGAATTGAGCAGATTAGGGATTTGCTGAAAAAAGCAGGATTAAATATACCGGTCGTAGGCGTAATAGATGCCGGGTCAGAAGGGGCGTTGCAGACGTTTAAAAAGAATGAAAGCGGCACCATTGGTATTTTTGCTACCGCCGGTACCGTCGCCTCCAAAGGTTATGTCAATACCTTAAATCGGTTGAGAAAAGAAATGGGTTATACCGGTGATATTCAATATGTTAGTCAGGGAGGCGTTGGGGTAGCCGAAGCCGTAGATGAAGAACCTAATTATTTGGATCGAAAGCAGACCGCACCACGTGCCAACTACAAAGGCCCCAATGTAACCGGTACCGACCTGGCAATTGACCGCGCCTTAATGGATATATATAATTTTGATTTTTCAGCCAATAAAATGCTCTGTGATGCCGCCAAAACCGACGATTGCAGCCAATTGCAAATCAACTCAGCCGATAACTACGTGCGGTATCACTTGGTGTCACTTTTGGAAAAAATGCGCGCCACACCAGGGACAAAACCCCTGAAAACCCTGATTCTCGGCTGCACCCATTATCCCTACCTCACAGACAACATACAAAAAGTGCTGGAAGAACTATACAATTATAAAAAAGGAAGAAAATACCGCTATCGGCATTTATTGGTAAAAAAGGTGCAACTCGTGGATCCTTCCGTGAACACTGCGCAGGAATTATACGAGGTCATGCAACAACAGAATTTATTCAACGGAGCAGGAAACCTGACCAACAGCAAATTTTATATCAGTGTACCCAATCGCGAAATCCCCGGTGTCCAAACCGATGCAGCAGGCCGATTTACGTATGATTATAAATACGGCAGAAATGCCGGTACGGGTAGTCAGTTTATCAAAAATATGCCTTTTAGCCAGCAAAACATACCCATTGACGTGGAAGACCGGCTGCGCAAACAAATACCAAAAGTGTATGCGCTAATTGAATATTTTGAAGAGAAAAATAAATAAATAAAAAATATCAAATACTTCAAAGTATCCTTGGAAGTTGATAAAACAAAAACAAAGAACCCTGCACGGCTCTTTGTAAGTAGTCCACAGTCCACAGTCCCACAAACCCTTGATAATAAGGTAATTAATGAAATTCAAAACTACGATTATTTCTATTTACGTACTTATGACCGACAACTTCAGCAGTACGCACTTTTATTTCCATTGTATATAACGATATTTTTATTATATTTTCACATTTTTAACTATTGGATCACAGTATGAAGCTTTTCAACACAAGTTTTTTTTCTCTTTTCTCTTCTCAGAGAAAAATGCACCTGGCATTGTTGCTATTTATAGCAGTTGCTGCCAATGCTTACGGACAAGTGACGGCTGATGCCGGCAACCATTTGTTCTCAACACCCTCGTTGTCAAAAACGGCAGCAGCACCCATCAAAGGCACAATAACGGGTGACGACAAGGAGCTGCTGATTGGCGTCACCGTTGCTGTAAAAGGCAAAGGGCGCGGCACCCGCACCGATGCAAACGGCCGCTTTGAAATTGAGGCTGATCCAGGCGATGTATTGGTCATCACCTACACGGGCTACATCCGTCAGGAAATCACCGTGACCGGAGCAGGCGACCTCAATATTACCTTAATTTCCAATGCGGCATCCGTCGGAGAAGTGACCGTGCTGGGTTCACGCTCCTCTAAGCCCCGCACCGCCACCAATACCGCAGTGCCGGTAGATGTGATTACACCACGCGAATTAAAAGGATTCTCACAGGTGGATGTGGGCCAAATCCTCAATTTTGTGGCACCTTCCTTCAACTCCAACCGCCAAACCGTAACGGATGGCACCGACCACTTAGACCCTGCCTCTTTGCGCGGTCTCGGCCCCGATCAGGTATTGGTATTGGTGAATGGCAAACGCCGCCATTCCTCGGCATTGGTCAATATCAACGGTACCGTCGGGCGTGGCTCGGTAGGTACGGACATGAACGTGATTCCGGTGGCCGCCATCGAACGTATAGAAGTGCTGCGCGATGGCGCTGCGGCGCAATACGGCTCCGATGCTATCGCCGGCGTGATTAATGTCGTCATGAAAAAGAATTACGAAGGACTTTCTGCCTCTTTAACCACGGGCCTGCACCTGACCAACATGAAATATGAGGTGCCGGTGACCGGAGGTACTACCAAACAGGAAAGCCAAAAACTCAACGACGGTGAAGTGGTACAACTCGACCTGTCCAAAGGCTTCCGACTGGGTAAAAAAGGCGCACTTTCCGTCACTGCTCAATACAATGAACGCGGCAGAACCAACCGCAGCGGCGAAGACAATGCTCCTACGATTTATCTGGGATCAGCCGGTGCTTTCCCTGGCACTCCTACCGGGCAGGTAGCAAACGATTTCCGTGCCCGCCTCATCGCTGATGATGCTACTTTAATTGCACAAAACAAGTACGATCGCCAAAATATGGTATTTGGCAATTCTACCTCGCGCAATATCGGCCTTTTCCTCAACGGTTCGGTGCCGGTGACGGAGCGTTCCGAATTGTATTTTGCCGGAGGTGTTACCCACCGTACCGGTAAAGGATTTGGCAACAACCGCGTACCGGTATCCCGCGCACAACAGCCGCTCAATGCTGATGGTTCATTGGTGTATCCCAACGGCTTTCTGCCAGCCATTTCTCCTACCATCCAGGATCAGTCGCTCATAGCAGGATATAAAATGAATTTTGACAAATGGACCCTTGATTTTAGCAATACCTTTGGGCAAAACAGCTTCCAGTTTGAAGTACAGGAATCGGGTAATGCTTCCCTGCCCAATGGTACCATACAGCCAGATTTTGATGCAGGAAAGTTGAAGTTCACGCAAAATACCACCAACTTAGATCTCGTGCGCAAAATAGAAGAAGCGGGACCAATTTCCGATCTTAACTTAGCCGCAGGGGCCGAATTCCGGTTGGAAAACTATCAGATCAACGCAGGAGAACTAAATTCCTACACGGGTGCCGACGCTAAAAAATCCGTACCAACCGCGCCATTGACCATTGGCGGTGCGGCTGCCGGCACAACATTGGCATTGCCCGGTTCACAGGTGTTCCCTGGTTTTCAACCCAATGATCAGGTGGACAAATCTCGCAACAGCGTGGGTTTATACGCCGATGTGGAAGGCGAATTGTTTGACCGTTGGCTGATCGCTTTGGCCGGTCGTTTTGAAAATTTCAGCGATTTCGGCACCAATGTGACGGGTAAAATCGCAACCCGTTTCAAAATTACCCGCAATATTGCCCTGCGCGGTTCGGCCAGCACGGGTTTCCGGGCACCCTCCCTGCACCAGCGTTATTTTCAAAATACCAGCACACAGTTCGTCAGCGGCCTGCCATCCAATACCCTCACTGTCAACAACGAAAACCCGATCTCCCGCCAGGTGATCGGCGTGGATGAATTGCGCCCCGAAACCTCCGTCAGCCTTACCGGAGGACTTACGGTGGCTGCCGGGCCGTTCTCCTTCACGGCAGACGTGTATCAGATCGAAATTAAAGACCGTGTCATCTATTCCGGCGCTTTTAGCCGTGGCGTTTTGGGCTTTACCGCCGATCAGTATGTGGGTATCAATAATGTAAATTTCTTTGCCAATGCAGCCAATACCCGCACCCAGGGAATTGACATCGTTACCAGCTACCGCACCGACCTGGGTAAGGGCCGCTTAAATGCTACCCTGGCGTACAACCTGAATAAAAATGAAGTGACCGGTATCAACAGCACTACCTTGATTGATGATCCGGCTAAAAACGACCCGACCACCAATCCGGGCAACTATTTCCGCAACCTGCTGTTCGATCGTCAGCAACAATCGCGGATAGAAGTATTCCAGCCGAACACCAAACTCAGTGCCAGCCTTTCGTACAGCATTGGCAAGTTTGAGATCACGGCCCGTGCGGTCAATTTTGGTGAAATCACCTTCTTATCCAATATCTATGCCGACGCTAAAAAAGCAGACGGCACGTTCTGGAACACACAGTTTTCCCGCGATGCAAACGGCGCCGCGTACATTGACCAAACCTTTGCATCGGTACTCATCACCGACCTGACGCTGTTATATCGCCTGACCAATAACCTCACGGTAGCCCTGGGCGCCAATAACCTGTTTGATGTCTATCCCGATCAGATATACATTGATCCGCGCAATGCTTTGGGTTCCTTAGATTATGCTTCAGGTCGCGATGCCTCCAACCGGGGCCGTTTCCTGTTCCAACCCAACCAGGGCGGCTTCAATGGCCGTTTTGTGTTCCTGCGGTTGTCGGCTAATTTCTAATAGTACGGGAATGAATGAATTAATTGATAGTAAATACATAATTTTTTTGTAAAAAATTATGTATTTACTATCAACTAATTCATTTACAGATATAAACGCGTAATATTTTTTTATTTTATTAAGAAAAAATCGTTCCTTCATGACTTCATTTTAAAACATCAAAACTTCAAACTATGCCAGAATTTGTGTTCAACACCGCAAACACCTCAGCGGAAATCGCCCAAAGTGCCTCCTCCTTCACGCTGCAGCAGGCCGATGGTCGAAAGATAAAATCAACCGCCCTGCTCCAGCGTGAAGGAGGGTGCCATTTGGTGCAATGGTAAGGCCGGAGAAGTAATTCGCTACCCGCCGTACGGTGCCCAATACCAACGCTGACTTGGAGCGCCCTAACCCTGATGCTGCGGTTGGAAAGGTGCAGTTTTTTTTCGAGGACACCGATGGTGCCTTGTGGGCCTGTTATAAAGATTACCTTTTCAAATGGCAACCCATAAAGCAATCCTTCCAGTATATAAGATCACTCCCCAAAGAGATTTTGTACGCCTTCAAACGGTCGGACGGCAGCATGATGATGGCAATACAGCATAGAGAGACACTGGCAACCAATAAAAATTTGTTTTCACTCATTATTCTGGTGGCTTATGGTACGCTGAAACGCATCAAAAATGACGATGAAAAATTGCAAATCAAAGTAGCCTTAACCCGGGAATTGTTTGCACGGGGAGGAGCATGGAGAAACAAAAGAAGCTGCCTCGGCGGTGCTGGCCACTTACCGCCAAAAATTTCCATTTCAGACAAAAACATAAAAACACCTATTCAAAACGCTGGTGCACTCATGCCTCCATCCACATCGGTGATGATAGATTCCATTTTGCCGCCAATCAGGTGAAAAGTAGATAATTTTGCACCCGTTGGTAGTTGTATCCATTTTTCCCAGGTGGCTTCCACGCCACCAATGGGCAGTATAGATGCCCATATTTTAAAACTAACGGGAGTACCTTTTTCATCTAATATCCACACGTAGCTGTCGCCGGGAGTAGCGCCACCGGTGCCGTAAGTTACTTTCATCCCTTTTCGGCCGTCGGGTAAGGTTACCATGGTCAGCACAGCACCGGGGTCGGTTAATTTGAAGGGGGCTGTCAACCAAAAACTATCATTACAAAACATTTTATAGGCTTGTTGCCGCATTTTATCGGCTGCTTCACCGGAGAGCAGGATGTCTGCTTTTTTGGCCGTGCCTTGTAGCGTGACAAGATCAAGCACTACCTCCCGATCGTCCCATTGCAGCAGCAAACGATGTTGATGCTTGTCCCATAAATAGCGATGTCCTCCGCGAAACGTCCATTTTACCCACCGGGTGCTATCCCAAGCTGTTTTATTGAGGTTGTGGTAGATAGTTTGTGTTATTTGGTCTGTTTCGGGGCTTTGTATACCCGGTGGCTCTTTTTCATTCAAAGCAAAACGCAACGCTAACAGACCTATAATTAAGGCAATAAAGAGAAAAGCAAGTACTTGGAGTATTTTTTTCATGAATAAGGGTTAAAAAAGCCATTTGTAGGAAACGTAGAATTGACTAAAAGGTTTTGAGGGCAATTAGGAACGAGTCCATTTAATAACAGGCGGAATAATTGCAGCGGTACCACTCGGTCAGTGTACTATTTTAAACTATTTTGGCAAAGAGATACATTGGAACAGGAATCGTGTACCACTCGGTCAGTGTACTATTTTAAACGCTACTGATTGCACCCTTTTGGTGGAAATACCCTCTGCGGTAACCTCCTCTAAAATCATCGCCCGCGCTTCCGGCAATTCAAAAACGCTTTTCATATCCCGGATACGAGCCGCCGGAACCCCCGTAGCGTGACAACGCTGCAAAACGGCTTCCGCCGTAAATAGTTGGAAAGCCTTTGCCAATTGTTCGTTTAGCGCTTTGCGGTGCTGCACCCGGTCGCTATTGGTTTTAAAATCGGGATTTTGCACCCATTCCGGGTGTTCTACGGCTGCGCAAAGTCGCTGAAAATGACGCTCCGTGCCAGCCGCAATGAGCACCAATTGGCCATCGGAGCAGGTGAAAACATCGCCGTAAGGCGCGATATTGGGATGAGCAGTACCCATGCGTTGCGGTATGATGCCGGTATTCAGGTAATTGGCCGCCTGATTGGCCAACGTGGCGATGGCTGCTTCCATCAACGATACACGGACTACACTCCCTTCCCCGGTTCTTTCCCGGTGCAATAGCGCCATGAGTACCCCTTCTTTGATCTGGTGGGCTGCCATCAGGTCAATGACCGCCACCGGAATACGCACTGGCGGACGGTCCGGTTCTCCGCACATAAACAGGAACCCGGCTTCTGCCTGTAAAACCATGTCAAATGCAGGCCGTTCGTCTTCCGGGTCGGCAAAGGCATCAATTTGAGCAAAGATCAGGCGCGGATTTTTTGACCGCAAGGTATCGGCATCCACCCCCATACGCCGGGCAGATGCAGGTTTGAAATTGGAAATGACCAAATCAGCCCGTGAGGCCAGGTCAAGGGCCTGCTGTTGATCTGCTGCATCATTCAGGTCTAAAAACAGGTGTTGTTTGCCCCAGTTAATGCTGCAAAAATAAGCAGATATGGGTGAATTGGGGTCTTCTTTAGCGTTTTTCCAGCCCCGGGTCATATCGCCGTCAGTCGTTTTATTTTCAATTTTTATCACTGTTGCACCCAATTCAGCAAAAAACATACCCACGGCCGGCCCCGCCATAACACCGGCAAATTCCACCACTTTCAAACCACTAAAAAATGCGCCCTTCATGGTTTTTCGTTTATTTTTCCAAACATCGTTTCTAAGATATTCCAACGATAATTAAAAATGCTTTCCAATTGGCCTTTTACAAACATCCAATGCGCCAAGCGCCCCAAAACACCCAGCGGTATCCGGTAATGCACCAAATCAATGACGTCAACACCGCCTGGTACGGCTTTAAAATGGTGCTGATGGTGCCATAAAGCATAAGGCCCGATACGTTGTTCATCAATAAAATAACTACCCGGTACCACCTGCGTGATTTCTGTCATCCAAAACATCGGAATGCCCAAAACCGGGCGAACGATATAGCAAATGATCTGTCCGGCGTATATTTTTCCTAAAAACTGAGAACTCGATTGAATATCAAACCCCATACTTTCAGGCGTGATTTTCTTTAGGTTGGCGGGTAAGGAAAAAAAATTCCAAGCCTGCTCCAAGGATATGGGCAATTTTTGTGTTCTTTCAATTGTGTAAACCATAGTTTTATGTATCACCGAATCTTGTTCGGTAAAGTGTAAACGGCAAAATACCCATCCGGTTCAAAAAAAACATACTGTGGATTTTGGTGTTAACCCTTTGCTCCTCTTCTGTCTGGTGTGTTCCGCGACATCGTCGGGCGAGGACGACCCAACGTACATTACTTTTGTGTTTCAAAAAAAAATATTAAAAAATATGGCTTACACCGAATCCAATATGCTACCGCTGGGTACAGTTGCCCCCGATTTCACCTTGCCAGACACCGTTAGCGGTAAAATGATCCACCTGCACGGCCTGCCACCTGCCGCCGCTACGGTAGTCATGTTTATTTGCAACCATTGTCCTTATGTATTGTACGTCAACCCGGAAATTGTCCGTGTCAGCCGGGAATATGCCTCCAAAGGCGTTACTTTTTTGGGCATCAACAGCAATGACACAGCGGCCTACCCGGAAGACGGGCCGGATAAAATGCAAGCATTAGCCGCCGAAGTTGGGTACAATTTCCCCTATTTATTTGATGCCACGCAGGAAGTTGCGCGGGCGTATGATGCTGCCTGCACGCCCGATTTTTACGTATTTGATGCTCAAATGCGGCTTTTTTATCGTGGTCAGTTGGATAGCAGTCGTCCCAAACGCAACCCTGTACCCTGTACGGGTGAAGATTTGCGCGCCGCTTTGGATGCAGTACTAAAGGGCGATATGCCTCCGGCTGTGCAACGGCCTTCGGGGGGGTGTAACATTAAATGGAAGGAATAGACTTTTTGCGACGGGGGCGTTTGAAACCAAGCAGCCTCCCGTTGCAATAAGTTGTTGCGACGGGAGGCTGCTTGGCAGTCTGGTGATGCCCTGGGATATCTGAATGCCAATAACCCACTGGTATTACTGCCGAATCACCTTCGTATTGGCCTTATTCAGGTTGACGTTGGTGTTGTTGGGTACCGTGGTTTTTTGCATCGTACTGGCCTTATCTGCTCTTATCACGTCAGCGTTGGCCTTATCCTCTTTTATCAGGTCAACGTTGGTGGCAGTCTTATCTGTTCGTAACACCGCAGAGCGGGTGGTGGTTTGGAGATTTGATTGCTGGTCGGCTAATGACAAAATATCTGCAATGGACATGGTGATCAACTCGTGTTGATTACCAGCCACTACCCTTTGTGCCGAGGGTACGCAGCCGTTAATACCACAACTACGGATGACCAAACCTTCCCGATTATTGCCCACCTGAATGGCAAAAATCCAGCCGCTGCCCCGATTGGCTCCCTGGAAAACAACCTGATTTCGGTTAGTAAATCGCCTGCCAACTGACGCATTTCCGTTGTTTACTTTGGTGACAACGGAGCGGTTCCAGTCTCTTAGTTCGTAGGTTTGGGCATGGAGCGAAAGCATGGTAAAAAGAAGGAGGACAATGGAAAAAATGCGTGATTTCATAATTAATAATTAGTGTGCAAAGATTGAATGAATGGTTTACCGGGGAAAGTATTTTTTTTATTGCCGAATCACATTTACATTGGCTTTATCTAATTTCACCCTGTCTGTATTGGTTTTATTCAGGTCGGAATTAGGCGTATTTAGTTTTACTGTATTTGCGGACGTCGTTGTGACGTTTATTTGCTGGTCTGATAAGGAAAGAAAAGCATTCCCCACTTCATGTTGAGTTCCTGGATTTACTATTTTGAAAGATGCTTTGCAATTAGGAATGCCGCAATCAGATGAAAGTATTCCTTGATTGGAGGTTTCCACAATTACAGCGTATATTCCACCTTTTTTGTCTTTAGAAATCAGTTTCGCTTTGACATCAAGAGATATTTTGGGATCCAAACCATGATAGGTAACCTGATTTATATTAGTAAATCGCTGATCTACCTGCGCCAGTTGACCATTTACTTTTGTTATAACGTAGCGATTCCAGTTTTTCAACTGGTAAGTCTGCGCCATTACTAAAGAGGTGAAAAATAATGACAGAAACGAAAAAATAAAAGCAATTGATTTCATAAGAAATAAAATTTATGTGTAAAAAAATTTATTGATCGTTTTAAGGGGTAGATTTATTGTTTTGAAAATTTCCTTAATTTGGCGAGCAATTTCCTTTAAACTGCTCTAATCTAAGCGCACAGCCTATACCGCAGGAGCCAGTGCCGCCCGTAGTCGAAACAATCCAGTAGCACTCCGCATTGCCATCTTTTGCCAGAATGGCGTTTTCCTTGCGCTCAAACTTTACCCTGGTGATGTCAGCAATCTGGTTGCCCTTTTTGAGTGCTTTCCACCTGTTACCCACCTTGTATTTTACATTTCCAACGACCTGGCTCACCGTCAATGGAAATTGCGCTAACATCAAAGGTGCTTCATCGGGTCGTGAAAAAACAGGGACGGTGGAGGTAACTACGGAGGGCATTACCAGCAAAAAAGTCAGTACAACAAACGCTGAAATAACTGTTTTCATGATGTAATAAAATTTTATTTAATGTAAAACGAATGAAATACAAAAATAGTTCCTACTGGACTTCGCATCCACTGCTGCACCCTCTTCTGATCATCCAGAACAATCGAAAAATTTATTATATAACAAATTTTTGTTATTCATTTTTATTTGTAAATGAATTATTTATTAGTATTTTCGTAAATTATTTTTGTAAAAATAATTTACGAAAATACTGCCAAATAATTCATTCCCGTGCTACTGCAACTTCCAATACCGCCCCCAATGGTCGTTACTACCGGTAAAAAGTCCTTTCCCGTCAGGAGTAAATTGCAGGGCCAAAATCGCCCGTTTGGGGTAATGTTGCAACGTCTGTATCAGGATCGGGTTGCCCTTTATCCATCGAAACACCTGTACCACGCCACCCTCTGCGCCTATTGCAAAATAGTTGCCATCCGGTGAAAAAGCCACGGATCGAATGGCCGAGCCACCCGTTTTGCTTTCCGAAAAAATCTGCATGACCGCAACGGAATCGCCCTGTGCGGTAAACAATCGGGCATTATGCCCCCATTCGCCCGTCAGCACATACCGACCATCGGGAGAAATGGCTAAATGTTCCACCCGGCGGGTATTGACAGGTCGAATTTCCCGGATTAAACCACCTTGCAAGCCATAAATACGCACAATGCCGTCGTAACTTCCGGTAGCAAACTGTTGGCCGTCGGGGAAAAAAGTGACCCGACGAATGAGGTCGGGTGTGCGGATCGTTTGCAATTTTTGCCCGCTCGTACGCCATATCACACACAGGCTGTCTTCTCCTGCCGAAATTACCCGTTGCCCGTCGGGTGAAAAAGCCACCCCAAATACTTTTCCCGTATGCCCACCCGAAAGGGTACGAAGCGAATCTCCCCGCCCACTCCAAAGTATCACGGAGGCATCATCCGAAGCGGTAGCGATGAGTTGCTCGTCCGTTGTCATGGCCACCGCATTGATGCCGCCCTGGTGCCCTTTCAACGTTTTTATTTTTTTGCCGGAGGCAATGTCCCATATCGCAGCGTTACGAGGAAACAGGGAAAACATGGCGTTTAGAATTTCATTAAAATCAGCACCCTGATCATTCATATTCTCCCCGGAATCATTTCTGCCCTGATCAGAAATAGTAATCAGCCTTTTACCGTCAGCGCTTTGCAAAATGCCGCACACGCCGTTTTGATGCGGCCCGTATCGCTGCACGACTTTCGATTCGGTTTTCCACAGCCGAACGACCCGGTCCTCGCCCGCCGAAGCCAGGTATTGCCCATCCGAAGATACCGCCAATCCATTGACAAACCCTTTGTGTCCGCGATGGGTAGCAATTAAATCTCCTTCAGGCGACCAGGATTTGATCAGATAATCATTGCCCCCCGTGAAGATACGGCTACTGTCCGGCGACCAGATCACCCCGTTGGCCCGGGGCTGATGGGCTTTCAGGCGGAGGTTGTTTTTCCAAAAAATCAACTGCCCGTCGCGTCCGACAGAGGTTATGCTGCCGTCTGTGGGCGACGCGGCAAAATCCAATACCTGATCAACGTGCCGCTTTTCTGATTGTATTATTTTGCCCTTAAATGTCCTGATTTCTGCGGTACCGTTTTCATAACCAATCAGCAGGGTTTTATTACGCGGATGGACAGACAACGCGCTAATAATTTCGGCTGTTTCTATGATACGTTCCGGCTGGCTCGGTTTTTTTCCGGGCAACACAAAAATCTGTTGAGACATGGCCGCAAACAGCGTAGCACCGTCCGGGCTAAAAACCAATTCTTTAATGGTTTCTTCTTCCTCCGACAGCAAAAAGGCCGGGTGTTGTTTAAAATCATTCGCGGCCAAAAAGTGTAAAGCACCGCCGTAAGCACTCAACACGATGGCCTGACCATCGGGAGATAATACCGCACTATGGAGGGATGCAATGGACAAAGAGTCGGCCAAACGCCCGTCCCAATGCCATCGGTACACCCGGTCTTCCGTCCAGGAATACAAAATTTTGGAAGTATCCCGTGCAAAAAAAACGCCTTTCACGGGGCCATCGTGCCAAAAACTTTGTTGATAAAACTCATTGTTGCTATAAATCTCGTGCAGTGCTGCCAACGCCGCCGAGTTATCGGGTGCCAGATCGAGGGCTTTTTGCAAACTTTGCATAGCGGTCGTAGCATCTGCTTTGACCGTCAGCAGGGATTGAGAGACCAATTCTTCTACTTTCCGTGCGCGTTCAGATTGCTGCCATTGCTGAAACGCAAACACCGCCACCCCCAGAAACACCACCGCCGCCGCTACGGAAAACAACGTCACCAACCGCTCCCGCCGCCGCCGCCGGGTGTGATAGTGCTGGCTGGCGTCAAAAAATGCCCGGCTATCCGGTGCTATCCGCGCTAAATTGAGCGATTGCTGTACCAAGGCGATTTCACCCGGTGTCAGGTATTCAGCGTGTTGTATGGATTTGGGTGCTCCCGCTGCTTCCGCAAATCGCTTTTGTTTGTTTTCTATGGTGGAAAGTGCTTCCCGCTGCCGCACTTCTTCGGCGTTGAACTTACCAAACAACTGCTGCGCCAATCGGTCGTGGGCCAATTCGTAGCGCTCCGTGCCGTCCTGCGCAAAACGCAGGCGATTCAATACCCGTATTTCGGGAGAAGCCAATTGTTCGAGGCAAGCCTGCACTTTTTCCGGCGGTGCCGATATGCGACCCAAATCCAATGCCTGTTGTATCTCGGCGGCGCTGCGGTGTTGCTTGGTGCCTTGAGCGGTCACCAATTTGAAGAGTACTTGCAGCGGAAAATTGGCTGCCTGTTGTGTTTCCGATGGCGATTGCGCCGCTTTTTGCACTTCCAGCGACTTAGCCACCCGCGCTACCTGCTGATCTAAAAAATCGGACAGGACGTTGGCGAGTTTGTGTTTGCCCACCAAAGCGCGGTCAAACAGGCGATAGTCGCGGTTGGGCGCACGCGCTACGTCTTCGCGGTAGAGGCGATCTAAATACACTTGTAAGGTGGTCAGGTCTACTTCCCCGCGCTCGTCGGTCAGGTTTTCTACGATTTGGTCGGCGAGTTCAAGTGTTTCGCTGGGCGGCGTGGGTGCGTCAAGCGGCGTGGTGTCGTCGGGCGTGGACGACCCGATGTACAGAGCGGGCGACCCGGCGGGCGGTGCGGACGACCCGAGGTACGGTGTGGACGGCGTGGGTGCGTCAAGCGGCGTAGAGTCGTCGGGCGCGGACGACCCGACGTACAGAGCGGGCGACCCGGCGGGCGGTGCGGACGACCCGAGGTACATGGGTGGATACCCCGGATAGGGAAAAGTGAGCGTGCCCGTCACTACTTCTTTCAACTGAGCGCGGCGCATTTTTTCCACGCGAAAACGGTGGTCGAACAGGAAAGGTACCGATTTTTCGTACTCGTAAAAATGGGCGATGTATTCCTCTCTGGTGACAATCAATAATTTACAAAACAGGTCTTCTTCGAGCAGGCGCAGTTCGTTCAGGTTTTGAAAAAAATCCCGTTGCTCGGTGGTGGTTCCAATGGTAAAAATCTCTTCGAATTGGTCCAAAATCAAATAAATCGGCAGGTAGGCGACTTTAAATAACAATCGGATGGCCTCGCGGAGCGATACCGCATCCGATAACTCCGGCGTTTGGCCGGGATACCGCAGGGCATACCGTGATCGGTACTGTTCCAGCACGGCGGTCCGCAGCGATTCCGGGAAATTGTTGCCCCGCCGCACGAAAATAGGCAGCCAGTCGCGGGGCGAAAACACGCCCTGCAAACCGCAGCGGATGAGGCTGGTTTTGCCGGTACCGGAAGCGCCATACAGCAGGATGAACTTGCTGCGCAGCAGTGCTTCCGCGAGTTGGCGGGCCTCCCGCTCCCGGCCAAAATACATCGCCGCATCCCCTTTATCGTAGGGTTGCAAGAGTTTGAACGGGCTGATATTTGTTTGTTTGTTGATTGCTTTTAATATGTTATCGAGTCGTAAATTCCATTATTCTTTTTGCCAGTTTTTCAAAGTCTGCGTAACATTTTTGTACTGCCTGAACGTGTGCGCCAATAGCACCGTCGGCTGGTTTTAATAAAAAAATTGGCTTTTGTACCTCCATAGCCATTGCTGCAAGGCTGTGATAATATTTTAATAATGCGAGGCAATTTACATCCTCGTCCATTAACGGTTGCTTTTCGCTGACAGGTTCCCGTAACACATAATATCTGTAAACTTCCGGGATTTTTTCAGCCCATCGAGTGTAAGCGTGTAAAGGGCGGCTCTCCGGTGCGGTATACTGCATTAACAGATAGCCGATTGGTTGCATTGTGGCCGAGGGTATAACACCTATACCTGATGTAGGATTTTTGTCAGTGCATTTGTTCCATTGTGTGCGCCATTGATATAAGGTTTTACCTATGTTTTTGATGCCTTGAAGCGAAAACAGATCGGGTGCAACGGGCATCACCACAAAGTCAGTAGCAATCAAAACGGCCCGATTAATGGCTCCCAGATTAGGGCCAACATCAATCAGCACCCAATCAGCGCTGCAACGGGCGGCAGCGTCATCTATTAAAATTTTAAAAACGCCATTAACCTTGAACCCAAAGATGTCACTATTTAGGCATTTATTCCAGGCATCACTCAATTTGTCTTCAAAGGCAGACAGGGCTAAATTACCAATTAGCAGGGAAATTTGTTCATTAATTTCTTCAATGTGAACGGGTTGATAGTCTTTTCCTTCGCTCACTGGCATGATGGCATCCAAAATGGTTAGGTGCCGATCTTCTTCCAGTATAATTTCTTCCATGCGACACGGACTTAAAAACATGGAAGACAGATTAGACTGTGGATCTAAATCTACTGCTAATACCCGATGGCCTAATTCTGACAACATCCAGGCTAAATGATAGATGGTAGTCGTTTTCCCAATACCGCCTTTGATGTTAAAAAATACAATGGACTTCATTAAAATTATTTTTTATAGACAATCACAGCAAATTGTAGGGGCAACTTATATTCAAACTTAGGCGGAGGGTTGCCATTATCTATCAAGTCTTTGTGAGCGGTAGCAATACCACGGTTAAATTTATTGACGAAACCCAGTATTTTCATGGCTTCTGCTAATACCGGATTCCTGTAATCATTTTGATTAGGAAAGTTGTCAGGCCGGGCTGCGCCGTACAACCCGCCAGGATTACTAATTTCAATTCGATCCGAAAATTCATAAAATTTTACGGGTGCATTGGAGTCGTAACTACGGTGCATGACTGCATTGTTTAGCAGTTCTCGAATGGCCCGGTAAGGGTATCCGATAATTATCTCTTCGCGCAACACACTCACTGATACCGGACGTTGTTCGATATTATTTTTTACAAAACGATCCAATTGTTGCATCATTGACAAAAGGTCGCCTGAAAAAGATACTTCATTTAATACTTCGCTGTCTAATCTGGTTCCGGCAAACCGCACATATTGGACATAATCTCCCGGAATATGATATTTTGGATTGTTTCCCAACAACAAAATTCCGGCATTAGTAGGGCAATCGTATGCTTTATCATAAAGGCGCAGGGAGGCTAATTGCTGTTTTATATCGCGATGATTAGCGGTTAATGTATCAAAGTCAATTGCATTGGGCAAATAAGTTACTTTAAATAATTCAATATTGATGTCGTCCAATGTGCTTCCTAACGCGGGTGCGGTATCAAAAGTTTTCGCACTGGCAGTACGTTTTTCACTCAGCCTGACTTCTTCTGCCTCATTGGCAATGGCTTTGGTAGGCCCGTTGCGAATCCAAATCCGACCTTTGTATCGGACAGGTGGGAATGGGCTTGGGAATACTTCTACAACGGCCAATTCTTCTTCTGGGTAAACATATTTTTCAATGGTAATAGCAGGTTGCGGAAGAATTTGTCCATTATTGCGAATAGCGGCCAAATCTTTTAATAACTGATCGGTTACTTTACTTCCAACCTTTTTTCCGGTTTTGTCATCCGCGCCAATAATGAGGTACCCGGGCAACTTATGGTTTGGAAAATCATTAGAAAAAGCCGTAATGGCCTCTGAAAATTTATCCGTATTATTTACCGAAATGGTTCGTTCTACACGGGCCGATTCTACATCAGATAATAATGTATTTAATTCTTCGTATGATAACATGAATTATCTTATTTTTCGCAAAAGTAAACATAGATCGCAACCTAAGAACGGGTAAAAAATAACTTAACAATTTGATGTGATTCCTTTCCGCCAAACTGCCCATCTTTTTGTTTAAATGGAACCACTATTCGCCCAAAAAGATACTTGTTTCAACAAAAAATAACTTAGGGATAGTCAAAAAATAACCCATAACAATTAGACGTGATTTACCGACGAATTTTGATAAGTTATTATTTTACCGTCCCCTACCTAAAATTATCAAGTTATTATTTACCCGTTCCTTAATAAAAATTTCATTGATTCGTTGATATTTTTGAGCAAGTATGCTGAACGAAACGTGGTTTTAATTTTCGCTAAATATTTATCTATCAGGGGTTCGCAGGATTATTGATTGAGAAATCCTGACCAAACTTGAGGAGTTGGCGATACACCGGGGTAAATTTGTCCACATCCTGCTGGGAAATACCCAAAACAGGCGGAAAAACCGCTCCAAATTTTTTGATGGTAAAATACAGGTCTTCGGTATGGCTGTAGGTGTGGTTGACATCCCGGTCAATGTACTGATAGGTGAACTCTTGTCCGTTTTTCTGGTATTTCAGCACAAAAACCGCCGGATATTGGTCGCTTTTATTGCTCAGGAAGGCATTTCTGTCCAAATAAAAAGGAGAGATATTAAGGGCGTTTTCCAAGGGGTCTTTGCCCTTCTGTTTTCGTGGAACCAGCAGGATACAGTAATTATCGGAAGCGTCGGTGCGCGGCGTGGGCAACAATTTGATGTCGCTGAAGGCAGCGTGGAGCATCATAGTACGGTGAACGAAGGGCTGCTCCATATCTAACAGGCGGATTTTATCCACGGAGATGGAGCGGATGGAGTAGAGTTTGTATTCGGTGAGGAACAGCGCGGCTTGCAAAAAACGGGCAAATAAGGCTTCCGCTTGCAGGCATACTTCTGCCAATCCGTCCGTTTTCCCGGTACGGCTTTGGAGTAACGTTTGCAGGCGTTGTCCATCGGTTTCGGTCAATGCTGTTTTGAGTTCTTCCATAAATCGGTAGCCCTCGCGCAAATCTTCGTCTACCACTTTCAGGAATCCGGCGATATGCGCCTCCAGGCCAATGGGGTCGCCGGGAATAGTATTCAGTACGGCATAGTATTGTCGGAGGGCATAGACATAATCGGTGCGGTCCTGCCCGGCATCGTCCGGCAACATGGTGGGTATTTGCAGGGTGCTAAATTTGGCGGATTCGTCTTTTTTCTGACGATCATCCCAAAGCGCGGAAAGGGCAATATAACTGATAAATCGTGTGAGTTCGGTGTAGGCATTCACCAATTCGCGCAGGCGTTCCATGCCGGGTTCTGCCATGCTGCGGCTTTCTTCGAGGGCAAATAACCGACGTAAATGGGTACCAATCATCCAGGGCAGGCGCGTCATGAGTACCAAAAGTGCGTCTTTTGAATCATCGGCTTCTAATTCTGCGCGGGCATCTTCGTCACCTGCCTTGAATTCGTACAATAATTCCTGAAGGCTTTCCATCGCCCGGGGCTTGACGGATTGGAGTAGTTGCTGCGGCAATTGTGGGCGCGGATTGACGCACCAGTTGTTCAGTTCGGCCTGTTCTGCGGGTGTAAAAGCGGGATTCAGGTAAAGCCCCCACAGGAATTCTGTATTTTCAGTATCGGTTGTCGTTTCTCCTACATTGATGTCGCGTTTGGCAATGTTGCGTTGTTTTCCTTGCGCTAATGCCTCGACGCGTTTTTTAGCCATTTCAAACGCAAAATCTAAAATAGTATCCTCTTTTGTCCACTCTTGGTAGAAGGTAGCGGCAAACACCTGTGCGGCTTCATCGCCAATTGGGTGGGAAGTGGCCATTACGGCTCCAACACCTGCTTCGTGCAGGCTTTTTACCTGTCCAAGGGAGGCACATCCATTGAGAAACACCAGCCGCAGGTTGCGGCCCTGTGTCAACCCAAACAACCCTGATATGCCTTTTACGTGGCCGCCGCCTTCAAGTTTCAATTCCTGTTGATTGGCGTGGCCGGCGTAATGAAATACACTAATTTGATTTTTTTCGCTGGAAAACACCTGAAAAATATCCTGGGTTGCCGCAGCGCGGTTGGATACTATTGCCGCTATGTCGCGTTCCTGCAAAGGGCGCAAGGCGGTTTCGATGGCGCGTATTTCAGCCACCAACCCGGTTAAAGGGGTGCCTTCGGTGTCAAGGGCGGCGGCGAGGAAGATTTTTTTTGTCACGAAATGGCCGGATTAGTTAAGGAACGGTGTCAGTAGTAGTCTTCAACGTTTGGCAGATTTTGAAGCAAAGATACGCTATCTTTTAAGAATTTGCTACAAAGTTATTTTTCATTAATTCTTCTTTGAAAGTTGCCGTGCCGCCCGCCTGCGTCAGGTTGTCTTTGGCATTTATAATAAAACCATGCGTTGTTTTTTTAAGGAGCTGTTTTTGCGCGGTAATTTCCAGCACATCTAAGCGCGTATCATTCGTTGTCAGGGTGATGACGGGTAAGGTTATTTTTTCATAATTTGACGGGATGGATACCGGTATTTTGTGGCAACAAACCCAATCAGTTGAATTTTAAGCAAATAATTGCCCGCAGATAATCCGTTAAGCGCAAAGTATCCTGGGTTATCGGTATAACTTGTGTTCACCAAAGTGGCGGTATCCTGCATGGAAGTCAGGGTGAAAGGAGTGGCGAAAGAACGGAATTGGGAGGGAGTACCCGCGAATCTTTAGGCGAATCAAACTGTTTATGGATTCTTTTGTTCTGTTGTCTTTTACACGTGCTTTGTGCATATCACCTAAAGAAATCGCGTCATTATGGCCCAACCCGCTTCCCGCCCTGCTCCACCTGCCAGTCAGGAATTTGCTTTCCATCCCCAAACGGTGATGTTATTCATTCTTTTATTTGGTTTGAGTATCCTGTTTTTAGCCCTTACCATGAGTTATGTCTATTCAAGGGTCACCAAGCAGGTGCCGCCGGTTCAGGTACCTTTTTTATTTGTGGTCAATACGGTAATTTTGCTGGGTAGTAGTTATACCATGATCCGCGCCAAACGCTGCTATCTGGGGGATGACACAGCGGGTTATCAACAAAACCTGAAATATACCATCTGGCTGTCGTTCCTGTTTATGGTGATGCAGGCCATTGCCTGGTTTTGGCTTTTTCAAAACAATGTGAGTTTGAAAACCTCTACCACCGCCGCTTATTTGTACGTCATTTCGTTTCTGCACCTGGCGCACGTGATCGCAGGTTTGCCGTTTATCTTTTCCTTTTATCGCGCTGCTAAGAAAAAAATGATGGACCCGGTGACGGTATTGGTGTATTTTTCCGACCCCCAAAAACGATTAAAGTTGCAACTTTTGACCATTTATTGGCATTTTTTGGATATATTGTGGGTTTATTTAGTGGTATTTTTGGGCGTTAATTATTTTATCTGATCTGATCCGTATCAGAAACCTGACTTTAGCCATTCTTTGGTTTTGACAAAAAGCCTGTTTGTCTCATTTTTACATAAGTTTATGCAGGTTCTTTTATTTTTACCTGTACCTTAGTAATTATTTGTCATACAAAGCATGAAATGGAAAATAGGCAATACGGTGTTTTCTACCGCTGCCAATCCCGCTTTTACGTTCACGGAAGAAGGCGTTTTTCAAATTACCTTGACCGCCAGTAGCAAGGATACGAATGCCTGCCCTTTACACCTCCTGCGATACCTGCGTGGAAATCTGGGTTTTACCGGAAAAAGCCACCGATTATATCGTTACTGCCAGAGCAAACACGGGGTGCTTCACAACGGATACCATCCGCCTTACTTTTAGCCCGCCCGTCGTCGCAACAATTGATACCTTTACTTGTCAAAACACCCGCCTACCTTTTTTAAATACTACTTTACCGGCAGATACTACCGCTATTTTCTATTTAAAAACCCCGGCGGGATGCGATTCCATCCTGCGGGTTTCCACCTTTGCTTTGGATACTTTCCGGCGGGCGACAACCGTGCGCGGCTGCATCGGAAAAACATTCCAAATAGGTGGTCAAACACTGCCCATTGGTGCGGTACGCGCCATACGGCTGCAAGGAAGGAATGGTTGTGATTCAATAATAACCGTCACTGTATCCGCTTTCCCGGCCCTTCAACTCATCCTGCCGCGTGATACTACCCTGAAAATAGGGGACACGTTGTCGCTCAAATCCCGGGTTTCGGGAGTAGCACCCTTCCGGTTTGCCTGGGAGCCTGCCACACACCTGAGTTGCGCCAATTGCTCCCTGCCGCTCTTTAGCGCACTTGAAAGCAGCGCTTATTCCGTTATAGTCACGGATGCCAATGGCTGTACCGCCAATTGGAAATACAATATTGCAGTGGTGGATACCTGCGCTTTATGGTGGCCCAATGTCTTTACCCCCGATGGCGATGGTATCAACGACACCTTTTATCCGCTTTCTTACCCGTGCGTGCACCGCATTTTATCACTCAACATCTTCAATCGCTGGGGCGATAAGGTATTTTCGCGCAGCAATTTCTCTCCAAATACCCCCGATGAAGGCTGGAATGGGTTGGATGCCGCTGGCAAACCAGTGCCTATGGATGTACTGATTTGGGCAGCAGAAGTGGCATATTATGACGGCAGCAGGGGCAGTTTTAGAGGGGAATTAACCTTGCTTAGATGAGTTAGGTATTAGCGTTATATTGATTTATATTGATATATTAGTTTGATTGTCAATATAATATACTAATATCATAATGTCAATTAATATCGGTTTAGTACTTAATTACCGCAACAGTGTCACCTCTCCGGTTTTACTCAATTCCATTCCGTCTTTTTTCTTTACCCGCACCCGATAAATATATACGTCTGTGGGGGCAGGAAGACCATTCACGGTACCATCCCAACGCCCAACAGGTTCATTATACAGCAAAGCACCCCACCGCGACCAAATCTGCAATTCCAATTGATCATAACCCGACAGGATAGGGCCAAACTGGTCGTTCACCTGATCCCCGTCGGGCGTAAACGCATTGGGTATTTCAAATACCTCAAACTGAACCGTCACTTTTACCGAGTCCCGCACCTGGCAATTGCCGAAGGAAGCCGTGACTGCGTAGGTAATCGTTTTGACGGGTTCAGTGGACACCGAAAGTCCGGTGAGCGTTTGTCCGTTGCCATTCCAGATAGCAGTAGCCCCCGGAAAAGGCGACGTAATGGTCAGGGTTGCCTTTCCGCCGAAGAGTATGGTCGTATCATTGGGGAATTTTGCGGTAAAAACAACCGGGTTGGCTACCGTAAAAGCGGTGGTATCTTTGCAGCCCAAACTATCCGTAGCAACAACGGTATAATTGCCAGCCACCAATCCATTGGTTTTGGTGCCGGTTTGCGCGTTACTCCACGTGAGTTGATAGGGCGTTTTGCCATTCGTAATGGTCGCTGTAGCAGTGGCGCCTGCATCGCCGGGGCAACCGGGAGCAGTGGCCACCGCAACTTCCAAAGCAGGTGGCAAGGCCACCGTAAAGGTAATCGTATCCGTACAACCTTGTGCATCCAGCACGATCACACGATGGGTACCATTGGTAAACCCCGTTGCCGAGGTGGTAGTTTGTCCGTTGCTCCACTTGATTTGGAGCGGGGTCGTGGCATTCGCAACGGTGACGGAGGCCGTGGCACTTCGGCAAAGCGGTGTTTGCTGCACGGTGGCTACCAGGGGCGGTGGCAACACCACTGCAAACATGGCCATATCCGCGCAACCAACGGCATCAACGATCGTAACCGTATAATTACCAGTTGCCAGGCCAGCCACAGTGGCACCCGAGGCACCGTTGCTCCAGTTTATTTTAAAGGGGGCCGTTCCGTCCTTTATGGTAACGGATGCGGCAGCAGAAACACAACCGGGAGCAACACTGATGTTGAGCATGGGAGGGGCCGGCAACAATACAAAAAAGGCTGCAAGGCCCTTGCATCCGGCAGCGTCTTCCACCGTCACCCGGTAATTGCCCGAAGTGCCAAAATTGGCCGTCGTTCCGGTTTGTCCGTCGCTCCAACTCACCGTAAGTGCGCCCGTTGCATTGGGTACGGTCACGGTGGCCCGTGCGCGACAGTTGATCGTATCAACCGTTACTTTGGGGTCTAAGGTGCAACAATTGGTCACTTCTATTTGCCGGGTGGTCGTCACTTCGCAGCCATTCGGTGTTTTTATTTTCAGGGTAATGATTTTTGTGCCGACTGTCTGATAAGTGATGGTGTGCGGGCCAGATCCCGTAGCGGTAGCCACGTTGGCACCTGCCCCGAAATTCCAATTGTAATTGGTAATGGTCGTGCCATTAGTGGCGGAAGAATCACTGACGATAAAACTTTGGCCAAGGCAAATTTTATTGTCCGGGTCGCTGGATTTGATACCGGCACGAGGGCCGCGAAATTGCCCGCTTCCACCCCACGTAATTTGAAAGCCGTTGCCACTGCTGGAAAAATTATTGATGGCCAAGGCGTAAGTCGCCCCGGCTGTCAGGTCGAGTGCTTTCAAAAAACGATCAGAGCCGGGAGGGCATCCGGGAGGCTCCGAGGTGTCGGTGGAGCTGGCATTTAACCCGGTAGGGCCAATACAGGACTTACCAAAAATTTGGTCTTCGCCCGAAGCCATACAGCGCAGCACCTGCTTGCCGCTGCAATTGGCGGGGCCATTTGGCAGGCGATACACCACAAAATCAAGGTCGTCACCGGGGTTGTTGGGGGTGAGCGTAAATTCCAGGGTGCCGCTGGCAGCGGCAGTAAATACATACCAAGTCGTATTTTGTTCTACTGCGGAAAGGCTGATGCCGTTGTTAAAACAGGGCGCATCGTCCATTTCGGTATCATTAGCACCGGGGCCTGTCACCGATTGAACATTGAAAGGGCTTTTATCGCATAAAACAATGGCCGTAGGGCAATCGCCACTCACGCCGCCGCCGAAGGCAAAATTGCGAACGCAATACTGGAATGTACCGGCAAAAACGCCGGCCACCCGAATGAAATATTCCGTACCCGGCGTGAGGCCGCTGCGGCGCAGTTCTACAATATTATCGCCAAATAAAAACCCGCCGTCTTCCTTGCAGGCGATCTCCGTCAGCGCATTGCAAGTGCCGCCATACAGCCCAACGGACGGCTGTAACAGGGTTCCCCCCGGTGTTAGCTCGGTGTCTCCATTCATGACAATCGTCACTTCGGAGGCCACTGCGGTAAAGCGATACCAAACATCGCGCATGGTTGAACCAAAACAAGTGGAACCCGGCTGACTGCTACCAGTGGCACCGCTGGTGGTGCCAGCCTGAAGCGCGGAGCAAAAATTGGATGGATCAGCAATCAAAACAGCGCCGCTGCAGTTGTTGTTGCTTTGTGAAAAAAGGGTTTGGGGCAGTAAAAACCCAAAAAGGACAATAAGTTTGATGAGTGGTTGCATGAATCGGGTAATGGTTAACACGGAAAAAAATGATGTACACTTTCGAGAGACGGTAACCGGATTATACCTGCAAATATGGTGGTATTTTATCAACCCACATAGTTATTGAGCCTGTATTTAAAAAAATACTGGAATATAAGTACTTTTACCCGCCAATCCGTGTTCTTTTTTGCCATTATCCGACATATTACACTGTTTTATTTGCAAAATAAAAATATGTTCTGTACATTTGCAATGGTATTTGGCCAATATCTTTTCTTTTAATCTTTAGCGTCATTGAGATAGCGTTTCTAATCACCACAATAATTTAAAAATTTTTATTATGCGACAACATCTCTCTCTATCTCTCTCTCTCTGATGACAGAGGAAGACGTCTTTTTTGTCTTTTGACACTTCTGCTGTTCTTTACCATGACCGGAAGCACACAAAATATCTTACCTACACCCGCTCCTCCAGACGACCCCTTGCCTGCGCAGTGCAGTACAAGTGGCGGTAGCCAGGAAGAAGATGCAACGGAAAGTATACAATGTGCCACAAGTAGTGCAAGTTGGCCCACTTCGCGATATTTTCCATATATTGATGCGAAGCCTATTCGAATAAAAGCAAATATGTATGTTTTGCAAAAAGCCAATGGAGAGGGCAATTTCAATCCGAAAAACCCGGATGAAATGGCATTTCTCAACGATTGGTTTAACAAATGTAACGATGTTTTTACTACCTTGATCATTCAGTCAAATAACTGTAGCCAGACACTATACAATGGAGCAAAAGTAGAAATTATTCCCAACTGGATATTTTATCAGGATGAATACCTTTGGAATAACGATAACACTCAGGATGCTTTTAAGTATCCCGATACATCTCCGGGAGTCTGGCACTTGCATCCATTTGATCTGGCCAATCATAAAAGTAACCCGAGTGCGCTGAATGTTTACCTGACCGCAAGCGGCTCTATTTATCACCAAATGGTCACATTAGGTACCATCACAGATCCCAATACCGGGACAGGTGGCAATATGCCTTATTGATGGTGTTCGGAATTACCAACTACTGGTAATCTTGAGCGATCTTCCCGAATCCATATTCCAAACCTCTATCTCAAATACTGGTGGTTTAAAAATACCTACCCCGATCAACCTTTTTCTGTTACTCGTCGGTGGTTAGTGGATGAAGGCCGGGTACTATCACATGAATTCGGGCACTCATTAAATTGGCGACACTCAGGCTTTTGCATCAATAATTTAATGACACAGAGTGGTGGATACAGGAATTTAGTAACACGAAGCCAATTAGAGCTAGCCCATAAAATGCTTGCCACCAGCAATCTCCGTCAGTTTATTCCCTGCGAAGAACACTACGATAATCCGACAAGTGATATAGTAGTTTCAACCAATGAAACATGGAATATCAATATGCGTATTTACAGCAATGTAATTGTCAAAAAAGACGCTACCCTGACCATCACCTGCAAAGTGTTGGTGCCGGAACAAGGCGTTATCACAGTAGAGCAGGGCGGCAGACTAATCGTTAACGGTGGAACCGTCACGCGTGCCAATACCGGTAGTCCGACGCAATTCTGGCGTACCATTGCGGCGCATGGCAACCCTAATAACCAGGCACAGGGTGCTGTTGTACGGGTTATCAACAACGGTTTTATAGAAGGCGCTGTGGTAGGTGTCACAACCGGTGGCTGTTTGGCACATTACCAAATCTGCGGGTAGCACCCAATCCGGCCAGTACTACGCTACACGTCACGCTGCCAGAAGGCAATTCCGGGCAGCGGCGCTTGGAGTGGTACAGCGTATCGGGCAGGTTGCTGCACACCATCCCCATTGCCGAAGGTGGGTCGGAACTCGGTACCCTTTCGCTCCCGGTGCCTGCTGTTCCCGACGGGCTTTATTGGTTAGTACTGCGCGAGGCGGGGCGGCCAGTGGCAAGACAAAGTGTTATTATTAAAAAATAAAATTACCATGCGATACCTTTTTTTCTTTTTTCTTTATTGTCCTTTCCTACTTCCTGCACAGGGCAGTTTTGCTCCCATGGGCGCGGAGTGGACGTATGATTATCAGTACCCTAATACGGATTCGATATTAGGTATTCCCATATACATGACAGCCCGTGGGACGACTACAATAAATGGTCAGAAATGCAGAGGACTCCGAATCATAGAGATTGATTTTGGATACGATCTAAATGTCTATTCCCGGAATGATTCTGTATTTTTATACAACGAAAGAAATAATTTGGAATGGGGATTACTGTACGATTATTCTGCCGGACCGGGAGATAGCTGGCAGATACCATACGTCGGTAGCAGGTTCGGGGATCCTGAAAGCGAGACGATGACGGTACACGTTGATTCTGTCGGCACAGTAGCATTTTGTAACCAGCCATTAAAAGTTTGGTACATTTCTTTTGACAGCACGCGTTTCCGATGGGGAAAACGCGTCATAGAATGGGTGGGCAATACCGAATCGTTTATGCCATTCAAACGCCCAGTACAGTAGACATTGCTCTCGCCGCTCCGCTGCTACCGCGATAGCGTCCGCACCTGCAAGGCCGTGCCTTATCGTTGTGATACCATCTGGGCTTCCGCATCGGAACCGGATATTATCGAGTGGAGTGTAACGCCCAACCCGGCCAACGATGTGCTGGAGGTCTCGGTCTCGGCTTCCATCCCACAGGATTTTACAATGGCGCTTTATCACCTGACCACAGGGCGTTTGGAAAGCGTTTTCCGATTGCCAGCATCCGGCAGGCAAACGCTTGATGTGAAAAAGGTGCCTCCAGGCGTGTATCTGCTGGCGGTGTTGCAGGAAGGACAGGTCATTGCCCGTCAAAAACTCGTCATCCAACATTAATTTTCACTGGCGCAAGCCATTCATCACCTGTTGCGGGGTATTTTTTATGCCGCGCAACAGGTATTTTTATAAAGTATGAAAAATATCCTTTTTTTGATCGTCAGTGTATTATTTCACGGACTAATTGCCGCACAGCTTCCCCCCCTTTATAAAGTCATTGACCCCAATCCTGGTAACCCGTATCAATTTGATTTAGCAGATAATTTATTTTTCTTAGACAGCTTTTATTATATCAACTATGGTTATCTTAATCCTGACTTCCTCAATGAAGAAGGGTTTATGAAGATAGATAAAGAAGGAAATATCCTCAAAAAAATAATAATCAAGTATGATGAAAGTAGCATTGGTTTTTCAGGGGGAGGAGCCTACTGTCTTACAAAAGATAGCTTTATTCTTTTCACCGGACAGGTTTATAACCATGAGAAAAAAAGGCAGCAGCTCTGTCTTTTAAAACTGACCCCGCAATTAGAAGTAGTATGGACAAAATACTACGGCAACCCCAACAGAGATTATTACTGCACCAGCGTGACAGAAACAACCGACGGACGCTATATGATCTACGCATCGGATGGCTATAACAATGTCAATATAAACTGGCTCCGCCTTCTTTCCACCGACACCTCCGGCACCCTGCTGTGGGATCGTATCATCCCCGACACTTTTGCCTGGTCGGCCAATGGCAATATGATTCCCACTACCGATGGTAATTTACTTTTTACGGCAGATACCTACCGAGAAGACCGCTTCCACTATGGCTGCCAAATGATCAAAACCAACACCGAAGGCAAAATCATCTGGCAGCGTTCCCTGCCATTTATGCTTTTTGATATTGAACAACCCATGTCCACGCCCATGCCCGACGGCGGTTCCGTGCTGATGTGGGCCAAGGACACCAGCCTTTGGATACCCGGCGTGGCGGGTGGAGAACTTCCGGTACTCCGACGCTATAGCCCGGAAGGGGAGTGGCTCTGGGAAACGGGCTGGCACAGGGGATATCACAGGGTGTTGCGCATCATCACCGCTGCCAATGGGGACATTATCGGGGGGGGCTATCGGATACCCAGCTACGACACCTACGACTATGCCTGGATGTTTCGCGTCGATCCCGAAGGCAACCTGCTCTGGAACCGTTTTTTCAGCGATTCCCTACAACGCCCCTGGAGTTTTATGGGCATTTATGATCTGGCAGAAACAGCGGAGGGCGATATCATTGCCACATTTGCAGGATGTACAGGATGGGATTGTCCTTGATGTTGATTTCACAGGATTTATTGAATGGGTTAACAACATATAAGTAAGTAACTATAAATAATCGTAGTTTTGAATTTCATCAATTACCTTATTATCAAAGGTTCGTGAGACTGTGGACTGCCGACTATTGACTGTGGACTGCCGACTGTGGACTATTGACTGTGGACTATTAACTGTGGACTACTTACACTACTACACAACAAAAAATTAAATACTCAACACTTTTAATTATGCGAAAAATGGCATCCTTCATAAGTAGTTGACACTTTTATTTTCGGCAAATAAAAATAAATTAAAATAAAGCATTGATAATCAAGTACTTATTAGGGTAATTTAAAATAATTGCACAAAGAAAGTGTCAACTACTTTTCACGCAAAATGAAGGATGCCCGAAAATATACTTTTTCTTGTTTTTTCTGCCGCTTTTTGTGCAAGCACAGGGCCGTTTCGCGCCATTAGGTGCAAAATGGGTCTATGGCTACTGTTGTCCGGACGGTCTGCCAGTTTTCATGGACTCGCGGGTAAATGATGATATGTTTGGGCAATTCTGCCGCGAACTCATCGTCACGGAGTTCGATTTTTCGTATCCTTTGTATGTTTATTCCCGAAACGATTCGGTGTGGTACGGTGACGGGAGCAATGAATTTGCTTTGTTATACCATTTTACGGCGCAAAAAGGCGACAGTTGGGAGATACCCGGCATCTACACGCCCGATGGCCCGAATACCATGACTGTCACAGTGGATTCTGTGGGTACAGTACTATATTGCAACCGTGTTCTAAAAGTGTGGCATGTTTCTTTCGATGCTACGCAGCTCATGTGGCATCACTGCATCGTGGAATGTATGGGCAATCTTGGTTTTTTGGCCCTTAAAAGCAAAAAAGACAGCGCTGTAAGACCTTATGGCCTGCGCTGCTACGAAGACCCGGTAAAAACCTGTCGTTTGGTGCCGTATCGGTGTGACCGTGTTTGGGCCGGGATACCCGAACCCTCAGCGGTCGAATGGGAATCATTCCCCAACCCTGCCCGCGAGACCGTCTCGCTTCAGTTTTCGCCCGAAGCAGCGCTGCTGCCAAATGTTCAAGTCATCAATCAGTTCGGTCAGGTACTGCTCCAACATTCCTTGCTGAATGTTTCTACGTGGCAGGAAATACCCGTTGGTCAACTGCCAAAGGGGTTGTATTTTGTCATTTGTACGATGAAAACCGGGCTATTGGGTACAAGCGATTGGTGATTACTAATGAATGACGCTAGTGCTCGTTCAAAAGGTTCCACCTTGATTATGTTAAAAAGTTGTACCTTTGCAACACTATGGAGCCTAAACTACCTTCCAAACGTATACTCGGTATTGACCCCGGCACCAATGTGTTGGGTTTTGCCATTTTGGACGCCAACAAACAAAAAATGCAGGTAATCGAGATCGGAGTTGTCACTTTTGCCCATATAGGAGACGAACACACCATCAAACTGCGGTATATTTTTGAACAAATACAAGACTTGATCCGGCTGCACCATCCTACTGAAATGGCGATTGAAGCCCCGTTTTTTGGAAAAAACGTCCAGTCAATGCTCAAATTAGGGCGCGCGCAGGGCGTGGCAATTGCTGCCGGAATGGTAAATAACTTAGCCACTACCGAATATTTCCCAAAAAAAATAAAAAAATCCATCACCGGCAACGGCAATGCCTCCAAGGAACAGGTAGCCGGAATGTTAGAAAATATACTACACACCAAATTTTCGGAAAAATATTTTGATGCCACGGATGCTCTGGCAGCGGCGGTTTGTCATTGGTTTCAACAATCCACATCAGTACCGGGTGCCAAAAGCTACAGTGGATGGAAATCTTTTGTAAAAGATAATCCGGGTAAGGTAAAATAAGCAGGCGGCAGGCAGTCCACAGTTAGACAGTCCACAGTTAGACAGTCCACAGTTAGACAGTCCACAGTTAGACAGTCCACAGTTAGACAGTCCACAGTCAGACAGTCCACAGTCAGACAGTCCACAGTTAGACAGTCCACAGTTAGGCGGTGCGCGGTTAGGCGGTGCGCGGTTAGACAAATACTATTCGTCACTCATTTGAGGAATATTTACAATTGTTGATGTACCGATGCGCAACGCTCAATTCTTCAATTCCTCAACTCTTCAACTCTTCAATTCTTCAATTTCATATCCCCCCCGCGAATATTATGAAAGGATATAAAACCTTTTTATTGGCTTTATTAGTCGCGATTTTTACCTTATTTTTATCATTAGTGCCGAAAGGATTATCCATCGGCGGTTTTACGCTGCGCAAAATGGATATTTTGGCCGATATAAGAAAAGGCATTGCGCCGCCTGCTGATACCTTACCGGTGCTTGCAGACTCCGCTGCCATGATACCGGCCGATTCCGCCTACGGTGTAGCACCGCTGCCGGATAGCAGCGAAGTGAATGCCGCGCTTGGTGCGGTCATTCTACCCTCCGTAGATACCGTTTTGTACGGCCGTACTATTGAGGATTACACCCCCAGCCAGCATGGATTAGATGCTTTTTTCGCAGCGGTTGATTCCATCCCTACACACGGACGCACGGTGCGCGTGGCCTTTTACGGCGATTCTTTTGTGGAAGGCGATATCCTGATTGGCGACCTGCGCGATACGCTGCAAAGTTTGTGGGGCGGAGCCGGAGTAGGTTTTGTCCCCATTACTTCCGAAGTGGCGCGATTCAAGCGCACCCTAAAACACGACTACAAGGGCTGGACACCCCACAGCATCGTAAAAAAAGACAGCAATACCCTGCCTTACGGCATCAATGGATTTGTATATGTCCCCACTCCCGAAGCAAAAGTACATTATGAAGGTGCCGATTATTTTCGGCACACCCAACGTTGGAGTACCGTGCGATTATTTTACTCTGCCGAACAATCGGTGCCTTTTGTGTGGCAAAATGAAGGCGCATCGCCCACCGAATCAGTACTGCCTGCCGGTCAGATCAAACAATGGAAATGGGGCATTGGTCAGCCCAATATTCGCGCTTATGCCATGCGTTTCCCCAATAGCAACGGGCTGTTATTATATGGTGCCGCTTTAGAAAGCGGCCCCGGATTTTATTTGGATAATTTTTCGCTGCGCGGCAATTCCGGCGGCCCGCTCGGTCGTTTGCAACCCGATATTGTGCAGAAATTTGATAACTATCAGCATTATGACCTCATTGTCGTGCAGGTAGGATTGAATGCCGTAACCAATGACTTGACGAACATTCGCTGGTATGAAGCCGAATTGCAGCGCACGTTCAAACACCTGCGCACCTGTTTTCCGCACAAACCTATTCTGATTGTCAGCGTCAGCGACCGGGGCGATAAAGTAGGGTCTGAACTTGCTACCATGCGCGGGGTGCCGGCCATTGCGGCCATGCAACGCCGTTTAGCCCGCGAACAAGGGTTGTTGTTTTTCGACTTATACCACGCTATGGGCGGCTCGGGTACTATGATTCGGTTTGCGCAACAGCGGCCCCGTTTGGCCAATTTAGACTACACGCACCTTACCCACGAGGGCGGGCGGGTCATGGGGCAAATGTTCGCGGGGTTACTATTGGGAGAACAGAAAAAATGGCGGGTGAAACAGGAATGAATTAAAAAATTGTTAAATAAACTAATATGATTATTATTTTTTATGAAGATACGAATATTAAATTCAGGCTCTGATCTGACAGAAACTAAATTCAGCCATCCGGAAAGCGCGCAAGAAACAGAAAAAGGGGTTAGTAAACCGACATTGCCCACACAACTTTTCATTTGGCGCACTTTTTTTATTAACTAAAAATTAATGTACAATAAATTGATTGCTAATACTTATTTTTTAAAATATTTTTGTTTAAAAATACAAAAAAACAAAGATCAATTAAATGCCAGTTTTAAATTTTTTATTGGGAAATGGCGGAGTAAGGCAAGAGAATCAGTAAAAAAAGGCGATCACGTATTAAATCATGATCTTACAGATAAAAGTGTGCCTATCCAGACTCTTATCAAAGGCCAAATTTTAGATGGCCTTGTTGTTAACCTTACATCTTATGGTGCATTTGTTGATATAGGAGGTATCACAGGGATGGTATTTATCAAGGATATTACCTGGAAAAGGATTGCCCGACCAAGTGATGTTTTATGCGTTGGGCAAAGTGTCAGGGTCAAGGTAATGGATTTTACGGATGATAAAAACAGGATTACCCTTTCCATGAAAGAGCTGCAACTATCTTCATGGAATCAACTCCCGAATAATATTTTTGAAGGTGCTATTGTGGAAGCCACCATTATAAATGCAGTGTATTATGGTTTGTTTGTGTCTATTACTTCAGAATTGCAAGCCCTTGTATCTATTAAAGAAATCTATTGGTTGATGCCGGTAAACCCTGAAATACTGAAAAAAGACTTCCCCGTAAATGCAGCGATACTGGTAAAAATATTAACGATTGACACCAGCAAAAGAAAAATATCGGCCTCTATTAAACAGGTCATACCTGACCCGTGGCCTGATATTGGATATAATTTCCAAATTGGCAGTCGGTACAAAAGCATTGTAAGAAGCATTACCAATTATGGCTTATTAGTAAGCATTGATGATAAGATGGCCGGAATGTTACATATAAGCAACTTATCCTGGACCAAAAAATATACCCATCCAAATGAATTTGCCAAAATTGGCGATGTACTTGATATAGTAGTTTTAAGTATTAATGTCATCAAACGTGGAGTTGATTGTGGATACAAACAATTGTCTGAAAATCCATGGCCGAAATATGCAGAAAAATACCCCATAGGATCCTGTCAGAAAGGTTTGGTAATCACAACAACTAATAAAGGCGCAATTATACTGATAGACAATGAAGTAAAAGTTTTTGCGCCAGAAAAGCATGCAAAAAAAGAAGATGGAAGCACCATCACTGCCGGCGAAGCCATTGTAGTAAAAATAATAGGAATCAACAGCGAAAAGTACCGTATCTTTGTATCGTGCATTGACGCAAACAATGGCATTCAATAGTCGGCAGTTGACCTTTTATTTTTTGCTGCATACCATTTTGAAAATGATAGGCTCCACAAAAGTTGCATCTGACTAAAAAACCTTTTTTTGCGGCTCTCAGGAAAATTCAAATATTCTCTAAAACAAAATGCTTACCTTTACAACCGTTTAAGGAACGAGTAAGGAACGGTGTCAGCATAAAGTATTAAACTTAGGTAGATTAGTTTTTGCTCAAATAACGATCTTTTTGGGCTAATAGTGGGGCTATTTAAACAAAAAGATGGACAATTTGAGTGAAAAGGAATCAGATAAGATGGATACTTTATTTTGACACCGTTCCTAAGGTTAAGTTATTATTTACTCGTTCCTAAACAATTAGACAGCAGCGCGGTTAATTACCTTTCAACATGGCAAAAACAAAAAATCAGACAACGGCTGCTGCTGCTGCTCCACCCTTACAGCATTTACCCATGCCCGAAGCCGCCAACGACTTTATTGAGGTCATCGGCGCACGGGTTCACAACCTGAAAAACGTGGATGTGCGCATCCCGCGCAATCGGCTGGTGGTCATCACCGGCATCAGTGGTTCGGGCAAAAGCTCCTTAGCATTTGACACCATTTATGCCGAAGGACAGCGGCGGTTTATGGAGACGTTGAGTAGCTACGCCCGGCAGTTTATCGGAGAAATGGAGCGCCCCGACGTGGAGCAGATCACGGGTCTCAGCCCGGTCATCAGCATCGAACAAAAAACAACCGGACGCAATCCGCGCTCTACGGTGGGTACCGTAACGGAGGTCTATGACTTCCTGCGGCTGCTTTTTGCCCGCGCCGGCGATGCGTATTCCTATGTGACGGGAAAAAAAATGGTGAAATACACCGAAGAACAGATTATTGAAGGGATTTCAGAGCGGTTTCAGGACAAAAAGATAGCCATTCTTGCACCAGTGGTGCGCGGACGCAAAGGTCATTACCGCGAATTGTTCGAGCAAATCAGAAAACAAGGTTATACCAAAGTCCGGGTGGATGGCGAGATACAGGATATTGCGCTCAATATGCAATTGGACCGCTACAAAATACACGACGTGGAAATTGTGGTGGATCGCCTGCGTGTCGGAGTGGAACACGGCAGCCGCCTGACGGATGGTGTCCGGTTGGCCATGCGCCTCGGCGAAGGTCTTTTATTCGTCGCTAATTTGGAAACGGATGCCACTGACGGCGTGGTCACCTATTCCCAAAACCTGATGTGCCCCGATTCGGGTATTTCCTACGAAGAACCCTCCCCCAATGCGTTTTCTTTTAATTCTCCTTACGGTATGTGCCCGAATTGCAAGGGGCTGGGGGAAGTCAATGAAATTTCGATGGGGCGCGTGATCCCGGACAATACAAAAAGCATCAATGAGTTGGCCATTGCCCCCTTGGGAGAGGTGCGACCCAATTTTATGTTTACCCAGTTGAAAGCCTTAGCAAAAAAACATAATTTCACTTTTGATACCCCCATAAAGGATATTCCTGAAAAAGCACTGCAAACCATCCTGTACGGTGGCGATGAGAGTTTCAAAGCTGAAATGGGGTATTCCGATCAGGAAGAATGGGTCTATAATTTGGCCACGGAAGGCATTGTAAACATGTTAAAACGTTGGTATGAGGGTACCGGCAGCGAAAAAATACGCCAGTGGGCCGAGGATTTTATGATGGTGGCTACTTGCCCGGAGTGCGAAGGCACCCGCCTGAAAAAAGAAAGTCGCTGGTTCAAGGTATTGGAGAAAAACATCTCCGAAATGGGCGAAATGGATCTGCGGGAGCTGTATCAACTGCTGGAAAATGCCGAATCGGGCATGACCGAACGCCAACGCGCTATCGCAAAAGACGTGTTGAAGGAAATCCGTTTTCGCCTGAAATTTTTGTTACAAGTAGGTTTAGATTATTTGGCCCTAAACCGTCCGGCGCGCACCCTTTCCGGCGGCGAAAGCCAGCGTATTCGTTTAGCCACCCAAATTGGGTCGCAACTCACGGGCATCACCTACATCTTAGACGAACCGAGCATCGGATTGCACCAACGCGACAACCAACGCCTGATTGTCGCATTGAAAAACCTGCGCGATATTGGCAATACCGTACTCGTGGTGGAACACGACCGCGAGATTATGCTCGAATCGGATTACCTGATTGACCTTGGCCCCGGTGCCGGAAAACACGGAGGCCAAATCGTAGACATCGGCATTCCAAAGGATTTTATGGCAAAATCCACGACAACCAGCGATTATTTAGCCGGGCGGGCAAAATTGGATATACCCGAAAACCGCCGCCCCGGCAATGGCAACTGGTTAGAATTGCGTGGTTGCACCGGGCATAACCTAAAAAATGTAACGTTGCGGCTGCCATTGGGTACCCTGATCTGTGTGACCGGAGTGAGTGGTTCCGGCAAAAGTTCTTTGATCAACGAAACACTTTACCCTATTCTGCAAAGCCATTTTTACAACAGCCTGAAACGCCCGCTGCCTTACACGGAAATTATCGGGTTGGAGTACTTGGACAAGGTGATAGAAATTGACCAAAGTCCCATAGGACGCACCCCGCGCAGCAATCCGGCTACCTACACCAATGTATTTGGCGATATTCGCAAATTGTTTTCGGATACGCCCGAAGCAAAAATAAGGGGTTACAGTACGGGGCGTTTTTCATTCAATGTAAAAGGTGGTCGCTGCGAAGTGTGCGAAGGTGCGGGGCTGCGTACCATTGAAATGAATTTCCTGCCCGATGTGCAGGTACACTGCGAGCGTTGTGCGGGCCGCCGCTACAACCGCGAGACACTGGAAATTCTGTATAAAGGCAAGAGTATTTCGGATGTTTTGGATATGAGTATTGATGAAGCCGTTGAGTTTTTTAGCGCGATTCCACCCATTTTTCGAAAAATAAAAACACTCCAGGAAGTCGGATTGGGCTATATCACGCTGGGTCAGCAGGCCAATACCCTTTCCGGGGGAGAAGCACAGCGGGTAAAATTGGCTGAAGAGCTGTCCAAAAAAGACACCGGACGCACAATTTACATTTTGGATGAACCCACTACGGGTTTACATTTTGAAGACATCCGTCAGTTGACCACAGTACTCAATCGTTTAGCCAAAAAAGGCAATACCGTGATCGTGATAGAACACAACTTAGATGTCATTAAATTGGCAGACTACCTCGTGGATGTAGGCCCGGAAGGGGGTGGAAAAGGCGGTAAAATAATCGCTGTCGGCACACCCGAAGCGGTCAGTGAAGTGGAGGGCAGTTGGACCGGGCAGTTTTTAAAGAAAGAATTTAGAGAACGGGTAAACAATCGGTAGCCAAACACTTCACAATCGGATAGTCGGCAGTCAGTGCGCTGACCTTTGAAATCCAACATCAATTTACCCGTTATTTACCCAATTGTTTTAATAAATCCTGCGCTGTGCGCTGTTTGTGGTGGGTATCGTCGGCTGCTATAGATTTTAAAATATCTGTGCTTTGTGCTTTCTGGTGATTGGCTAAAGCGGCTAAGGCCATATCCCAACGGGCATCGGGGTACAGCAAACTATTAGGGTGTACTTTTTTTAAGGCATCAACCGCGAGCGTTAATTGTTTTTGTGCCATGTACGCATGACCCAAATAATACCAGGCACCATCCTGTTGTTTCATGGAGGCATCTTTTATGCATTGTTGCAAAAGGGGAATAGCCGAAGCATAGTCTTGCCTGTTGTAGGCAATCAGCGCATTTTGATAAACCAAATGATTAACGCTATTTCCGCGTTCGACCTTAGCTGACGGAATTTCATAATACGATGCAAATAGCCGTTCGGGCGTACGAGCGGTATTGTTACCCACAAACAGGGTAGCACCAAATATCATAACGATTACAGCCGCGGCAGCAACCTGATAGATGACGCGCATTTTTGTACGCTGCTTCGATGTATAGTTCCTATACGCATGGTCTACATCGAGGCGAAGTAATATTTTTCCCTGATGTGCCAGGGCGGCTTTTACTTGTTGGTCCAATTCGTGCATATGAAACAGATTATTCTTTATAAAATTTTAATTCCTTTAAGGCGTTCTTTTAATTCTTCTAAACACCTGTATTTTCGACGTGAAACCTTCAAAGGATCATCAATCTTGAGTCGTTGGGCAATTTCCTGAATGGAATATCCCCAAAAACCCCAATCCATTAGAATTTGTTTGCAAGGCTGCCCGATTTTTTCAAGAATTTGGGCAATTTGACGTACGCTTTCCTTTTGTTCAAGGTCTAAAGAAATATCGTTGCCACTATCTGCCCTTTCCGGCATACTTTCCACGTAGTCTTCTGAATTAGTCGCCTTTTTGCGAATAATATCCACCGATTTAAAATAAAATATTTGATACAGGTAAGAAGAAATTTTGTTTTCGCCCCGATACACACCATTTTCTATTTGCTGCATCACTGCAATAACCGCATCTAAATAGGCATCCTTTGCCTGAGACTCTTCAATTCGCAGTTTTCGGTGCATTTTATACACAAAACCAATGTTTTTTTCTATTAGGTAGCGTACAGCCGCTTCCCTGGCTGCACCACCCTGACGAATTTCTTCGGCAATTTCAGTGTCTGATTTTTCAATATAAATCACCTTCATTAAATATTAAAAAAAAATATGTGTTAAATGTGAAAAAAAATAGCTTCATATTAAGATATTTGGAGTTCTTTTGCGACTAATTAATTTATTGATAATTTTTAATCCTATGAACAAGAAAGAACTTTATCGTCAGATATTGCTTTTAGGGATAGAACATCATAGCAAACACTTTACACTTTAATCCATTTCATTGAGACGCGAATATCATTTTTTAAAATTAATTTTGTTGCCTGCGATTCTGACGATTCGTTTCAACTTCTTGCTTCTATTTTATTATCATCATTAATACTTGTTCAAAGACGGATACTACCAAGTATCTGTGCATCTTCATTGAGAAATTCGCGTTGTGGTGTATAACTGCAACGCGTTTTTTTATTGTTAAAAACGAGTAACCATAAAAATAGTAACGTGCGGTCACATGGTTAATCTTGCGTGGCACATTCTGTAGAAATGTCTTGCAAAGGTGAATAAATATGTTAAAATGGACTACTAATTCCTTAAAATTGTGTTCTTTTCGGCAAAAATAAGGTTAAAGTTATTTTAAAACCTCAAAAATCGAAGTTCAAACGTTAAAAACGTTGTTACTTTGCAGTCAAAATATTCAAAAGCAATGATTAAATATCAAAAATACTGCCAATTAATTTTACTGTTGGCATTTCCCGTGTTTCTATTTGCCCAAAACCCCGTTAAGTGGTCATTCACCACCAAAGATATGGGAAACTGCCAGACTGACCTGATCATTACCGGCACCATTGAAGACGGCTGGTATACCTATTCCCAGTTTTTGGAAAGTGAAGACGGCCCCATACCGACCACTTTTACTTTTAAAGAAGGAGCGCATTTCAAACTTCTTGGAAAAGCGACGGAAAGCGGCGATAAATTTACGGTACACGATAAAGTGTTTGATATGAAACTCACCAAATTCAAACACAAAGCCATCTTTACGCAACGGGTAGCGGTAAAAGATGCTTCCAAACCCATTGCTGGTTATTTGTCTTTTATGAGTTGCAATGATGAAATGTGCCTGCCACCAAAAGACGTGGATTTCTCCTTTAAAGTTACCTGCGATGCGGCACCTGCTAAAACGGATGACCCGCCTGCGCCCAAAGACAATCCACCGACACCCGCCCCCGATCAGCAGATTAAGGAACCTGCTCCCGGCAACCCAAATCTTTCCGTGAACACGCCGACTACCGCAGCCGGCACCGATACAACACCCGGTATTGCCGAAACATCAGCGGCACCCAATGCACCCAATGATGAAGATTTCAAAGGCTTTTTCAATACCAAAAGACCGGAAATCAACAGCAGTCGGTTTGTCAATTCCTGTGGTTTGTCTTCCGAAACAGATGTGTCGGGTTGGGGCATCTTTATTGGTGGTTTCCTCGGCGGTTTGTTAGCGTTGCTCACGCCCTGTGTGTTCCCGATGATCCCCATGACGGTCAGTTTTTTTGTAAAAAGATCAAAAGACCGCAAAACCGGATTGCGCAACGCTTTTTTGTATGGTAGCAGCATCATTCTCATCTATGTGGCATTGGGCGCTATCGTAACGGCTATTTTTGGCCCGACGGTACTCAATGAAATGAGCACCAACAAATGGTTCAACCTCGCTTTCTTTTTTATATTTGTCATTTTTGCCCTTTCCTTCTTTGGATTATTTGACATTACGCTGCCCTCCTCCTGGGTGAATAAAAGCGACCAAATGGCCGATAAAGGCGGTTTATTGGGCATTTTTTTCATGGCTTTCACCTTGGCATTGGTGTCTTTTTCCTGCACCGGCCCCATTGTGGGTACCTTGTTGGTGCAAGCAGCCAGCGACAATGCCGGAGCCGCTTTGTTTGGCATAATTCCTTTTAAACCGCTCATTGGCATGTTTGGTTTTGGCCTGGCTTTAGCGGTGCCGTTTGCACTTTTTGCCATGTTCCCCGGCTGGCTCCATTCCCTGCCCAAATCCGGCAGTTGGATGGACAATGTAAAAATAACGCTGGGTCTTGTCGAATTAGCGCTTGCCCTTAAATTTCTCAGTACCGCCGATATGGCAGAACATTGGGACATCCTCAAATTTGAAACCTTCCTCGTGTTATGGATTGTTTTAGCGCTGTTGCTGGGCTTGTATCAATTGGGCATCCTGCGTTGGAAAGGTGCTTTAGGTCGCCCTGGTATCGGTCGAATGGCGATGGGTTTTGCCGCGATGGGTTTTGCGGCCTACATGGCCAACGGTCTGATGCAATACGAATCGCTTTCACTGCTCAGCGGGCTGGCACCGCCGGTACATTACAGTTATCACTATGATGCAAAAAAAGGCGATAACGGACATAAAGGGCCTGGTTGCCCGCAAGGTTTGAATTGTTACCACGATTTTGATGAGGCAATGGAGGCGGCTATCGCGCAAAACAAACCCTTATTTATAGATTTTACCGGTCATGGTTGTGTCAACTGCCGAAAAATGGAAGAAAGCGTCTGGAACAAACCCGGCATCATCGAGCAGTTGCGCAATCAATATGTAGTGGCATCGCTCTATGTAGATGACAAGGAACGCCTGTTCCCCGACAATAAATTTAATTATCTGCTCGATCCGGTTACCAATGAAAAAATCCGCACAACCGGCGATAAATGGAGCCAGTTTCAAGTCACTAATTTCAAGATCAGCTCACAGCCCTACTATGTCCTGATGGACAACGACGGCAGAACCCTGCTCAACCAGCCACGCGGCTACACCCCCAATATACTGGAGTATCAATCGTTTCTGGCCTGTGGTCTTGATGCTTTTCAGCGGTTAAAAAAACAATCGAACGAACGGATTGGAGCAGTGAATTAGTAAGGACAATGGTTCGTTAAAAATTTAGCCTTTTAACTCGGTATTTCTCGGTGTTTTGATATTTATTTCAGATTTCGGTAGGTTGCCGTAAGCCTTGGCCGCTCAGGTCTTCTTTTCACTGGGGATACAAAAATGGGTTCTTTAGAAACAAGGTCACCTATATTTGCTGGCTCTGACTTCTATTTAATGCCTTTGGGACTCAAGCAATGCTCTTTGAAAGATATACGGGCTTACGTACAAAGTACCGATGTGAAAGACATTCAATCAATTGAAGCAACCCAAAAAGACGGGACAAAAGTACTTAAAGCGAAGGTTTTTGAAATAAAAGACCCCGTAAAAATGGTTTTTGCAGATCAACCATGGTCGGAACGTCGGATTGTTGTTTACTCTGTGGCACATGCAGATTCCCAAATTACGGCCTTTGATAAACATCTTTTGAAGGCACAACAGGAAATAGGGGCACTTTTAAGCCCCAAACAAGGCAAAAAAGTACTTTCTTCAAAAGAGCAAATATTGGGCGCGATCCAACAAATAGAAGCGCAGCATTAAGTTCAGGGCTTTTTGACCAATGAGGTCAAGGAAATAAACACCCCCCAAAAAAAACGCAAGTATGGAAAAAGACCTGATGAAACCCTGACCAAAACCTCTTTTGAAATTGCCACGGCAACCAATCAACAAACAATAGCAACGCACAAAGCACTATTGGGATGGCGCGTTTATGCAACAAATGCCCCTAAAGAACGCTTAAATGCGGAGCAATGTGTAGAGTGTTACTGGCGACAGTATCGAATTGAACACCGCTTTCACGAACTACAAACCAAGGTAACGGCACTGTCACCCATTTTCTTGCACAAAGAAAACAGGATAAAAGCGTTGGTTCGATTACTGATTGTGGCGCTAAAGTTTTCAACACTCATTCAGCACCAAGTCAGAACGGAACTCCAAAAAACAGGACAATATGTCAATGAACTGTACCCCGGAAACCCAGGCAGAAAAACAAATCAACCCACTACTAACCTAATTCTTGATGCTTTCAAAGGTTTCTCTTTGGTGACAATAGAATTACCCGACGGAAAACCATTTTGTAAAATAACCAAACTTAGCCCAATCCAAATCAAACTACTCCAACTTTTGGGTTTAAAGCCAGAGGTCTTTTATAAGATTGAGCAATTTATAAAATCGGGGTAAAATATAGTCGAAATGTAAGTTTTAATATAAATAAATAAGTGAGTAGAAATAATCGCGGTTTTGAGTTTTCCTAAATTATGGATTCCCTGCCCACCTCAATTGGGGGAACTTCGGACTGCCAGTTATTAACTGTGTACTAAGGAACGAATAAATAAACGCGGTATAAATTTATGCAAAAATCATACAATGAAACAGTTGTGGAACCCATAACGCATAATTAGTAACTCACAGCTACTTACTTGTTCATCCGCTCAGGTTTTTTTAAGCGAACTTTAATGATAAGGGGTAAAACAAGTTGACAAATTAATATTGTTTAAATTGTTGATAATGAGTTTTTTTTAAAACAATAAATTATTCAATCATTAACGTCCTCCTTCTAAGGGTTAAACATGGCAGTATTTTTGATAAGGATTTTATACTTACTTTTTTATCACACATACGTCTTCTATTATGCAAAGATTACTTACACTCGCCTTTTTTGCCTGTGTCATCACTTTATGGAACGGTTGTTCACCTGATGAAACCGATACCAATAGCACCACTGCTAAAAATCGCACGGAACAAACTGAGTCTGCTGTCGCCAATGAGTATTTCGCCCACAGCATTACCCTGACCAAAGGAACCGCCGGATTTACACCGCCAGTGGCTGCCCGTACTTATGGCTATCTGGGCCTCACACTGTATGAGGCCGTCGTCGGTGGTATACCCGACCATAAAAGCCTTCAGGGCGCTGTTCAGGGGCTGAAAGCAGGTGATTTGCCCGCACCGGAAAGCGGAAAAACCTATCACTGGGGTGAATGTGCCAATCGGGCTTTATCCGTGATGATGTTGAAACTTTACCCCACGGCTTCGTTAGATGACTTGGCGGCGGTCACTGCTACCGAACGCAAATACGAAGACCTGTTTCAACAGGAAGTAGACGAGGAAACTTTTGATCGTTCAAAAAATTACGGTACTGCATTAGCCGAAGCAATGTTCAAATATGCTGCTTCCGACGGGCAATCAAGGGCTTTTACTTCCAATTTCCCCGCTACTTACGTGGCACCTGTTTTTGTTGGTGCCTGGGTGCCTACTCCTCCGGCATTCCAAAAAATTCCACTTCAACCTTATTGGGGCAATGTGCGGACTTTTCACACGCAAAGCGTAACCGCCACTCAGCCCCCTGCTCACCCTGCTTATTCTACCGATCCCAACTCTGCGTTTTACAAAGAAGGAGTAGAAGTGCTGAATGTGTCTAAAAGCCTTACGGAGGAGCAAAAGAAAATTGCAAACTACTGGAGCGATGACCCGGGCAAAACAGCCACACCTCCCGGGCATTCCATCTCCATTGCCCGGATAGTATTGGAGAAAGAAAAAGCAAACCTCGCGCTGGCAGCAGAAACATACGCCAAAACAGGTATGGCCGTTCACGATGCGTTTGTATCCTGTTGGAAATGCAAATACGATTTTAACCTGATGCGCCCGGTGACCTACATCCGCCAAACGCTTGGAGAGCCGGGCTGGAATAGCATTTTGCCCACGCCGCCTTTCCCGGAATATTCTTCCGGCCATTCCGTACAATCAGGCGCTATGGCAGCGGTATTATCCGAAATTTTTGGCTCTAACTACGGCTTTACCGACAATACACACGCAAGCCGCACCGATATTGATGGTGCTCCGCGCACCTATCGCTCTTTCACAGAGGCCGCACAGGAAGCCGCTATTTCCCGCCTGTATGGTGGTATTCACTACAAAGCAGGTATTGATTTTGGGGTGGAACAAGGGAAAAAAGTAGGGCAGGTTATTACTGCCTTACCCATGAAAAAATAAGATACAAGACTTGGAGATGTCAGACTTCAGACTCCAGACTCCAGACTTCAGACACAAGACTTGGAGACTTGGAGACACAAGACATCAGACTTCAGACACAAGACTTGGAGACATAAGACATCAGACTTCAGACACAAGACTTGGAGACACAAGACATCAGACTTCAGACACAAGACTTGGAGACACAAGACACAAGACTTGGAGACACAAGACATCAGACTTCAGACACAAGACTTGGAGACTTGGAGACACAAGACTTGGAGACACAAGACATCAGACTTCAGACACAAGACTTGGAGACACAAGACACAAGACTTGGAGACATAAGACACAAGACATAAGACACAAGACACAAGACTTGGAGACATAAGACACAAGATACAACGTGCCTTCCGTCTTGTGTCTGATGTCTTGTGTCTGAAGTCTTGTGTCTTGTATTTCTGTCTGCGATTTATTCCGCGATATCGTCGGGCGTGGATGACCCGACGTGCGTCACTTTTTTCTAGTAAAACCGCTCTACGGACTTTTGTGTCCTTTTGTCACTTTTGTGTTTCAAAAAAAACCGCTCTACGGACTTTTGTGTTCTTTTGTTACTTTTGTGTTTCAAAAAAATCGCTCTACGGAGTTTGATGTGATATCGTCGGGCGATGACGACCGGAGGCACGTAAAACCGCTCTACGGACTTTTGTGTCCTTTTGTTACTTTTGTGTTTCAAAAAAATGCTCTACGGAGTTTGTGTTCTGTGATATCGTCGGGCGATGACGACTGGAGGCACGTAAAACCGCTCTACGGACTTTTGTGTCCTTTTGTTACTTTTGTGTTTCAAAAAAATCGCTCTACGGAGTTTGATGTGATATCGTCGGGCGATGACGACTGGAGGCACGTAAAACCGCTCTACGGACTTTTGTGTCCTTTTGTTACTTTTGTGTTTCAAAAAAATCGCTCTACGGACTTTTGTGTCCTTTTGTCACTTTTGTGTTTCAAAAAAAACCGCTCTACGGACTTTTGTGTTCTTTTGTTACTTTTGTGTTTCAAAAAAAACACTCTACGGGGTTTGTGATGTGATATCGTCGGGCGATGACGACCGGAGGCACGTAAAACCGCTCTACGGACTTTTGTGTCCTTTTGTTACTTTTGTGTTTCAAAAAAATCGCTCTACGGAATTTTGTGTCCTTTTGTCACTTTTGTGTTTCAAAAAAAACCGCTCTACGGACTTTTGTGTCCTTTTGTCACTTTTGTGTTTCAAAAAAAACACTCTACGGGGTTTGTGATGTGATATCGTCGGGCGATGACGACCGGAGGTACGTAAAACCGCTCTACGGACTTTTGTGTCCTTTTGTTACTTTTGTGTTTCAAAAAAATCGCTCTACGGACTTTTGTGTCCTTTTGTCACTTTTGTGTTTCAAAAAAACCGCTCTACGGACTTTTGTGTCCTTTTGTCACTTTTGTGTTTCAAAAAAACCGCTCTACGGACTTTTGTGTCCTTTTGTTACTTTTGTGTTTCAAAAAAATCGCTCTACGGGGTTTGTGATGTGATATCGTCGGGCGATGACGACCCGATGTACGGCGCTTATGTCTAATGTCTTGTGTCTAAAGTCTTGTGTCTGAAGTCTGAAGTCTTGTGTCTTGTGTCTAAAGTCTTGTGTCTAAAGTCTTGTGTCTGAAGTCTTGTGTCTAAAGTCTTGTGTCTGA
>Ga0209181_10000784_pt1 | contig 58436 bp, 56 predicted proteins | sample MAT05_FD_187208 | JGI IMG/M metagenome (GOLD analysis project Ga0209181, IMG submission 187208) | Freshwater microbial communities from Lake Fryxell liftoff mats and glacier meltwater in Antarctica - MAT-05 (SPAdes) (version 2) | ecosystem: Environmental > Aquatic > Freshwater > Ice > Liftoff...
CTTCGCCGACACTTCCGTCGTCTTTGCCATCACGTTCATCATCACGGATTCCTCGACCGCCCTCGACATTGATCTTTCGGGTGGCCGGTGTCTCAGTCACGTTGGCACAGAGGGGTCACGAACTTGGTCAAGCTGGTGCACAAGCAGGAGCGCCTGCTCGAGCACGCGCTTGGAGTCAGCGAGACGCGGCTCAACCGCTACTGCCGCCCGATCGACGCGGCCTTCATCCAGCGCCTCGAAGGGCGCCGCCCGAAGACGATGCAGGAGATCAGCGACGCTTGGTACGGCTACCGGAACGCGAGCCCGCAGCGCTACGATCAGAGCCGCTACCACGGGCTGAACCTCAACAGCCTCTTTTTCCGGGGCACGATCGAGCTGCGCTACTTCAACGGGACGCTCCACGCAGGCGAGGTGAAGGCCTACGTGCAGCTGGCGCTCGCGCTCGCCGCGAAGGCACTCAGCTCGAAGTCCGCATCCAGCAAACGCCGCGAGTTCAACGCGGCGACCGCCAAGTACGACTTTCGGGTGGTGCTCCTGCACCTCGGACTGATCGGCGACGAGTTCAAGACAGCGCGCCTGCACCTCACCAGGAAGCTCGCGGGCTCGGCAGCTTGGAAGGGCGAGCGCCGCGACCGTCGCCCGGCTCCGAGCACGCCGCCAAGCGAGGAGGTGGGTGATGCCCAAGCGGCTGCGTGAGGAGCGATGCGGGACCGGCCAACACGCCGGCCCTGGACTCGTGAGCGAACGGAAGCGATGGATGACTACAGCGGGCCCGGGGCCCGCGGCGGGATGAGATGATGGGACAGGTGCTCTACTTCGCGTACGGCTCGAACCTCGACGACGACCAGATGCGTTCGCGCTGCGCGAGTGCGCGGGCCGAAGCGCGCGCCGTGCTGGCCAACTACGCGCTCGCCTTCGGCGGCTTCAGTCACCGATGGGACGGGGCGGTCGCGAGCGTCGTGCGCGCCCACGGCGCCCGCGTCGAGGGCCTGCTCTACCGGATCGAGGAGTCAGACCTTCGCGCCCTCGATCGCTGCGAGGGCCACCCGTTCGCGTACGAGCGCGTGCTGAAGCTGGTCGTCGACGAGGGTGGACGACGGCGCCGCGCGCAGCTCTACCTGCAGCCCGAGGACAGCTTCGAAGCGTGGCCACCGCAGCCCGGCTACGTCCGCGTGCTGTGGCGCGCATACGCCCGCCTGGGCTTCGACGTCGCGCCGCTGGCCACCGCAGCCGGGGTGGAGCGATGAGCGCGCCCAAGGGCCAGCGCGGCGGGTCCACGCGCGTCTTCGTCTACGGGACGCTCCTCGCCGGAGAGCCGAACCATCGGCTTCTCGTGCGCGCGCGGCTCGTCGTCGAGGCGCAGACGCAGCCAGGTTTCCAGCTGCGTGACCTCGGGGCGTTTCCCGGCCTCGTCCGGGGTGGCGAGCAGGCAGTCACGGGCGAGGTGTACGAAGTTGACGAGCCGACGCTCGGCGCACTCGATCGGCTCGAAGGACACCCGAGCTTCTACCGCCGCACGCGCATCGCACTCGACGACGGCGCCACCGTCGAGACCTACCTACTGTCGCCGGAGCAGGTTGTCGGTCGCACTGTCATTGACTCGGGCAACTGGCGAGAGCATCGAAAGGAGTACAGAGCATGAACATCGTGATGAGAGACGGGCGCGTGTTTCAAGGCACTGCCCTGCAGATCGTCCGCGCGATGCAGGACATCGCCTTCGGCGTCGAGGACTTCACGGTGCCGAAGTACATCGAGTGGGTCGTCACGAACGCGCGCAAGTTCGAGGAGGTCGAGCTCGACGTGAAGGGCGAGACAGACGAGGAGCTGGCCGCGTCTCTCGTGGCCGAGATGCTCCGCACCGGGCTCACGCAGAAATTGTAGGCCAGTGGCCTCCATGCGCCTCCGTGCGCCAAAGTCGCGGAATCTCGCGGTCATTCCGAGGGCTCGAAAAGACCTCAGAAACCGACGATCTTGGCCTTGCTAGGGGCGCGAACGGAAGCCTGTATGTACCTCGCAACGGGCGACGAGCCGCCCTGCACAACGCGAGGACGACGATGCGCACCACGAACCAGAACACGCAGACGACGAAGACGGTGAGCCAGGGCCAGAGCCGGTACGGGACCGCCGAGCCGCAGATCGAGGTCCGCCTCCCGAAGGGCGCAAGCCATCGCCTGGTGAGCGCCGCGATCCACAAGCTCGCCGCCGACCTCGAGTTGGCGACGCCCGAGCGCGAACGCTGGATCGTCCAGACCGAGAGCTTCTACGACGCTCGCGGCCGCGTGTACCTCGAGCTGGCCGACGCCACGCCGGGCGAGGCCGAGCGCGGGATGGCGCTTCTGAAGACGCTGGTGGGGTGAGCGTGATCGGCGCAGGGGTCGCGGAACCAGTCGCGATGTGCGCCGTGTATCACACGCAGAGCTTTCGGTTGAGCGACTCGAGGTCCCTCCGTGCGCCACGAACGACGGCCTCCGCGAAGCTCTGCTCGCTGTCGCCGGCGTCGTCGTCGAGCGACGGAACACCGCCGAGCAGCAGCCCGAAGGCGTTGATTCGCTGGCGCATGACGCCGACCGCCTTCTCGTCGCGCGTGCCGCCAAACGTCGGGTACGCGTAACAGATCGGCGCCTTCGTCAACGCAGCCCACGAGCCGACGCGGCGAACGCGGCCGTTGCGCTGCAGCGTGCGCACAGGGCTCGGGTCAAGCTCGTAGTGGATCAGGTGGCGGCAGCAACGATGCAGGTCGACACCCTCGCTCAGGCGGTCCGTCGTGACGAGAACATCGGGACCGAACGGGCTGTTGAAAAGCGCGAGCACGATGTCGGGCTTGCCGGTGTAGAGCGTCTTCGGCGGCTCGCTATGACCGTCGCTTCCCCACGCACCCATCACGCGGATCCCTTCGTCGAGTCTCCCTGGGAAGTGTGAGCCTTGGCCCCCGAACGCGCGCTGCCCCTTGGCGATGCTATTCAACAGCGCTCGCGTGGACGTCGACTGCTTGTCGAGGAGGGACCCCACCAGGGTCATGGCAGCGTCGAGGATCGTCGGCACATCCGAGCCCGTGTGGCGCGGCCTCGTCTTGGCGAATTGTGCGGCCAGCGACTTGGCGGTGCTTGCGGGCTCGCCGATCCAGCCCGCGAGCTGTGCGCGCACGCCGGGTGTGCAGAGCCAGTCGATGATTGGCGCGGCAAGGTGGTCGTCGAGCGGCAGCACGGACTCCCACGCTGTGCGCCACACCTTCTCCGGCGGACCTCCGCGCGAAACGCTCTCGGTCTTCAGGGAACGTTCGAGCGCGCCGAGCAGTTCGCTCGCGGTCGCCCGGTGGTGGCAGAACACGAGTACCTTCTCGCCCGCGTCGACCAGGGGCCGGATAGCCTCGCTCACGGCGGCGACCTTCGGATGGGGGTTGGCACGCCGGGCGCTCAGCGACTTCTTCGCCTCCTTGATGTGCCGGAGTACGGCGTGATCGGAATTGGCGCCCGCCCGCTCGGCGGCGCGTTCGAGCTCGGTGCCGACGTGCTGCCAGCCGATGTGGAAGCGGGGGTCGTTGCGACGCTCTCCCTTCCGCTCTGGCGTGAGTTGGAGGATGCGGTCCATTCGCAAGAGGAGCTGAAGATCCTCGGCCGACGCAGGAGGCGTCGCGATCTCCCAGCGTGAGGTCCCGACGGCGCCGAAGTGCTTCCTCTCGGCCGCCGACAGGTCATCGATGCCGTGGCGGATGAGGTACGGCTGAAGCTCCTCGATGGCGGCCTTCGCGGCGCCGACAAGGCGCTTGGATTCGGCAGCCACGTCGTGACCGTCGCCGAGGGAGTAGAGGCGCTTCAGGTCCCCCGCGTACCGACGCACCTTCTCGAGGTCCGACGCGCCGGTGAACTGCAGCAGTTGTTCGAGCTCGGTCAGCCTGATGCTGAACGGCGTGGCCGTGAGAATCAGCTTTCGCTTCGCGCGGTCACCGAGGTTGCGCAGGGCATCGTTGAACGCGCTGCCGTCGCCCTTCGCCCGGTGAGCCTCGTCGATGATCATGAGGTCGCACGCGGTCTTTCGCTCGCCGTCGCCGTGGCTCCTCACCAACTCGTAGTGGGTCGCGACTTGAATGCGCCCGGCGTTCAGTTTCCCAATGCTGCCCTGCTTGATGCGGTCGTACCTCGCACCGATCTGCTCGAGCATCGGGACATGTCGTTCGAGTTCTTCAGCCCAGCGCCGCCGCAGCACCTCGTTGGGCGCGTAGATGCGAACGCGCTTGTCCTGGCACGCGACCACCCACGCGACGAGCGCGCCAACGGTCGTCTTCCCGAGGCCGACGTCATCGGCGAGAAGCACGCCACGTCCCCCAGCGATGCGAGAGAGGATCTCCTTTGCCGTCTTGAACTGGCGCACAAGTGGTTCGATCTTGAGGCCGCCCGTCTCCCGCTCGATGTAGCGAGCCGGGTTGTCGAGGAAGCGCCACCTGCGCGCGTCGATCTGAAAGTCGTCCGTCATGCTTCCTCGTCGATGCGCCAGCGAAGCTCCTCGACCACGAGCCCAGCGGCAGGTCCTTCACGACGGGCGTAGAGCGCTCGCAGCTCTTCACCGTCCAACCGCACGCGCTCGAGCATCAGGGGCTCGGCCTTCACCTCGTCGCGCGCGGCGCGCCACGAGTCGACCACGCCAAACGCCGCGCGCGCGTCGAGCCAAGCCCGTACCGAGTAGTCGGTGGGAAGCGCAGCGCCGACCAGTCGGCGTGCGGCGCCGAGCCCGGGGATGGAGTCGGCGTCCACAATGGGACCGCCGTACCGCTGCAGAAGGAAGGCTTCGCGCAGCGCCTTCGCAAGCGCGGGGTCGACTTCGGGAAGGGGCGTATTCGAAAACTCCCTGGGCGGCCGGAGATCGAGGACGTCCACCTCTAGCGTCTCGCTGCCCTGTATGAACCGCGCGACGAGCGGCGTGTGGTCCGGATCCTTCCAGGGCAACGCGCCAGCGGAGCCGACGAGCGGCACGAGGACCTCCGCGCCTCCGCTGAAGTTGACGACGGCGGTGATCGGCGTCGCCGAGTCCAGGCTGCGCGCGAGCAGTTGCACGAGCTTCCCATCCCAGCTCGCCTCGGCCCACTCGAGCATCGACGCGCGCTCGTCTTCGTCGGCACGATCAACATAGAAGGGCACGGTGTCGGGCGGATTGAACTGGTCACCGATGGATTCGAGGTCGGTCCACTCGGACTCGAAGACGACGCCGAGCTCGAAGTTTCGCGGCGCGGTCTTCCCTGCACCCCATGCGGCCACGCTCCAGTTCGCCGACGTCACGAGCAATCGACGCTTTCGCCGACTGCGCAGCATGTACAGCTTCGCGTGACTCCACCGCGGATCGGCTTCGCGATGTAGCTCCGTGAACCGAGCCTCGGTCGGGAGGCACTCGACCTGCACGCCGCTGTCCTCGAGCGCCTTGCCGGCAGTTTCGGAGAGCGCCCAGCCCGAGGGTTCAGCCCACGGGTGGCTCGTCGCGATCCATTTCAGATGGAGCTTACCGGGAGCAACGCCGACGTCGGTGCTCCATGCCTCGACGGTCCGACCGTTCCACTCACCGATGGTCGGCGTCAGGACGTGGATCTCGGACGGCTCGAACTGCTTGAGCTGACGCGCGGCGCTCTTGCTTCCGGGAATGCTCGCGACGAACGTAACCTCAGCGGGGCACTCCGCACGGCCGAGCAGCGTGATGAGGCGTTCGAGCCGCGCGGTCGCGACAGCGCCCGCTGATGCGCCGAGCGCTTCGAGCAACGGGACGAGCTCACCCCACGTGCGCCGCGAGTTCACAGTGGCCCGCTCGCTGAGGCGCACCGACGCCTGCCAGCCCGCCTGCACCTGCGCCTTGAACGCCGAGGCTGTGAGGTTCGTCGACGAGACATGGAGATCGAGTTGCTCCTCGTCACCAACCTTCCAGTGGAACGCCCACAGCTTGGCGTGCTGCACAGCGCGAGTGGCGGCGCCGACCCTGAAGTGGCTGACGTAGCGCCACAGCCACGGGTACTGCGAGGGTTCCCGTACGACGCGCGGCGGCGACGAGATGACCGTGATCCGACCATGGAGCTGCTCGAGCGCTGTGCCGAGCTCGCCAAAGAACAGCGTCCGTTCTTGGATCTCCTGCGAGAGCGAGTGGCTCGCGCCCAGAAGCGATGGCAGCAGGTGCTCCACCAGGAGCCCAGCATCGGGCTGCTCGAAGCTCGTCATCCACGCCTCGTGGAGTCGGCCACCGGGCGGAGGAATGGGAAGGACGTCTTTCCAGTCGGGCGTGCTCACAGCGCGTCGGCCTCCTCGTCCTCGGGCTCTTGCTGCGAGAGCGCGTCGAGCGCGTTGTTCATGTTGGCGACGCCGCACTGGGCAGCGAGGCGGGCCAAGGGCCGCAGACGGAAGCGGTAGTCGGTCGCGGCGATACCAGTCTCGGCGACCAACGGAACGAGCTTTCCGGCTTGTTCACGGAACCAGCGCCGACCACCACCATGCTCGAGGTGGTGCCGCGACAGCACCCGCAGTTGTTCAGCCGTCGTGGTGGCAGCCTGCATGGCTTCTGCGAGCCGGGTCACGACGTGCTCGTGCGGGAACGTGCTGCGGCCTGGTGCGCGCAGCCACGCGGCGCCCGCTTCACGGAGTCGATCCAGCCGATCGTGGATGTCGGGCGAGCGGGCCAGCTTCTCGATATCGGGGGCCTGCTTCGCGTCGTCGTAGTTAATCGCGTTCCACACGCCTCGCATCGCGTGCATCGCGTCGTCGGCGAAGCGCGTGAAGGCCGGAAGGGAAGCCAGCGACGCGGGCTCGATCTTCGCCGCGAGCGCGGTCGAGGCAGCGAGCGCGTCGCAGAGCTCGGCGTGCGTCTTCGCCGTCTTCGCTCCAGCCAGCATCTCGGCGGTCACGCGCCGAGTCGATGCGGACGCGAAGATCGCGGGTTCGAGGAGCTTGCGCTCCTCCTCGGGCAGTCGCTTGCGGATGGCGTCGTCGGGCGTGGGAAGGAAGCCGCCGGTCGTCGCCCACGACGTTTGCCAGCCACGCTCGACCCAGTAGCGCGCCTCTTCACCACCGGCCCACCGTCCCCACTTCGTGCCGTTCTCAAAGTGCTCTTGCTTGAGGCGCGCGGCACCCGGGAGGCTATCGTTGACGATGCCCGCGAGCTTCAGCGCGGTCTCGGCTGGCGTCCAACCGTCGCCAGTCGTCAGCCCGGGGACCGTGCGCAGCACCACGCGATACGCTCCGTACGTGCCGACCTGCCGGTGGCGGCGGAACTGGTCAGGGCTCATCGCGAAGTTCGGGAGCCAGCGTCCCTCGTCGATGCCGTCGAGCCAGCGCTTCACGCTTCGTCGCCCGCGCAGCTGACCGGTGGTCTGCTCCGACACGAGAGTGCGCGCGACCCAGAGAAGTTCCAACGGGCGCAGCCATGCGTACCGCGTCCGCTGGTCGTCACGCAGAGAAAGGTCGCCACCGCCAGCGTTGCGCCACGCAACGTGCGACCACTGAAGGCACCACGAGATGATCGAGATCCAGCGCGCGTCGGAGGTGTTGTTGCTCAGGCCGGGCGCCAGCAGGTCCGCGAAGTAGTCCGCGCCCGCACGGAGGCCGAGCGCGTCTCCGCGCCGAATCGGCACCGGGTCCCAGGGGGCGGTGAAGTACCAGCCGTGCTGCTCGATCATCCTCTCACCGCTCGGCCCGTCCGAAACGTGCCGTCATCCCTGCGGGCCAGCTTCTCATCTCGAAGAACAGTACCAGCCGAGCGTCCGGGTCGTGAGCGCTGATGCGCTTCTGAAGCGCGAACGCTGGATCGTCCAGACCGTGAGCTTCTACGACGCCCGCGGCAGCGTGTACCTCGAGCTGGCCGATGCGACGCCCGGCGAGGCCGAGCGCGCGATGGCGCTGCTGAAGACCCTGGTCGGCTGAGCGCAGAGGCTACGCGCGCCGACTGCGCTTTCGGGAGGACGAGGCCGATGGGGCATCCGCCGTGGGCGTGGGCGATCATATTCGCGGGCAAGGACATCGAAAACCGGACGTGGACGCCGCGTTACGACGGACCAATCTTGATCCATGCGTCGTCGAAGCCGTACGTCGGCGACAAGCTCGCGGATGCGCGGCGAGAGATCGCGCAGAAGGGTCGCATTCCGCTCGCCAAGGTGCCCGACGACTTCCCGCGCTGCACGATCCTCGGCGCCGTTGACGTCGTCCGTTTCGTCAAGAACAGAAAGTCGGCGTGGGCATACCCCGGCGCGAAGCACTGGGTGCTGCGTAACCCGCGGCCGCTGACCAAGCCGGTGCGCAACGTTGACGGCAAGCTGAACCTCTGGCGGTGGGTGGCTCCATGACGACACCGCCGCCGGTCTTGCTGCAGCCGGACAACCACAACAAGCGCAACGAGGCGCTCTTCGTCGAGTTTGATTGCGGGCAGATCAAGCTGCCGCGGTTCCAGCGCGAGTTCGTCTGGGACAAAGAGCAGTCCGCGAAGTTGATCGACTCGATCCTGAAGGGGTTTCCCGATCGGGACGTTCATCTTCTGGAAGACCAAGGACGAGCTGCGGAGCTACCGCGAGATCGGCAACGACACGCTACCGACGACGCCGAAGGGCGACTACGCCCAGTACATCCTCGACGGTCAGCAGCGGGTGACCACCCTGTACGCGATCCGGAAGGGGATTCGCATCACCAAGGACGGCAAGGAGATCGACTACCAGGACATCTTCATCGACTTGGACCATGAGCCGGGGGATGACGAACAGATCGTCGTCACGGAGAAGAAGGACGGCCGACGGTACGTTTCCGTGCATGACGTCATCAGCAAGCCGCTGGGGAACTTCTTCAAGACGCTTGGCGCCGACCAGGCGGAGTTGATCGAGGGCTACAAGGGCAAGCTCACGAACTACGACTTCTCGACGATCACCATCAAGGACTACCCCATCGAGATCGCATGCGAGGTGTTCTCTCGCATCAACACTGGCGGCAAGGCGCTCACGGTGTTCGAGATCATGGTGGCCAAGACGTTCGACGAGACGAAGGGGTTCGACCTCGCCGAGAGCTACGAGGTCCTGCGTGATGGGACTGATGACGACAAGGAGTGCCTTGTCGCCGCCAAGTTTGAGACCGTACCTGAATCGATCATCATGCAGTGCGTGGCCGCGATCACGCTCCGGGCCGTGCGCAGCAGGGACATCCTCCAGATCCGCCGGGAAACCTTCATCGAAAACTGGGAGCCGATGAAGAAGGCGCTATTCATGGCGATCGACTTCATCCGCTCCGAGCTGCGAACATCAGCGCCGAGATAGCGGAGGACGAGGACGAAATCGGTTACCTTGCGCCCCATGACCAAACGTAAAGTCGCGGTACCCCAGGACCCCACGCCCGCACAGAAGGTGCTCGCGAAGCTGCGCAAGCAAGCCGCCGCCAGGCTTCTCAAGCGGCGCCGCGAGAAGTCTGGGCAGTAGCCGCGAGGCGGGCATACTCGTCGTCTGCAGCGAGGCGGCGCCCAAGAATCGCCCCAGCGCGCCGAGCCGATCGTCCCGCGCCTCCTTGAGACGCCAGCCGCCGATGGCGGCCACGACCGCGAACGTCTGCGTGAGGGTGGCGCACGGCGCGAGCCGTCGCCTGCCCCGCCCGCGCCCGCAGGGAGGCCCAGGGAGCAGCTCGGACGCTCCGGACCAGCGACCGCGGCCCCGGGCGGCGACTCCGTTCCCGACCGCCGGGACAAATCGTTGACCGAGAAATCGGGGGCTCATAGGGTCCCCCATGTTCAGCCACTAGCGGCGAGCGGCGAGCGGGGAGTCGGATGGCGGGGATCTCTTGGTTGTTGCGCACGCGCTGTAGCGGGGGTTTGGCGCGGTCGTCGGGATGAGCGGCGAGCAGCGAGGCGGCCACGCAGCTCCGCGAGTCACTCGGTGGCTGCGCGGCTTCAGCCGCTGCCGCAGCCGCAGCCGCGATTTCTTCGCCTGGCACAATGAGACCAATGAGATCGGCGAACGGACGGCGTGCGAGGATGCGATCGCCGGGTGCGCCTCGGAGCATTCGCCCGCTCGGTGCCTGACGAGCGTCGACGCGTGTCCGGGCCGGGGAGCTGTCCAATGCGCAGATTGCGCACATGTTCACAGGAAGGACGCGCGTCGATGCGCGAATTGCGCAATGTCCCCCTTTCAGTGATTCGCTAACCTTGCGAGGCGTGCGTGCCGCACGATGCGACGGGTCGCGGTCTTCGTTGCTGAAGCGCGGCACCAGCGCGACCGCGAAGCGATCCGCGCCATCAGCGCGAGGGCGGTCCCGGCGGCGAGTTTTGGTGAGAAGAGTCGCGGGTCGCGATCGATCGCCATCCGCGCTGGTGAGCGGCTTGCAATGCTGAAGACTGCCGGCGCTGCTTGCTGATCAGCGTCGGCTCGACCACGGTCGGGGCGACCCGTTGTCATCCACGGGGCCGACGTCGCCGCCAAGAGACCGCGATCGCCGAGCGCGTCACCGGCTGGATCTCTCAGTATCTCTCCACAGGAGTCTCGATGATCATCCGCGCTCTCGCATCCGCGTCACTCGCCCTCTCGCTCGCATCCTGCGTCACCACAGATGACGACGCGCCCGCGCTGGAGTCCGCCATACAGGACCTCACGCCGAGCGATCCGCTCGCCAGCTTGCAGGCCTGGCACTACGGCTTGATCCGCGCGCCGCAGGCGTGGAATCTCACCACGGGTTCGCCGTCGGTGCTGGTCGCCGTCCTCGACAGCGGGCGGCAGCCGCACCCCGACCTCGACGCGAAGTGGTGGGGCGGTTACAACTTCTTTGACGGGTACCCCGACCCGACTGACCGCTACACGTATCACCACGGCATGCACGTCGCCGGCACGATCGGGGCGATTGCCAATAACGGCATCGGCGGGACCGGCCTGTGCTGGGGCTGTCAGCTCGAGCCGGTGGTGGTGCTGCAACGGGGCAACGGGAGCTCGGGGCAATCGGCGCCGGGGCGAACCGATCTGAACGGCGTGATGGCACGCGCCATCCGCTACGCCGCCGGTCTGCCGACCGACAACGGCCTCGGCACCATCGTGCAATCGGGGCGACGCGCCGATGTCGCCAATATCAGCATCGGGCAGAGCCCGATCACGAGCGTTTGCGATCCGCGAATCCAGGCCGCGGTGAACGATGCGACCGCGGCCGGCACGGTCGTCGTCGCCGCCGCCGCCAACATCGCGAACGGCAACCCGGACGCGAACCAGTACCAATGGGCCCACTGCGCCAACGTGATCGTGGTGAGCGCCGTCGACAGCGCCGGCAACTACGAGCCGTACGCGACGCGCGGTGCTGGAGTCACCATCGGGGCCCCCGGCGGCTCGGGCGGCGGACCCAACGGTGACCAAGCCGGCTGGGGCGAGCTGATCGGCTGCACTGATCCCGCAGAGCCTGGCCCCACGGGCACGCACGGCGTGGTGTCGACGTGGTCGACCCTCGCCTTTGCCGGCACGCCCTGTTACCGCCACTGGGCCGGCACCTCGATGGCCACGCCGCATGTGAGCGGCACGATCGGCCTCATGCGCTCGCGCAACGCCGCGCTCACGCCCGCGCAGATCCGCACGATCCTCGTCGCCACCGCGCCCGTGCTGACCAAGCTCGGCCCGCCGGTCCTCGACGCCTACGCGGCTGTCGCTGCGTCGACCTTCGGCGTCTCGCTCGCTTGCGAGTCGGCCTACGGCCAGTTCGACTGCACGGTCACGGTCGACGGCGGCCTCGCGCCGCTGGTCGCTACCTGGACCGGCGTGGCCTACGCCGGCATTGGCACCCACGACGCCTACGGCGCGCACGGCACCTGCACCGTCGGCCGCACCAGCCAGGTCCGCTACAACGTCACCGACGGCCTGGGCCGAGCGTTCGTGAAGACCAGGTCGTTTCTCTGTCGCTCGACCCCGCAGTGACTCGCCTGTCACGTCCGGGTCGGTGACGATGCTCGGCAGGAGGCCCCTGACCATGACGAGGACCATCACAGCGTTTGAACGGTCGCCGGACGGCGGCAAGGGACTGGCCCGCGATACCCGCGTGCGCTGGGCGCTCGAGGAAGTGGGGCAACCGTATCGGGTTCGCCAGGTCTCCTTTGCCGCGATGAAGGAGCCCGCGCACCTGGCGCTCCATCCGTTCGGACAGATTCCGACCTACGAGGAAGGCGAGCTCGCGCTCTTCGAAACTGGCGCGATCGTGTTTCACCTCGCCGAAGGTCATCCCGGCTTGTTGCCGGATGATGCCATTGCGCGCGCGCGCCATCACGTGGATGTTTGCCGCCCTCAACACGGTGGAACCGCCGATCCTCGAGTTGGTAACCGCCAAGCTGCTGGAGGGTGACCAGCCCTGGAGTGCGGCGCGCCTGCCGCTGGTGGAAGGCCGCGTTCGCGCCCGCCTGACCCAGCTGTCGGTTCGCCTGGGCGATGCCGACTGGCTCGATGGTGGGTTCAGCGCGGGCGACCTCTTGATGGTGTCAGTGCTGCTCAGGCTGCGATCCTCGGGCTTGCTGGACGAATTCCCGAACTTGGCGACCTATCTGGCCCGTGGCGAAGCCCGGCCCGCCTATCGGCGAGCGTTTGCGGCACAACGGGCGGCAAACGTCAGTCCAACACCGTCGTGATCTCGAGTCCGTGACGCCGGTCGAGCGCTGGGCTCGAGTTGGGCTGCGGTCGTCACCATCGAGCTCGAGCGAGGCTTGCCCCGCTGGGTCGTCGACGCATCGACGCCACCGGTGGTGGTGACAGACCGGCTGGGCGTGGCAGGGTGCGCGCCATGAAAGCTCCCACGCTCCTCGCGCTCACGGCGCTCTCCGGGTTTGCCGCGTGCTCGTCGTCGTCGAAGAAGCCAGTCACGCCCTCGGGCGGCGGCACCCAAGATGCCGGCCAAGCCTTCGCATTCAAGATCGGTATGCACGACGCGTTCGCGCTCAAGGACGGCGACCTCACGCTGCCCAACGACGGCAAGGTGCTCGCGGTCGGCCACGTCGAGGAGGCTGGCGAGCTGCTGGTGAAGGCGGGCCTGCCGCGCGATCAGCTCGCGCTGTCGATCCAGCCGCTCCTGGTGAAGGATGGCGAGCACGTGCTGCTGTTTGACACCGGCGCCGGTGGCGCGATGGGCACCGCCGGCACGCTCGCGGCATCGCTCGGCAAGACCGGCGTCGCGGCGGCCGAGGTCACCGACATCTTCATCTCGCACGCCCACCCCGATCACACCGGCGGACTGCTCACCGCCGACGGCGCGCTGATCTACCCCAACGCGACGATCCACCTGTCGGCGCCCGAGTGGGCCTTTCTGCAGTCGCAGACCGACGCCAAGGCGGTCGTCGACGGCATCACGGCCAAGGTCGTCCCGTTCGAGCCAGGCGCTGAGATCCTGCCCGACGTTCGCGCGGTCGCGACCCCGGGCCACACGCCGGGTCACAGCTCGTACGTGATCGGCACCGGCGCCGATCAGCTCTTCTACCTGGGCGACCTCGCGCACCACTCGATCGTGTCGGTGCAGCAGCCGTCGTGGCAGATCCAGTTCGACGGCGACCACGCCGCCGCGGGCGCGATGCGCCAGCAGACGCTGTCGGCCCTGGCCGCCGACCACATGCGCGTGTACGTGGTCCACTTCCCATTCCCCGGCCTCGGTCACTTCGCCGATCAGGGCGGCACGGTGGTCTGGCAGGCCGAGTAGCCAACGCGCCGTCGCTGCGGATAAGGTCCGGGGATGATCAACCGCATCGTCCTGGTGGCCGCGCTGCTGGCGGCCGCTTCGTGCTCGAAGTCGTCTTCCTCGGCATCAGGCTCAGGCTCAGGCTCAGGCTCAGGCTCAGGCTCGGCGGGGGCGGGTGGCAGCGGCGGGGGCGGCCGCGCGGCGGCCGCGCCGTCCGACGACAGCAAGCTCGATCCAGCCAAGATGCCCGTCGAGCTGGCCGGCTTGGTGCCCGGCCACACCACCGCTGACGAGGTCGAGGTCATCGCCAAGACCTGGCCCGAGATGACCATGAGCAAGGACACCAAGTTCGGCGGCGAGATGACGTCGGCGCACAACGGCTATCCCGCGATCCAGTTCCACGGCGAGGGCCACGACGTCGCGACGATCGACCTGGGCGGCACGCTCCGCATCGCGCGGGTGACGGTGGCGACCACCCGCCCCTGCGCCGCGATCTTCGCGGAGCTCGGCGTCGCGGTGAAGCCCGCCGGCTGCGGCGGCAACCGCCGGCCCGATCCCGACGAGCAGCGCGCCTGCACCATGACCCCCGACGGCAAGTCCAAGGTCGCGGTGTCGTGCCGCGACGCCAACGAGCTCGACCTCCAGGTCGAGATGCCCAGCGGCACGTACGGCCGGTGATTCTGGCCTGCGTGTCACACCCGCCGATCGCCACCCGTCAGGGCAACGAGGCGGCGCTCACGCCGCACGCAACCGACTCGACCAGACCAGGAGCATCTCCGATGGGACGTTTGAAGATCTTCACGCTCGCGCTGACTCTCGCCAGCGCCTGCGGCGGCACGCCACCCACCGCCCAGGTTCCAGTCAGTGACTCCGCGCAGGCCGCGCCGCGCGCCAAGGGCCTGCGGGTCGCGCTCACGAGCGTGTACGTCGACGATCAGGACAAGGCGCTGCGGTGCTACACGGAGGTGCTCGGCTTCGCGAAGAAGGATGACTTCTCCAACGGACCGTATCGCTGGCTTTCGGTGACCGCGCCCGCCGAGCCCAACGGGACCGAGCTGCAGCTCGCCCTCGATGACAACCCGGCGGCCAAGGCTTTCCAACAGGCGATGTTCGCGCAGCACCAGCCGGCGGTGATGCTCTATACCGACGACGTCCAGGGCGACTACGAGCGCATCAAGGCGCGCGGCGGCGAGTTCACGATGCCGCCCACCGAGGTGATGCCGGGCTCGACGATCGCCCAGCTCGACGACACCTGCGGCAACCTGCTCCAGATCACGCAGCTCGATCGCAAGTAGTCAGGCGGGCTTGGGCGTGGAGGACTTCTTCTTGGGAGTGGCAGGCTTTTTCGCCTTCCCCGCGCGCGCCGCCATGACTGCCTTGTTCGCGGCCACCGCGGCGCGAATCAGCTGCTTGAAGGCCGTGGCGTCGATCGTCTCGCCCTCGCGAACGTCGATCGCGCGGCGCACGTTGCCGTCGAGACTCGCGTTGAATAGCCGCTTGGGGTCCTTGAGCGCCGCGCCGCGGTGAAAGGTCAGCTTCACGACCTGCTGATACGACTCGCCGGTACAGACGCCGCCGTCATGAGCCCAGACCGGCGTGCCCCGCCACTTCCACTCTTCGGCGATCTCCGGATCGGCGTCGTGGATGAGCTTGCGGAGGTGGGCCAGCATCCCACCCCGCCAGTCGCCCAGCTCGGCGATGCGCTGGGTGATGAGCGCCGACGCGGTCTTGCCGTCGACGGGAACCGCCTTGGTCATGTTTCGCCTCGCAGGTGTGGCATCGCGGCGCCGATCATCGCGAGATTCCCGAGGCTGGCAAGCGCGGCACCGGCCAAAGGAATCGCGACCAGGGCGCGGTCTGCCGTCTGTGACGAAGGCCGATTTCAGCCAGGGCTCGTTCCGCTGGGCTCACGGTCACCGGGTCCGCCGATCCCGACGGCACCGAGCTGCAGCTCGCGCTCACCGACTCGACCGCCACCGCGTCGCAGCAGGCTCGACTCGCGCAGGGCGCGCCGACGGTGACCGGCTGATCACGCGGACTCGAGCTCAGCGCGCGGGCGGTAAGCGCTCGGGCACGTCGAACCCGCGCAAGTAGTCGGCGCCGATGAACTGCAGCGCCTGCACCAAGCGTCCGTCGACGAGCTCGACCAGTTGAAGCGAGTGGCGGCGATAGCCGGCGCCGTCGCCAACGTAGAACGCCAGCGCGACCTGGTGGTTGGCGCGAGTCTCGACGAGGCGAAAGCCCCGCGACCACAGCGGCGTGAAGCGCGGGCCGCGGAAGAACGCGCCGACCACGTCCGCGCCGCAGAACCAGGTCGCGTGGGGCGGCATCGCGAGCACGACGTCGTCGCGCATGAGCGCCACCAGCGCCTCGACGTCGTGGTCCTCCCACGACCGAATGTAGGCGCGCAGCACGGCCGGCGCAGGCTCGACCGACGGCGGGCGCGCCGGCACCGCGACCGTCACCCGCGCGCGATGGAGCGCGCTATTCACCGACGCCAGCGACAGCCCGAGTCCGGCCGCGATCTCGTCGGCGGACCAGCCCACCACGTCTTTGAGCAAGAGCACCGCGCGCTGGCGCGGCGGCAAGCGCTGCAGCAGCGCGAGGAACGCCAGCGCCACGCTCTCGCGGGCCTCGAGCACCGCCGGAGCTGGCCCGAACAACGTGCCGTCGGGCGCCGGGGTGAGCCAGTCGGCCGCCTCGAGGGTCTCGAGGGCGTCATGCGGGGTCGCCGGTCCGCGCTCGAGCTGCGGCAGGCCGCGCCGCCGCCGGCGCGCCAGCTCATTGAGGCACGCGTTGGTCGCGATGCGCATGAGCCAGTGCACCAGCGGCACCGCGCGCGAGTAGCCGTCGCGGGCCTTCCACGCGCTGAGCAGCACGTCTTGCACCACGTCTTCGGCGTCGGCGTAGGCGCCGAGCATGCGGTAGCAGTGCCGCAGCAGCGCGGCGCGATGCCCGGCCAGCGCTTGCTGAAAGTCGATCAAGCCATGGCCTGCGTGGACCGCGCGGCCAGCGCCTCGCGCACCTTCAGCCACGGGACCTGATCATAGTAGATGTGCACCGACGCGATGCGGCCGTCGACGAGACGCAGCCACTCGACGGTCGACACCGCGCCGACGACGTCGGTGACGAAGTCGTAGATGACGCAGACCTCGTCACCATCGTGGAAGACCCGCTGCACGTCGGTGCGGACGTGGACCGCGCCGATCTTCTGCAGCGCGGCGACCAGGGCGGCGCGGCCGGTGATGGTCGACGCCGGTCCGACGAAGCGGACCTCGGGCGCGACCAGGGCGTCGAGGCGGCCCAGCTCCTTCTTGCTGATAGCGTCGAGGTAGGCGATGGCGATGGCGTGGGAATCGTGGCCCATGAGTAACCTCCTGTCTGGTGAGACACGTGAGGCTCCCGAAACTGTGCGGTGCGCGGCCGTGGGGCTCGACCCACCTTACCCAGCCAGCCAGCGCCGGAGAGTCAGAACGGCACGACCGCCTCGGGCGCGATGTGGGCCAGAAACGCCTCGAGGGTCTGGCGGCCGAGGTCGGCTTCTTTCCCGGTGCCGTGCTTTCGCGGCGCGACCCCGCGGACCTCGACCTCTTTGTCGCCGATGACCAGCGCGTACGGGATCTTGGCGAGCTGGGCGTCGCGGATCATCGAGTTGAGGGTGCCCTGCGAGCGATCGACGGTGACCCGCAAGCCGGCGGCGAGCATCGTGGCCAGGACCTCGTCGGCCCAGGCGTGGTGACGCTCGGAGATGGGGATGATGCGGGCCTGCTCGGGCGCCAGCCAGACCGGGAAGTTGCCGGCGTAGTGCTCGATGAGGATGCCGATGAAGCGCTCGAACGAGCCGTAGATCGCGCGGTGGATCACGACCGGGCGGTGCTCGGCGTTGTCGGGCCCGATGTAGCCGAGGTTGAAGCGCTCGGGGGCCAGGTAGTCGAGCTGGATCGTGCCCAGCTGCCACTTGCGACCGAGGCTGTCGGCGACGTCGAAGTCGATCTTGGGCCCGTAGAACGCGCCGTCCCCCGGCTTGAGCTCGTAGGCCAACCCGGTGTCGACCAGGGCATTTTGCAGCGCCGCCTCGGCCTTGTCCCACAGCGCGTCGTCGCCGAGCTTGTTGGCCGGGCGGGTCGCGAACTTGGCGGTGAACTCCAGGCCGAACGCGGCGTAGACCTTGGCGATGAGGTGCGTGAGCCGCTTCACCTCCTCGGTGATCTGCGACTCCATCAAGTAGATGTGGGCGTCATCCTGCTGGAACTGGCGCACGCGGGTCAGCCCGGAGAGCACGCCAGTGGCCTCGTTGCGATGCAGCACGTCCTGCGAGTGCAGGCGCAGCGGGAGCTCGCGATACGAGCGGCGCTTCATCTCGTAGAACAGGTGGTGAGACGGGCAGTTCATGGGCTTCAGCGAGAAGCTGGCGCGCTCCTCCTCGGGCAGCGTGGGGTCGGCCTCGGGGTCGAGGATGAGGAACATGTTCTCGCGGTACTTGCCCCAGTGGCCGCTCTTCTCCCACAGGAGCTTGTTGTAGAGCAGCGGAGTCTTGATCTCGACATAGCCATTGGCGAGGCACATGCGGCGCATCGCGTACTGGAGCTGCGTGAAGATCATGGTGCCATTCGCGGTCCAGAACACCCCGCCCGGCGCGGCGGGATGGAACGCGAACAGGTCGAGCTCCTTGCCGAGCTTGCGGTGGTCGCGCTTGCGGGCCTCCTCCTGCTGGTTGACCCAGGCGTCGAGGTCCTTCTGGTTGAAGAAGGCCGTGCCGTAGATGCGCTGGAGCTGAGCATTGCGGTGATCACCGCGCCAGTACGCGCCAGCCACCGAGAGCAGCTTGATGACGCCGACGCGCCCGGTCGAGGGGCCGTGCGGTCCCAGGCAGAAGTCGGTCCAGCCGCCGTGCGAGTAGAGGGTCAGTGTGGTCGCGCCCTTGGCGAAGATGTCCTCGATGATCTCGAGCTTGAACTTCTCGCCGAGCTTGCCGAACAGCGCGAGGGCCTCGTCCTTGGTGACCTCGGCGCGCTCGAACTTGTGGTCGGCCTTGATCTCCTCGTTGGCGGCCTGCTCGATGCGGACGAGGTCGTCGGGGGTGAACGGGGTGTCGCGCGCGAAGTCGTAGTAGAAGCCGTCGTCGGTGGTCGGCCCGATGGTGACCTGGGTGCCGGGGAAGAGCTTCTGCACCGCGCTGGCGACGATGTGCGCGGCGTCGTGGCGGACCAGGTCGAGCCCCTCGGGGTTCTTGCTGGTGAAGATCGCGAGCTCGGCCGAGCGGTCGAGCCTCCGTGACAGGTCGACCTCGGCGCCGTCGAGCTTGGCGAACAGCGCGGCCTTGGCGAGGCCGGGCCCGATGTGGGACCGGACGAAGTCGGCGATCGTCGTCCCCGCCGACACGGTCTTGCTGGCACCATCGGGAAGGGTGATCGTGACGTCGGGCGGGGTCATGGGGCGCGGAGGATAGCAGCCACGGCGCGAGGTCGCGTGGCTCACCGCGTCAGATCCGTCGCGCCGGTCGACCCAGGTCGCGACCGAGGTTCGCGCGCGGCACGACACCGCCCGCCCCGCCAACGTCGCACCGTACTCACCAGGGCAGCGCGTCGGCCTCGTGGAACACGCCGCCGCGCTGGCCCTGCGCGCCGGGCCGGGAGCGGAACGCGGCTACTCCAGCAGGCTGCGCAGCATCCAGGCGGTCTTCTCGTGGACCTGCATGCGCTGGGTCAGCAGATCGCACGTCGGCTGGTCGCTGGCGTCGTCGGCCTTCTGGAAGACCTCGCGGCGGTGCGCGCCACCGTCTCGTGACCGTCGACGAGCAGGCGGATCATGTCGGTCGCCTTGGGCACGCCGTCCTCCTCCTTGATGGCCGACAGCTCGGAGAACTGCTTGTAGGTGCCGGGCGCGACGTGGCCGAGGGCGCGGATGCGCTCGGCGATCAGATCGATGGCGAGCCACAGCTCGTTGTATTGGACCTCGAACATGAGGTGCAGGGTCTGGAACATCGGTCCGGTGACGTTCCAGTGGAAGTTGTGGGTCTTGAAGTAGAGCGTGTACGTGTCGGCGAGCACGCGCGCCAGGCCGCCCGAGCTCGCTTCCCGCTTGGCCGTGTCGATGCCGATGTCGATCTTCATGGCCGCACGCTCCGCAGGCCCGCGGTCAGCGGAACGGCCTGGGCATCGTGTATCGGGAGCTGTAGAAACCGTCAATGCTTGTCGCGAACAGCGGGACATGCAACACGCCCATCCACCAGTTCTCGGGCTGGAGGACAAACCAGACGATGACGTTGGTCAGCGCCAACATCAGGGCCACGAACGAAACGAGCGACAGAGTAGGCTTGTAGACGCTGCCTGGGAAAATCAACATCACGCCTATGACGACAGGCGTTATCATGCAGTAGGTCAACCCGGCCTCGTTGGTCAGGATGGTTGACAGCGAAAACAGGACATGGCCGGAGGCGTCCGTCGTATACGGCATGAAGAACGCCAGCAGCATCGGCACGACGAGCCAGATGCGTGACCTCCGCAGCGATGAGACGTCGATCTCGGTACGTCGCCTGGCGAAGTCATGAAGACACGCGCCCGCGACGACGAGCATAATCATCGTATTCCCGATGAGCCACGCAAAACCAAACCGACTCGTGACGCCCATATTCTGGAAGATGGCGACAACGAACAACACCGACGCGTAGTATAGAATTGGCAGCCGTTTTGCGCCGACCAGCCTCTTTGCAAAGCACGGCGCGACGAGGGCGAGCATCAACAGGACTTTTGCGATCGGCAGCGCGATCGGTATGGCATACGCCAACGGATGCGCCAACACCGACGCTACGACGTCAACGACCTCGACTCGCGTATGGCCAAGGGCGCTATACGACGGCACGAAGACGAAGAGCATCGCCAGGCCGATACGAAACCACAGCCTGGTGACCAGAGGTTTGGGTTTGCCAGGCACCACCTCGGCATCGTACTCGCCATAGCGAGCGGATTCCGAGGCTCAGCTGGGCTTCTCGTCGACGGACGGGCCCGCCTCACCGCGTGACGGTCGCAGCGTCGGCGGCGGTGGCGTGCGCGGCCAAGATGGCGCTGATCGCGGGTGCGGCGCGCTCGACGATGCGGCCCATCGCCGCGCTGATCGCCGCGGCCAGGCCCTCGGGGGTCTGCTTGGCCAGCGGCTCCGACTCCTCGAACTGCTCGGACCACACCGCCTCACCGGTGCGCACGTCGACGAGGCGCAGCTCGATCACGAGGTGGCCCTCCCAGGCGGTCTTGGACACGTCGACCTCCTCGATCGCGGCCACGCGGCCCGTGAGGATCATCGTCGAATCGGCGGTCGCTTCGCGCACCACCGAGCGGAACAGGCCGCTGCGCTCGAGCCCGCGCTCGAGGTAGTTGCCGATCATCACGCCGGGCGACGCGCTCCACCGGTGGTAGTCGTAATAGTCGAGGCGGTACGCCCCCGTGCGGTAGACGATGCGCTCGTCGTCGTAGGCGTCGTCGGTGGTGAGCGGCTCGAGGACCACGACGGCGTCGCCGGTGCCGTTGACCGCGACCGGCGTGGCGAGGTCGTAGTAGCGCGTGACCGGAGGGCGACCGGCACAGGCGGCCAGCGCGACGAGGACGAGGACGAGGACGAGGACGACGGATTTCATGGCAGCTTCCGTTCCTGCGCAGCCTGCGAGAACAAGAGACGCGACGGTCGCTGGCGCAGGTCGCGCGCCAGCTCCTTGAAGCTGCGGCTGGCCTGCCGCAGGTCGAACATCGAGGTGCGCAGCGAGGTGCCGTTGTCGCGGACCACGCCCCGCAGATCGTCGACGAAGCCGCCGGCGTTGCCGAGGAGGCGCGGCACGTCGCCGTCGAGCAGGGCGTTGGCCTTGATCGCGGCTTGGTCGATCGACGCGACGGTGCGCTTGATGGCGACCCGGTTCTCGCCGACCAGGGTGCGCAGCTCGGCGCTGGTGGCGGCCAGGTTGGCCGAGGTGGTGCGCGCCGACGCCACGATCTCGTCGACGCCGGCGAACTGGACCGGATCGGTGATCGTGGCCAGATTGGCCATCACCCGATTGGCGTTGTCCATGATCTGCTTTGACTGGTCGATGATCTCGTTGGCCTGCTGCTCGAAGCGATCGAGGATGGTGGCGCCGGTCGCGATGGTCGAGCCCGACGGCAGGTGGGCCGACCGCACGTCGCCGCCGTGCAGATCGATGACCTTCAGGCCGGTGATGCCGGCGAACTGGAGGGTGGCTGTGGTGTCGGTGCGGATCGGCAAGCCGCGCTTCACCTCGAGGGTGACCTTGACCTTGCGCAGATCGTCGGGCGCGACCTCGACCGCCTGGACCGTGCCGACCTTGATGCCGCCGAAGCTGACCGCGGCGCCCTTCTCGAGACCGATGACGGAGTCGTCGAAGTACACGGTGTAGTAGTCGCGCTTCTCCCAGAACTTCATGCCCCCGAACACGGCGAGCACGATCGCCAGCGCGACCACGCTGGCCACGCCGAAGATGCCGAGTCGAACTTTCTGAGCCTTTGTCGCGGCCATGGATCACCTCGCCTGTGCAGTCGCGGCGTTGTCGACCGCGACCCGATGGAAGAAGCCGTGAACGGTGGGGTCGGTGGAGGCCGACAGCTCGTCGACCGAGCCCTGGGCCCGAATCTTCCCGTCGTACAGCATGATGCCGCGGTCGGCGATAGCCCGGATGCTCGCGAGCTCGTGGGTGACGATCACGAACGTGCTGCCAAAGAGCGTGCGCAGCTGCAAAAAGGTCGCGTCGATGCCGGCGGCCACGCCGGGGTCGAGACCGGCCGACGGCTCGTCGCAGAACACCAACGGTGGGTCCATGATGGTGGCGCGGGCCAGCGCGGCGCGCTTGCGCTGCCCGCCCGACAGGTTGGCCGGCATGCGATGGCCCAGTCCGCCCAGCCCGACCAGCCCGAGCTTCATGGCCGCCATCTCCTTGATGACCGCCCCCGGCAGCTTCGTGATCTCGCGCAGCGGCAGCTCGACGTTGTCGCTCACGGTCATCGATCCGAACAGCGCGTCTTGCTGGAAGAGCGTGCCCGTCCGGCGCAACAAGGCGCCCCGCTGCTCCTGGGTGGCGCCGTAGAACGACTCGCCAAACAACAGCAATTCGCCGGCCACCGGCGGCAAGAGGCCAGTCATCGTGCGCAGCAGGGTCGACTTGCCGCAACCCGAGGGGCCGAGCAGCACGACGATCTCGCCGGCGCCGATCGTGAGGTTGATGCCGGTGAGCGTGGGCGCGTCGGGGTCGTAGCCGCACGTCAGGTCGCGACACTCGATGATGGGCTTCACGACGGGCCTCCGGCGGCGGCGATGGTGGCGAAGGCGGCGTCGACCCCGAGGATGCACGAGATGGCGACGACGACGGTGCGGGTGGTGGCCGCGCCCACGGCGCTGGCGTTGCCGCGCGCCTGCAGGCCAAAGAAGGTCCCGGTGATGCTGATGATCCACGCGAAGACCAGGCTCTTGCCGAGGCCGTGGATCACGTCGCCCATGGTGACGGTGTCGATGACGCGATCGACGAACACGGTCGGGCTCATGCCGAGGGTGAGCGCCGCGACCAGGATGCCGCCGCAGATGCCGATGAACATCGCGAGCAGGGTCAGCGCGGGCTGCATGACCGACAGCGCGCCCAGACGCGGCAGCACCAGGAACCGCACCGGCGACAGGCCCATGGCCTCGAGCGCGTCGATCTCCGAGCCGGCGCGCATGGTGCCGAGCTCGGCGGCGATGGCGGCGCCGGCGCGACCGGCCAGGATGATCGCGGTCATCATCGGCGCGAACTCGCGCACCATCGACACGCCGATGAGGTCGGCGACGTAGACGCTGGCGCCAAACTGCGACAGCTGCACCGCGCCCTGGAACGCCAGGGTGGTGCCGAGGAGAAACGCCAGCAGGCCGACGATGAAGAGCGCGTCAGCCCCCATCGTCACGGCCTGGTACACGAAGGCGCCGGCCGGCAGGCGCTTACGACGAATCACCACCGCCGCGCCTTGGCGGAAGATGTCGACGATGAGGTCGGACAGCTGCACGGCGCGGTCCCGCATCGAGAGCATGAAGTCGCCGACGCTCTCGAGAAAGCCGGGCGGCTCGATCACCGCCTCGGGCGCGCGCGCCTCCTTGGGGATGAGCGCGAGCGCGTCTTGGTGGTGCTGGTCGAGGTGGCGCAGCTCGAGCGTCTTGCCCCGGCGCTGAAAGCTGCGCGTGGCCAGCGCGATGACCGCGACACCCGCGGAGTCGATGCGCGTGGCACCGGCGAAGTCGACGACGACCGTGCGCACGCCGCGCTGCTTGCACGCCGCGCGCAGCCGTTGGTGGGCGGCGCGAGCGGTGGCGATGACCAACTCGCCCTCCATGCGCACAACCACCGACTTGCCGCCCGGGTCGCGCGGCGACGTACGGTCGTCGCGGTGAGGCCCGAACGGGTTGAGCATGGCGCACGCTTCTGCAAGAAGCGGCGCAGGTCCGAGCGCACGCTGAGCGTGGCGCGAACGCTCGCGGCGTGCTCACTCGCCTCGCTCCCCTGCCCCGCGTGCGGCCTCGCCACGATCGAGACGGCCGCGCCGCCCGGGGCGCGACCGCCTGCCTCACACCGCGAAGAGATCTTCGTCGGGATCGTGGAGGCCGGTCAGCGTGCGCTGCAACAGCGTCGCCGCCACCGCTGCGAACGTGATGCCGTTGCCGCCAAAGCCCATCACGACGTGGCAGTTGCGCGCGCCCGGGATGCGCCCGATGGTCGGCAAGCCGGTCGGGCTCACGCCAAAGCAGCCGGCCCACGCCAGCGCCGGCGTGGCGTCGATGCCCGGCAGCAGCTTGGCGAGCTTGCGAGACAGCGCCGCGGTCTTGTGCGGGATGAGCGCGTCGCGCTTGGCCTCGTCGGTGAAGTCGGCATCCTCACCACCGCAGATGACGCTGCCGTCGGTGGTGGTGCGCAGGTAGAGATACGGGTCGGCGGCTTCCCAGATCAGCGCCTTGCTGGGCCACACCCGGCGCGGTTGGGGCCGGGTCGCGATGACCCAAGACGAGGTGATCTTGTGGCGGCCCTTGGGCACTAGCTTCACCAGCTCGTAGCCGGTCGCGAACACGACGTGGCGTGCGCGCAGCTGGTAGCCCTGCACCGTCGACAAGGTGACCCGATCGCGGCCGGGCGCGGTGTCGGTGACCTCGACCGGGGCGAACAGCCGCGCGCCCCGCGCGACCGCGGATCGCCACAGCCCGCGGGCCAGCGCGACCGGATCGACCTCGGCGGCGCCGGCCGACCAGATCGCGGCCGGGCGATCGATGGTCGTGGCGGCGATCAGCGCGGACCGCTCGATCATCTCCGAGCGCAGGCCGATGGCGTCGCGGGCCGCGCACTCGGCGCGCAGGCCGGCGACGTCGAGCACGTTGCCCGGTAAGTACGCGGCGTGGCGCTCGCGCAGCCCGCACCGAAGGCCGAGATCTTCGACCCGCCCGCGCAAGTAGTCGACCGCCATCGCCGAGCGGGTGTACGCGCGCACCGCATCGGCGCGGCCCAGCTGGTCGATGAGATGGACCAGCGGCTTGTCGATCTCGAACTGGAGGAGCGCGGTGCTCGCCGCGGTCGAGCCCAGCGCCCAGCCCCGCCGCTCGACGACGATGACCGACAGGCCGGTGCGCAGGAGCGCGTCGACGACCAGCGCCCCGGTGATGCCGCCGCCGACCACCACCACGTCGGCCTCGACGTCGGCGTCGAGCCGGGGCAGGCGCGCCAGCGCACCCATGGGCTGCTCCCAGATCGGGGTGCCGGTGCGGAGATCGAGATGTCGTGTTGCGCTGGGGGTCATGGTTGCTGGTCGTCTGCGGGCAGGTGAGTTTCCCGCGCGAGGTCACCCGCGATGACCGACGCCGCCTCGGGATCGGCGCCGATCGACAGCGCCTCGTAAGCCTGCTCGGCGATCTCGTCGCGGGCTCGCGTCTCGGCGTGGTCGCTGTCGTCGCCGGGCATCTCGACCCGCAGCTCGCGGCCGATCATCATGATGCCGGCCGCGATCGGTAGCGCGAGCAACGCGCCGACGATGCCCAAGAGCGTGCCGCCGACCAAGAGCGCGATCACGACCGCGGCCGGTGACAGGCGCAGCACCTTGCCGTAGATGCGCGGCACCAGGAACCGGCTCTCGAACTCCTGATAGATGAACATCACCACCGCGACGACGATGGCGATGGTGGGGCTGCGGGTGCTGAGCGCGGCCAGGACCACGGGCGTGGTCGCGATGAGCCCGCCGACGAACGGGATCACGTCGGTGAGGGCGGCGAACACCGCGAGTGGCAGCGCGCCCGGGATCTGGAACGCGACGCACAGCACGAACACGAACACGCCGATCGCCGCCGAGGTGATGAGCTGGCCGCGGACGTACCCGCCGACGATGACCTCGAGCTCGATCATGATCCGCGCGAGCCGGACGTGGAAGCGGCGCGGCACCACCGCGTACAGGCCGCTCTGCGCCCGACGGCCATCGGCGAGCAGGTAGCACGCGATCGCGATCGCGCTGACCGCGTAGCCCAAGACCGCGAGCGCGATCGACGAGTACGCGACCACGCTACCGCCGAAGCTCGACAGCTTGGCTTCAGACGCTGAGTCCTCGATGACGCCGGCCAGCGGGCGCGTGAGCCCATGCGAGTTGAGGTAAAGCAGCAGCGCGTCGCGGTGTCTTGGTGCGTTCTTCACCATCGCGTCGACCTGATCGACCAGCGACGGGATCGTGAGAAACAGGATCGCACCGACCGTGAGGAGCAGGCCAGCCAAGACCGCCAGCACGGCCCAGCCGCGCTTGAGGCCCCAGCGCTCGAGGCGGCTGACGATGGGGTTGAGCGTGCCGACCAGGATCAGCGCGCACAGCACGACCAAGACCACCGTCCACAGCTTGAACGCCAGCCAGATGGCGGCGAGGCTGCAAAAGACCATCGCGACCGAGCGCGGGGTCAGCTCGAAGTGCAGGGTCCGCGGAGCGGTGACGGCGCGCTCGGGTAGCACGGTGAGCTCAGCAGGCGCGCGTGAAGAGGTAGACGATCAGGAGCACCGGGATCGGAATTCCGAGGAGCCAGGCGAGGGCGTAAGGAGCTTTGGCCACGAGTTGCTGAGACAGCATTCGCCGTGCCAGCGCCAGCGGGTTCCGCGCGCTCGCGGCGTGGCCGACTCCGGGCGCTGGCGCACAGTGCGGCGAGCGCGTGCGCACGGCTGCCGGCCTTTCTGAGCGGTCTGCGACGGTTGACGCTCGTTAACGGCACGGTTAACTATTCACCCATGACGAATCAAGAGCCCGCCCTGCCCACGCCCAAAGGTTGGCCTCGCATCTCGTCGGGCATCACCTACCTCGATGCCGACGCCGCCATCACCTGGCTGTGCCAGGCCTTCGGCTTCACGGTGCGGCTCAAGATCGACGGCGAGGACGGCGCGGTCGAGCACTCCGAGCTGACCTACGGCGACGGCGTCATCATGGTCGGCGATCTCCGCAAGCTGACGAAGTTCCCGCAGACCCGCGCGCCCGGGCAGATCGAAGGCGGCAACACCCAGACGATGATGGTGTACGTCGACGACGTCGACGCCCACTGCGCGCGGGCCCGGGCCCACGGCGCGACGATCGTGAAGGAGCCCGAGACGACCAACTACGGCGAGGAGTACTGGACCGATCGCGGCTACGGCTGCGTCGATCTCGGCGGCCGCCTGTGGTGGTTCCAGCAGCGGCTGCGGACCGCGTGACCGATCTCGGCCGCACCTTCGCGGCGCTGGCCGAACCGACCCGGCGCGGGGTCGTGGAGCTGCTGCGCCAGCGACCACGGCGCGCCGGTGACCTCGCGCTGGGCCTGTCGATCAGCGGCCCCGCGCTCAGCCGGCACCTGCGGGTGCTGCGCAGCTGCGGGCTGGTCGAGGAGGCCAGCCCCGACGACGACGCCCGGATCCGGGTGTACCGACTCAAGCCCGAGCGCTTCGCCGATCTGCGGCGCTGGCTCGACGAGGTCGAGAGGTTCTGGATCAGCGGCGCCAACGGCAGCCCGCGACCGAGCCGGAGCCGCGGCGGCGGCGGCGGCGGCAAGGCCAAGCGATGAGCGGGCCCGGCGATCGCGCCCGCGCGACGGTGTTCGTGGCGGTGCCCCGCCTGCCTGAGCTTCCGCTGGGCGGCAAGGTGCTACGCTCGTGACCGCGTGTTCGTCCGGGTGATCGCCGTCCTGCTTGTGCTGGCCCTGTGGCCGGGCACGGCCGAGCTTGCCGAGGCCGCGGTCCACCTGACCGAGCACGGCGACCTGGCGCACGGCGCCGGCGACGAGCACGGCGGCACGCCGCTGGGCCAGGACGAGCATGGCTGCTCGGGCGCGTTTCACCTGTGCAGCTGTCACTGCGCGCCCTCGGTGACCGCGGCGCTGCCGCTGGCCCTCGCCGTCGTGACCTTCGAGGGCGCGTTGGTGGCGAGCCGGGTCCCGCGCGATCGCGGCGGGCGCGGGCTGACCGCGCCGCCGACCCGTCCGCCGATCCGCTGAGCGTTCGTCGCCCACACGCGCGCGGGGCGACCCGCGCACTCGACGAACCATCCGCGTCGCGCTCGCGACGGGAGCTCAGCCATGTCCATGCTCGCAATCGTGCGTGCGTCGCTCGGCGCCACGCTGGCGCTCGGGGTCGCCGCCGCCCACGCAGATCCCATCACGATCGACGACGCCCTGACCCGGGCCGCGCGCCGCCCCACGGTCGCCATCGCCGGTGCCGAGGTCGACGCCGCGCGCGGTGAGGCCGACGGCGCCCGCCGGTCGCTCTACAACCCCGAGCTCGGCCTCGCGGTCGGCCCGCGCGTCGGTGGCGGCGACACCCTCCTGGCCGCCGAGGCCTCGCTGGCGCAGACCTTCGAGCTGGGCGGCAAGCGCGGCGCCCGCCGCGACGCCGCCGAGGCCCGCGTGCGCGCCGCGACCGCAGGCGTGGAGCGCGCGGCCTACCTGGCGCGCCTCGAGGCCTGGCGCGCCTACCAGCACGCCCTGGTCCAGCGGGCGCGCCTCGAGACCACCCACGAAGCCGAGGCGCTCGCGGTGCAGGTCGCGACCGCGAGCCGAGATCGCCTGGAGCTGGGCGCCGGCACCCAGCTCCAGGTCAACCTCACCACGTCGGAGGTCGGCCGGGCCGGCCACGACCGCGTCGACGCCGAGAACGCCTACGAGGCGGCCCTCGCCGCCCTCGCCTCCGCGGTCGGTGCCGGCGCCCAGGAGCGCGTCGAGCCGACCGGCAGCTTGGCCGCCCTGCCCGAGGCGAGCGCGACCGAGGCCGCGCTGGTCGAGCGGGCCCGCGCCGGACATCCCGAGTTGCAGGTCGCGCGCGCCGAGCTGCACGCCGCCGAGGCCGAGGTCCGGCTGGCCGACGCGCTGGCCGCCCCCGACGTCACGCTCAGCGTGAGCTACGGCCTCGAGCAGGATCCCGAGGCCACGTTCCACACCGTCCTGATCGGCGCGTCGATCCCGCTGCCGGTCCGCAACCGCAACCAGGGCGGCCAGGCCAGCGCGCGCGCCTGGCGCACCCGCGCCACCTTGCACCGCGATCTGGTCGACACCGAGACCGAGCGCGAGCTGCGCACCGCCCGACGGGCCTACGTCCGAGCCCGCGCCGCGGTGCAGGGCTTCGACGCCGAGGTCAACGAGCGCCTGCACGACAACCTCGATCTGGCCCGGCAGTCCTTCGAAGCCGGCAAGATCGACTACTTCGAGTTCAGCGTCGTGCGCCGCGACCTGGTCGAGAACCGACTGGCTTACCTCGACGCGATGGTCGAGGCGATCGACGCCTGGTCGGCGCTCCAGCGCGCCGCCGGTAACGAAGGTAGCCAGTGAGAACGTCAGTCTGGATCGCGGTCACACTGGCACTCTTTGCGGGCTGTGGCGACAAGGGTGGTCACCCGCCCGAAGCCCACGACGAGCACGGCGAGCACGGCGAGCACGACGAGCACGGCGAGCACGGCGAGCACGGCGAGGAGGAGGCCAGTGGTCTCGTGAAGCTCACCGCGGCCCAGGTCGCGACCGCCAAGATCACGGCCACCGTCGTCGAGCGGCGCGCGCTGTCGTCGGAGATCCTGGCCACCGGCGAGGTGGTGCCGCCCGACGACGGCGTGGCCCGCATCGGCGCCAAGCTGGCGGGCCGGGTCACCCGGCTCACCCGCGGCGTCGGGGACACCGTCGCGCGAGGCCAGAGCCTGGCCACCATCGACTCGCCCGAGCTGGGCCGCGCCAAGGCCGACTACATCGCGGCGGCCACGATCGCCCAGGTCAACCGCGTGACCGCCGACCGCGAGAAGGCGCTCTTTGACAAGAAGATCAGCGCCGAGCGCGACTGGCGCAACGCCGACGCCGACGCCACCCGAGCCCGGGCCGAGAAGGAGGCGGCCGAGGTCCGGCTCCACACCCTCGGCGTCACCGACGCCCAGCTGCGCACCCTGCGCGCCGACGAGCACTACGGCTCGGCGGTCGGCGTCCCCTCGCCGATCGCCGGCGTCGTCGTCGAGCGGCCGGTCGCGTTGGGCCAGATGGTCGAGCCCCAAGACACGATGTTCGTCGTCATGGACCTGCGCAGCGTGTGGGTGATGGTCGACGTCTACGAGCGCGACCTGGCCCAGATCGCGGTCGGCCAGGGCATCACCGCGACGGTGGCGGCCTGGCCCGAGCGCAGCTTCGTCGGCACCGTGCAGTCGATCGGCGCCACCGTCGAGCGTCGCTCGCGCACCATCAAGGTGCGGGTGGTGCTGGCCAACCCCGACGGCGCGCTCAAGCCCGGCATGTTCGCCAAGGTCAAGATCGCCGGCAGCGTCGGCGAGCCCCGCGACGGCCTGTTCGTCGCGGCCTCGGCGGTGCAGCGCGACGGCGACGACGCCATCGTCTTCGTGCCGGTCAGCGACACCGAGTTCCAGCTGCGCACCGTCGAGCTGGGGGTGACCACCGGCGACTGGGTCGAGCTGGTGCGCGGCGTCGTGCCCGGCGAGCGGGTCGTCACCACGGGCACGTTCATCCTCAAGTCCGAAGCCCGCCGCGGCAGCTTCGGCGGACACGAGCACTGACATGATCGATCGCATCCTGTCGTGGTCGTTGGCCAACCGCTTCCTGGTCCTGGTCGGCGCGGTGGTGCTGGTGGTGGCCGGGCTGTCGGCGATGGCGCGCCTGCCCATCGACGCGGTCCCCGACGTCACCAACGTCCAGGTCCAGATCCTCACCAGCGCGCCCGCCCTGGGCCCCGAGGAGGTCGAGCAGTTCGTCACCACGCCGGTCGAGCAGGCGATGAGCGGCCTGCCCCAGCTGGTGGAGGTGCGCTCGACGTCCCGGTTCGGCCTGTCGGCGGTCACCGTCGTCTTCGAGGACGACACCGACATCTACTTCGCGCGGGCCCAGGTCGGCGAACGCCTGGCCGCCGCCAAGGAGGCCATCCCGCCTGGCTACGGCGAGCCCGAGCTGGGCCCGGTGTCGACCGGCCTCGGCGAGATCTTCCAGTTCGAGCTACGCGGCGACGGCAAGACACCGATGGAGCTGCGCACGATCCTCGAGTGGGAGATCGCCCCGCGCCTGCGCACCGTGCCCGGCGTCGTCGAGGTCAACGCGTTCGGGGGCGAGCTCAAGACCTACGAGGTCCAGCTGCGCCCCGACGATCTGGTCCGCCTCGACGTCTCGCTCGATCAGGTCGCCCAGGCCCTCGAGCGCAACAACGCCAACGCCGGCGGCGCCTACCTCGAGCGTCACGGCGAGCAGTTCCTGATCCGCGGCGAGGGCCTGATCAGCTCCCTCGACGACATCGGCGACATCGTGGTCGCCACCGACGACGACGGCACGCCGGTCTACCTGCGCCACGTCGCGACGGTCGCGTTCGCGCCGATGGTGCGGCAAGGCGCGGTGACCCGCGACGGCCGCGGCGAGATCGTGACCGGCATCGTCATGATGCGCATGGGCGCCAACGCGCGCGCGGTGGTCACCGCCGCCAAGGCCGCGCTGGCCGATCTCGAGCCCTCGCTGGCCAAGCTCGGGATCCGGATCGAGCCGTTCTACGACCGCACCGTCCTCGTCGACAAGACCATCGCGACGGTGGCGCGCAGCCTGCTCGAGGGCGGCCTCTTGGTCGTGTTCGTGCTGTTCCTCATGCTGCGCAACCTGCGGGCCGGGCTCCTGGTCGCGATGGTCATCCCGCTGTCGATGTTGGTCGGGTTTCTCGGCATGCGGCAGTTCGGCGTGTCGGGCAACCTGATGTCGCTGGGCGCCATCGACTTCGGCCTGATCGTCGACGGCGCGGTGATCGTCGTCGAGAACTCGGTGCGGCTCTTGGCCGAGCGATCGCACCAGCTGGGTCGCCCGCTGTCGAGCGACGAGCGCACCGGCGTGGTCGCCCAGGCCAGCCGCGAGGTGCTGCGCTCGGCCACCTTCGGCGTCCTCATCATCGCGATCGTCTACCTGCCGATCCTGTCGCTGGTCGGCATCGAGGGAAAGATGTTCCGCCCGATGGCGCTGACGGTGCTGTTCGCGCTGGTCGGCGCGCTGGTGCTGGCGATGACGTTCATCCCGGCGGCGGCGTCGCTGCTCTTGCCCAAGCGCCTCTCGGAGAAGGAGAGCGTGATCGTCACCGGCGCGCGCCGCCTCTATCTGCCGACCTTGCGCCTCGCGCTGCGGGCCCGGCTGGCGGTGGTCGTGGTCGCGGTCGCGGTCCTGGCCGCGAGCGCCGTCGTGGCGACCCGGCTCGGCTCCGAGTTCGTGCCGCAGCTCGACGAGGGCGCCATCGCGATGCAGGCGATCCGCTTGCCCAGCGTGTCGCTCGAAGAGTCGGTCCGGCAGACCACCGAGCTGGAGAAGGTCATCAAGGAGTTTCCCGAGGTCACGACCGTGGTGTCCAAGACCGGGCGCGCCGAGATCGCGACCGACCCGATGGGCGTCGAGATGTCCGACGTGTTCGTGATGCTCAAGCCCCACGACCAGTGGACGACGGCGTCGACTCGCGAGGGCCTGGTCGAGAAGATCGACGCCGCGCTGCGCGCGCGGGTGCCCGGCCAGAACTTCAGCTACTCGCAGCCGATCCAGCTGCGGGTGGCCGAGCTGATCTCGGGCGTGCGCTCGGACGTCGCGCTCAAGATCTACGGCGACGATCTGGCCGCCCTTGAGCGCATCGCCGGCGAGGTGGTCGCGGTGCTGGCCAAGGTGCCGGGCGCCGCCGACGTGAAGGCCGAGCAGACCGCCGGCCTGCCGGTGTTGCGGGTGCGGGTCGATCGCCGCGCGATCGCGCGCCACGGCATCAACGCCAGCGACGTGCTCGACGTGGTGTCGACCATCGGCGGGCGCCAGGTCGGCACCGTCCTCGAGGGCCAGCGCCGCTTCGCGCTGACGATGCGCCTCGAGCCGACCGCGCGCGACTCGGTCGACGAGCTCAAGGCGCTCAAGGTGCGGTCGCCGGGCGGCGCGCTCATCCGGCTCGACGAGCTGGCCGACGTCGGCGTGGAGGATGGCCCGGCCCAGATCAGCCACGAGGCGGGCCGGCGTCGGGTCACCGTCGAGCTCAACGTGCGCGGCCGTGACCTGGGCAGCTTCGTCGCCGACGCCAAGCTGGCGCTCGACCGTTCGAGCGTGATCCCGGCCGGCTACTTCACCGACTGGGGCGGCCAGTTCGAGAACCTGCAGGCGGCCAGCGCGCGGCTCGCGATCGTGGTGCCGCTCGCGCTCGCGCTCATCTTCGTGATGCTGTTCGCGGCGATCGGCTCGGCCAAGCTGGCCGGGCTGGTCTACCTGAACGTGCCCTTCGCGATCACCGGCGGCCTGTTCGCGCTGGCCCTGCGCGGGATGCCGCTGTCGATCTCGGCCGGCGTCGGGTTCATCGCGTTGTTTGGCGTCGCGGTGCTCAACGGCCTGGTGCTGATCTCGTATCTCGAGGAGCGTCGACGCGGTGGGCTGTCGGCGCGAGAGGCCGCGTTCCAGGGCGCGCAGGTGCGACTGCGACCGGTGCTCATGACCGCGCTGGTGGCGTCGCTCGGCTTCGTCCCGATGGCGATCGCGTCGGGCGCCGGCGCCGAGGTGCAGCGCCCGTTGGCGACCGTGGTGATCGGCGGCCTGGTCACGGCGACCCTGCTCACGCTGGTGGTGCTGCCGACGCTGTACGCCTGGGTGATGGGCCGCCGCGAGCCGCCGCTCGGCGACCTGTAGACGGCGGTCGTCGGTCCGTCAAAGGTCGCGCCCGCGACGATCACCCCGGGCGCCGGCCCCGAATGAGCGTACGATGCGCTCCAGGTGGCAGCATGCTGAGCGAATTCGTAGCCAGAAACCGCGACCAGATCATCGAGCGGTGCCGCGCGCTGGTCGCCCAGCGCATGTCGCCCCGGCCAACCGACCTCGAGCTGAAGCAGGGCATCCCGCTCTTTCTCGACCAGCTGGTGGTGTCGCTGCAATCGACTCTCGACGCCAAGGCGGAGACGGCGGCGGTTCGTGCGACGGCCATGGACCACGGCGGCGCGTTGCTTCGCATGGGGTTCACGGTGGGCCAGGTCGTTCATGACTACGGGGACGTTTGTCAGACCATCACCGGGCTGTCGATCGAACGGGGAGAGACCTTCACCACGGGGGAGTTCCAGGCGCTCAATCTCTGCCTCGACCAAGCGATCGCCGGAGCCGTCACCGAGTACGAGCGCAAGCGCGAAAGCGAAAGCGAAAGCCGCGAGCCCGCGCTCGTCGACCACGGGTTCTTCGCGCACGAGCTGCGCAACCTGCTCGGCACGGCCACCCTCGCGTTCGAGGCGCTCAAGGGCGGCAAGGTGGGGATCGCGGGCAGCACGGGTGCGATCCTCGGCCGCACCTTGACGCGTTTGCGCCACCTGATCGATCGCTCGGTGTCCGAGGTGAGGCTCCAGTCCGGGCTCATGAAGTCCGAGCGGATCGTCGTCGGTGAGCTCATGGAGGAGATCGAGGTGTTCGCGACGCTCGAGGCGACCGCTCGCGATCACGTGCTGACGGTCGAGACGACCGATCACGATGCGGTGGTCGAGGCCGACCGCCAGATCCTGGCCTCCATCCTCGCCAACCTGGTTCAGAACGCCATCAAGTACACCCACCCTCACAGCAAGTTGTCGGTGCGCGCGTCGTCGACCTCGAGCACGATCCGGTTCGAGGTCGAAGACCAATGCGGCGGGTTGCCGCCCGGCGCCGCCAAATCGCTATTCGCCCCGTTCGAGCAACGGGCTGCCGATCGCAGCGGCCTCGGGCTCGGGCTGGCGATCTGTCAACGCGGCGTCGCCGCCAGCGGCGGGACGATCACCGTCCGCGACCTGCCCGGCACCGGGTGCGTGTTCACGGTCGAGCTGCCCCGGGTGCCGTAGCGCGCCAGCTCCTCGCTAGCGCACGAACCTCAGTTCTCGACGTACGTGACGCGGGGAGCGGTGAAGTTCAGATAGAACCACCAGCCGCGGACGCCGTTGTTGATGTCGACGTCGCTGAAGGCGGCGCAGTTGGTGTTGTTGGCCCCGGGCGGGTCGCCACCGGGCAGCTGCTGCGAGAGCGGCTGGCCGCCGATGAGCGGCAAGGTGGCAGGGAGCATAGTCGTGTTGGCGTCGGCCTCGCTGATGAAGCCGACCAGCAGGCCGTTGACCAGGTTGGCGGCGGGCGAGCCGACGTAGGTCGCGGCGATGCGGGTGTCGCGCAGCACGACCGGGATGCCGGCCAGATCGATGGTCACCGTGACCGGGTTGGACACGAAGCACGGGCCGCTGGGCGTGGTGACCGCGGGCGAGTAGCCGTGGGTCGTGCCGGCGATGAGGCCCAGGCACTGACCAGCCGGCAGGTTGGTCGCGGTGGCGGTGATCGCCGGCGCGGTCGGCGGGTTGCGGCGGCAGGTCGTCGACGCCAGCGGCGAGGTGCAAGGCGGGAACTGGATCTCGAGGGCGCTGGTGGCCGCGGTCTGGGCCAGCGGACGAAACACCGCGGCGATCGACAGATCGAGGAGCCCGTCGGGCGGGGCCGAGCCGTCGGTCTGCACGTTGGTCTGCAGCGCCCCGTTGACCGAGAAGCCGGCGATCGGCGTATCGGTGACGTCGCGGCAGCCCAGCAGGTTGATGAAGACGTGGGGATCGCGCAGGTCGAGATCGTTCATGCGGAACATGGTCGGCACGACCGTGTTGGCGATGCAGGCGTTGCTACAGGCATCGCCGTTGACCAGGTTGCCGTCGTCGCACTGCTCGCCCGGCTCGGCGACGCCGTTGCCGCAGCGCGCGGTGCAGTCGTTGTCGGTGTTGGCGTTGGCGTTGGGCGGGCAGCAGCCGTCGCCGTTGGCCGGCACGGTGATGGGCGGGAACGAGCACGCGGCGGTACACGAGCCGCCGCCGGTCAAGGTGTCGCGGGTGCAGACCAGGTTATCGCTGCACGCGGTCGGGCAGCGACCCGGGCCGCTGGTGATCGCGGTGTCGCAGGTCTCGCCGAGGCTGACGATGCCGTCGCCGCAGCCCACCACGCAGTCGAGATCGGTGAGCGGCGTGCCGCCGGGCAGGCAGCAGCCGTCGCCCGGGGTCATCGCGGTGATCGGCACCGATGAGCACACCGCGGCGCAGGTGCCAGGGTTAGCGACGCGATCGGTCGTGCAGTTCATGCCGTCGTTGCAAGCGATCGGGCAGGCGCCAGCGCCGACCGCGATGCCGGTGTCACAGCTCTCGCCGGCCTCGACGACGCCGTTGCCGCACACCCCGATGCAGTCGCTGTCGGTGAGCATCGTCGCGCCGGGCGGGCAGCAGCCGTCGCCGCTAGCCGGCGCGGTGATCGGCGAGGTCACGCAGGCCGCCTGACACGCGGTGCCGGCCAGCACGTCGGCGGTGCAGGCCATCCCGTCGTCGCACGCGGCCGGGCACGCGCCGTCGCCGCTGGCGATGCCGGGATCGCAGGTCTCCCCGAAGCTACCGTCGACGATGCCGTTGCCGCAGGTGAGCTGGCAGTCGGCGCCGCACACCGCGTCGGCGAGCAGGTCGCCGTCGTCGCAGCCCTCGCCGGCCTCGAGCAGGGCGTTGCCGCACACCGCGGTCGTGCCGTCGATGGACGCGGCGTCGGCATCGGGCTTGAGGTTGTCACCGCAGGCGGCGACGGTGAGCGCGAGCGCGGCGAGCGCCACGACACGGACAAGCGAAGATCGGATCATGGGGTCCCCCGAGAAGTAGGCCGGATCGTACGCCGGTTGCAGCGGCTCTGATAGCCTCGGTCGCGGGATGCCTCGGCGAGATCGCTCGACGCGCAACTGGCCGCTCATCGTCGCGGCGGTGATCGCGATCGTCCTTGGTGGCCTCGCCGCCGGCCACGGCCACGGCTATCGCCTGCCCGGGGTCGACAGCCTCGAGACCCGCACCATCGACTGGCGGTTTCGGGCCCGCGGCCCCCGTCCGCTCGTCGACGACCGCATCGTCGTCATCGGCCTCGACGACGAGACCCGCCACGCCGCGCCCGACGTGTTCCAGACCCGACGGGGCTGGGCCCGGCTCATCACCGCGCTCGGCGCCACCGGGCCCAAGGCGATCGCGCTCGACCTGTTCTTCTCGGCGCCCGAGATCATCTTGCCGTCGGCGCTGGCCCGCGAGGTCGAGGCCAGCTTCGCCGCGGCCCAGGCCGAGCCGGCGCCGTCACCCGCGCTCATCACGGCCCGGACCACCCTCGGCAAGATCGTCGACTCGCTGCACGGCGACGCGGTGCTGGCCGACGCGATCCGCGGCGCCCGCGTGGTCGTCCTGGGCGCGGTGTTCCGGCTCATCGAGCGCGCCGACGATCGCCCGGCCACCCCGCCCGGCGAGCCGCCCGGCCTCGACAAGGCCCAGCTCGGCGAGTCGGTGGGCGGCGCCGCGACCGCGCCCAGCGCCTACGCCGCGGTCGCCACCCTGCCCGCCCTGGCCGCCGGCGCGCTGGCCGCCGGCGCGGTCAACCACTACCGCGACGAGGACGGCGTCGCCCGCCGCATGCCGCTGGTGATCGAGATGGGCGGCCGCTACTACCAGGCCATCGCGCTCACCCTGGCCGGCCTGGTCGCAGGGCAGCCGACGCGGTTTTTCGCCGCCCGCCGCGAGGTTCGTCTCGGCCGGCGCGTGCTGCCGGTGACCGCCCGCCTCAACTATCTCGGCCACGCCTTCCCGCGGGTGAGCGCCGCCGCGATCCTCGACGGGCGGGTCGGTCGCGCCCAGCTGGCCGACAAGGTGCTCATCGTCGGCTTCACCCACGCCGCCTACGACAAGGTGCCGACGCCCTTCGACCCCCTGGCCGACGGCGTCGAGCTGCACGCGACGCTGCTGCACAACCTGTTGCACGACGAGCTGCTGCGCGACGGCGGCCTGGGCCTGCGGCTCGGCTCGCTCTTGATTTTCGCACTGATCGCGATCTTGCTCCAGTCGGGCCCGGTGCGGCGCCGGCTGTGGCTGCCGCTGGTGGTCGGCGCGGCCGCCCTCGCGGCCTGGATCGGGCTGGGCCAGCTCCTGTTCGCGCGCGGCATCGTGGTCGAGATGGTCGCGCCCGCGGTCATGTTCGCCGCGGTCATGCTGGGCGCCACCGTCACCACGCTGTCGGTCGAGGGCCGCGAGAAGGCCGCGCTGCGCGGCGCCTTCGCCCAGTACGTGTCCAAGAGCCTGGTCGAGCGCATCCTGGCCAACCCCAAGGCGGCGCGCCTGGGGGGCGAGCGCCGCGAGCTCACGGTGCTGTTCTCCGACATCCGCGGCTTCTCGCGGATCGCCGAGTCGATCGCGCCCGAGAAGCTCGCCGATTTCATGAACGAGTACCTCACGCCGATGACCGAGATCGTCCTCGACAGCGACGGCACCCTCGACAAGTACATCGGCGACGCGGTCATGGCGATCTGGAACGCGCCCCTCGACATCGAGGACCACGCCAGCCGGGCCTGCGGCGCCGCCCTCGCGATGCAGGCCGCGCTGGGCCCGATGAACACGCGGTGGCGGGCCCGCGACCTGCCGGGGGTGCAGATCGGCATCGGGCTCAACAGCGGCCCGATGGCGGTCGGCAACATGGGCTCCGACGCCCGCTTCGACTACACCGTCTTGGGCGACGCGGTGAACCTGGCGGCCCGCCTCGAGGCGCTCACCAAGGAGTACGAGGTCGACGTGCTGTGCGGCGAGGCCACCGCGAGCGCGGCCCGGGGCTTCGTCTTCCGCGAGCTCGACCACGTGCGCATGAAGGGCAAGGATCGCCCGGCCCGCATCTTCGAGCTGTGCGGCGCGCTCGGCGACGACGGCGTGCCGACCGCGGCCGAGCTGACGACCTGGGCCCACGCGCTGGCGGCCTACCGGCGCCGTGAGTTCGGCGACGCCGCGGTGCAGTTCTTGGCGCTGGCTGCCGATCGCCCGGGCGATGGCGCGGCTCGCGTGATGGCGCGTCGGGCGCGCGATCTTGCCGAGGCTGCTCCCGGCGCCGACTGGGACGGCGTATACGATCAGAGATCGAAATGAGCCCCCGGATGATCGTCCTCGACTTCGATGGCACCATGACCGACGCCGAGGCGGAAGGTGCGCCGTTCCGCACCGGCTACCTCGAGGATCTGTGCGCGCTGGTCGGCGTCGATAGCGACGACAGCCACGTCGCCGCCATCATCGCCGAGGTCGAGGCCAACCTGGCCCGCCACCCCGAGCAGCATCCGTTTCGGTGGAAGGGCAAGGCGGTCGCGCCGGCCGCGGTCGATCCCTACCTGCGCATGGTGCCGATCGCCGACGCGATCTTCGACGCCTACGGCGCGTTCCCCAACCCCACCGATCGCGGTCGCCTCACCGGCGGCGTGCTCTACAAGCACAACTACGCCTTCACCAAAGGTCGCCCGGTGTTTCGCCCGGGCGCCGCCGACGTGCTGCGCGCGCTGGCCGGCACCGAGACCTTCGTCGTCACCAACTCCCACACCGCCGCGGTCGCCGAGAAGATCCAGATCCTCGATCGCGACGGTGGCGGCGGCGTGGCCTGGCTGGCCCCGCGGGTCCGCGGCAACGCCCAGAAATTCGAGGTCGATGACGCTTGGGACGGCGTGCCCGCCGAGCTGGCGATCCCGGGCCTGCCCGACCGCGCCGTGCTGCTGCGCCGTCGCTGTTACCACGATCGCCTGCGCGATCTGCTGGCCGGCGCCGACTCGACCTGGGCCGAGCTGGTCGTGGTCGGCGACATCTTCGAGCTCGACCTCGCGCTGCCGCTGGCGATGGGCGCGCGGGTGGTCTTGGTCGCGAGCGGGCACACGCCGCGCTACGAGATCGAGTACGTCGGCGGCCAGCCCCGCGGTCGGGTCGTCGGGGGGCTGCCCGAGCTGCTGGATTTCATCGGCTTACCCGACGCGCCCGCAGCTTGACTCCCAAGGTGGTCCTGGCAGGCTCCCGAGCGATGAGCTCCTCCTCGGACAAGGTGATCCTGTCGTGCGCGTTGACCGGCGCGGTGACCACCAAGAAGCACTGCCCCGCGATCCCGTACACGCCCGCCGAGATCGGGGAGGAGGCGCGGCGCGCGTACGAGGCCGGCGCGACCATCGTCCACATTCACGCCCGCACCGACGAGGGCGCGCCGACCTGGGACACCGCGGTCTTCGCCAAGATCATGGAGGAGGTCAAGGCGCGCAGCCCGGTGCTCATCAACTGGTCGACCGGCGGCGCCGGCCCGATGACCGACCGCATCGCGCACCTGGCGCTCAAGCCCCACATCGCCGCGCTCAACATGGGCTCGATGAACTACGCCAAGTGGAGCGACTCCAAGAAGGAGTTCGCGTTCAAGTTCGTCTTCGCCAACCCCTTCGAGGACATCATCGCGTTCGCCAAGCACATGAAGGCCAACGGCGCGAAGCCCGAGATGGAGTGCTTCGACACTGGCCACATGCACTCGCACACCGTGCTCGAGAGCCTCGGGCTCCTCGACAAGCCGTATCACTTCTCGTTCATCATGGGCGTGATGGGCGGTATCCCGGCCACCGCGCGCCACCTGGCGTTCCAGGCCCAGAACGTGCCGGCCGGCTCGCGCTGGAAGGTCATCGGCATCAGCCGCGAGCAGTGGCCGCTGGCGATGGCGGCCTTGTGCTTGGGCGGTGACGTCCGGGTCGGGCTCGAGGACAACTTCTACTTGCCCGACGGCACGATGGCGTCGTCCAACGGCGAGCTGGTCGCCGCCGCCGCGCAGATGGTGGGCCTGTCGGGGCGCAAGGTCGCCTCCCTCGAGGACACCAAGGCGCTGTTGTGGCCCGACGGCGGGAACAACCCCTGGTGATCGACTCCCCGCGCTACCGACGCGAGGTCCAACGGGCCAGCGAGCTCGCCCGCGCGGCCGGCGCGCTGGTGGTCGAGATCCGTGATCGGGGCCCCCTCGCCGTCGAGCACAAGGCCGGCGACGAGCCGGTGACCGTCGCCGATCGCGCCGCCTCGGAGCTGGTGGTGGCCGGGCTGCGAGCCGCCTTTCCCGACGACGTCATCGTCAGCGAGGAGTCGGCCGACGATCTGGCGCGCATCTCGGCGCGGCGGGTCTGGTACGTCGATCCCATCGACGGCACCAAGGACTTCATCCGGGGTGGCGACGGCTTCTCGGTCATGATCGGCCTGTGCGTCGACGCTCGGCCGGTGATGGGCGTGGTGTACCAGCCGATCGGGGCCGGCCTGTTCGCGGCCGCCGACGACGCCGGCGCGTGGCTGTCGGCGCCCGGGCTCGCCGATCGTCGGCTCGCGGTGTCGGACGTGACCGACGTCGCCGCGATCCGGCTGGTGGCGTCGAAGTCGCACCGCTCGCCGGTCATCGACGAGGTCAAGAGCGCGCTCGGCATCTCCAACGAGCTCAACATCGGCTCGGTGGGTTTGAAACTGGCACTGATCGCGCTCGGCGAGCGCGACCTGTACGTGAACCCGTGGCCCAAGTGCAAGGCCTGGGACACCTGCGCGCCCGAGGCGATCTTGCAGGCCGCCGGGGGCACGCTCACCGACACCGCGGGCCGACCGGTGCGCTACGACGAGGTCGAGCTGGGTCGCCTCGACGGGCTGGTGGCGTCCAACGGCCGGGTCCACGCGGCGGCGCTGGCTCGCCTGGCCTCGCTGTTCCCGCGCAGATAGCTCCGAGCATCGACCGCGCCGCGCGCGCCGCCGAGCTCGACGAGCTGACGGTGCGGCCCGCCCGCTCGAAGCTCAGGTGCCGGCGATGGTCATGTGCGAGACGCGGAACGTCGGGCACACCGTCGAGCTGCGGGCGTCGTGGTCGTCGCCGAGGCAGTCGATGCGCTGGAGCAGCTGATCGAAGTTGCACGAGATCGTGATCTCGCTGACCGGGAACGTCAGCTTGCCGTCCTCGATCCAGAAGCCCGACGCGCCGCGCGAGAAGTCGCCGGTCACCGGGTTGAAGCCGAAGCCCATCATCGACGTGACGTAGAGGCCGCGCCCGGTCGTGCGCAAGAGCGCTTCGACCGTCGTGGTGCCGCGGTCCATGATCAAGTTCGACGTCGTCGGGCCGGGATTGCCGCCGATGCCGCGCCCCGACGAGCCGGTCGAGGCCCGACCCAGCTTGCGCGCGCTGTAGGTGTCGCACAGCACGGTCTCGAGCACGCCGCCGCGCACGATGACGTTGTCGCGCGTGGGCAGGCCGTCGCCGTCGAAGGGCCGCGAGCCGGGCGCGCGCGGCAGGTGCGGCCGATCGGTGATGGTCACCAGCGGCGACGCGATGGGCGTGCCCTCGCGGCCGATGAGGTACGTCGACTTGCGCCAGAACGACGAGCCGTTGGCCACCGAGAACACGGTGCCGACGATCGAGCGGCCGGCCTCGGGATCGAACACCACCGGGCATTCCTGGGTCGCGACCTTGCGCGAGCCGAGCTGCGCGACGGTGCGGCGGGTGGCCTCGCGACCGACCGCCTCGGGATCCTCGAGCCGCGACAGGAACCGGTCCGCGCTCCACCAGTAGCCGTTGCGCTTCTTGGGCGTGGCCTCGGTGAGGTCGTCGCAGATCGGCTCGACGTAGAACGAGGCGTAGCTGCCGCGATACCCGCCGACGAAGCCACCCGAGGTCGCGAACGCGGTCGCGCCGATCACCCGCGACCAGGTCGCGCCGTCGGAGTTGGTGACCCGGGCATCGGCCGCGCGCGAGGCCCGCTCGCCGACGATGCACTGCTGCATGGCCCACTTGGCGTCGACCTCGCCGACCTTGTCGTCGTAAAGATCGAGCTCGGGGAACTCGCGCGCGAGGTCCTTGGGATCGGGCAGCTCGGCGAACTCGTCGGGCTCGGCCAGCTCGGCGAGCGCCACGCTCTCGGCGACGAAGGACTCGAGCGAGCGGTCGCGCAGATCCGACGAGTAGGTGACCGCGCGCCGGCCGCCCTTGAAGACCCGCAGGCCGATGGCGCGGCTGCCCGCCTCCTGGACCAGCTCGGGCTCGCCGACGCGGACCTTGACGGTCAGCTCGGAGCCGTCGCGCACCAGCACCTCGGAGGCGTCGGCGCCGGCGCGCTTGCACAGCTCGACGGTCTTGACGGCGAGGTCGTTCAGCTCGCGGACTTGGGCTTGGGAAATCGACGCGCTCATGATGTCTGGGTCCCTCCGACGGTGATGCTGCCGATACGGACGCTCGGCGTGCCGACGCCGACCGGCACCGACTGGCCGTCCTTGCCGCAGGTCCAGATGCCGTCGCTGAGCTGGTAGTCGGTGCCCAGCATGTCGACCTTGCGCATCGCCTCGGGGCCGTTGCCGATGAGGTTCACGCCCTTGAGCGGCGCGGTCAGCTTGCCGTCCTCGATGAGGTAGCTCTCGGTCAGGCTGAAGACGAAGTCGCCGTTGGAGATGTTGACCTGGCCGCCGCTGAAGCGCTTGGCGTAGATGCCGCGCTTTACCGACGCGATGATCTCCTCAGGGTCGTGAGGTCCGGCCATGAGCAGCGTGTTGGTCATGCGGGGCAGCGGCATCGAGCGGAACGACTCGCGGCGGCCGTTGCCGCCCGGCGTCACGCCGAAGTGCTTGGCGCTGAGCCGGTCGTGCATGTAGCCGACCAGGGTGCCCTCCTCGATGAGCACGTTGCGCTGGCCGACGAAGCCCTCGTCGTCGACGTTGATCGAGCCGCGCGACGCGCCGATCGTGCCGTCGTCGATGATCGTGCACAGCTTCGACGCCACCTGCTGGCCGAGCTGGCCGGTGTAGTTCGACGTCTCCTTGCGGTTGAAGTCGGCCTCGAGCCCGTGGCCAACCGCCTCGTGCAAAAGGATGCCGGAATCACCAGGCCCGAGGACGACCGGCATCTCGCCGGCCGGGGCGTCGCGGGCGTCGAGCATCGCGATCGCGATGCGGGCGGCCTCGCGGCCGTGCGCCTCGGCGCTCTTGTCGGCCTGCGCGAAGTAGTCGAGGCCGAAGCGGCCGCCGCCACCCGAGCTGCCGCTCTGGCGCTTGTCGCCGTCCTCGGCGATCGCCGACACCCCGAAACGCATCATCGGCTGGATGTCGCGGGCCATGCGGCCCTCGGAGCTGAACACCAGCACCTCCTTGATCTGCTCGACGAAGGACGCGTCGACCTTCACGATGCGGGGGTCGTAGGCGCGGGCGGCGCGGTCGGCCGCGTAGAGCAGCGCGAGCTTGTCGGCGGGCGGCTCGAGGAGCGACAGCTTGGACACGCTGTAAAAGTCGGGGATCTGGACCAGCTGCGCGTTGACCGCCTTGCCATGGCCGCCACCGACGGCGATCTGGCCGGCGATGCGCGCGGCGTGCTCCATCTTCTCCCAGGCCAGGTCCTCGGTGAACGCGTAGCCGGTGGCGTCGGCCTTGGTGACCCGCACGCCCAGGCCGAGGGTGACGCCGCGACCGACGCTCTTCACCTTCTCTTCCTGCAGCGAGTAGTCGGCGGTGACGCGGAACTCGAAGTAGAGGTCGGCGGAGTCACCGCCGGACTCGAGGGCGATCGACAGCAGGCGCTGGGCCAGCGCAGCGTCGACAGCGGCCTCGCCGCCGGGCGCGAAGGGCGCGGACAGCTCGGGGGGCGCGTGGGTGGGCATGACCGCGACTATAGCGGGCCCGCGCCGAGGCGCAGGCCGCGTCAGCCCGGCATTTCGGCGCGCGCAGGTAAGACGTTTACCATCGCAGGATCGATCGCGAAGACGTCGGGGAACAGACCGTGCATATCGTCGATGCCGGCCTTGATTTCTCCCTCCGAACAGCAAAGCAACGAAGCGGCGGTGTCCCAGCTCACGATCGCGCGCTCGGCGGCCGCCACGACTACCGCGCTGAACCTGCCGGCCCGAGCCGGATGATCGACCAACGGGCGGATGGGATGGAAAGCTAGGGTGTAACCCTCCTGCCCCTCCCAATCGACCTGCGGGCGTCGGTTCGGCGCGACGATGGTCTCGAGTGGCATCGAACGTTGCAGCCCGTTCCAGATCTGGTAACGCCCGGCGGTGAAGCTGATCCCGAAAGCATCGAGCACCAGGCGGAGCGCTTGGTTGTCGCCTGCCTCGTAGCGCCTGACCGCCTCGTGCTGCGGAGCCAGGAACTGCACGGCGAACGCGATGGCGCGCTGCTCGACGCGATCCGTGCGGAGATCTGCGCGGGACTCCAGTTCGGCGTATTCGTCCACACGCAGATCGAGGAGATGCTCGTCTGGATCGAACAGCAAATGACAAAGCTCGTGCGCGAGCGTCGATCGCCGCACCGATGCGTCGGCGTTTTTCCCCTGAATGTTGAGCACAATCGCTCGCCGCCCTGTGTCCGACCGAACGGTCGCGCCAGCGATTCGCTCACCCAGCGGCGCCTGAATGACGGGAACCGCCAGACGACGCTCGACCAAGTCGCGCATCGAGGCCACTGGTTCGACGCCGAGTTCGAGAACTGATCGAACCTGATCCGCGAGTTCGTACCCGACCTCGTACGCTGGCCGCCATCGCCCACCGTAGTCCGACGACACATCGAACGAATGGCGCGACGTGCCGAGCCCAAGTTTTGCCTCGAGACGGAGTTGTGTCATGGCGACCCACGACGCTTCCGCGAGCGCGACCACCCCCGACGGCTGCAGCGCGTCCCGATCATCGGCGAGTCGCCGCAGTCGGACTGCCAAGCGCTCGTTGCCAGAGCGATCGGCGCGAAATGAGATCAGCCGCTCGTCCAACCCGAGCACGCGCGCCACGGCCTCGTACTCACGAATGGGCCGACGCTTCGAGGCTTCGAGCGCTTCGATGATCTCGCGTGGGAGCCCCGTCTTCGACACCAGACTCCTCACCTGGAGCCCCAATTGTTCTCGCCGTTCTTTCAGCGTGCGTCCGGCCGAGCGGGGATCGTCCACGAGCAACGAGCTCCCTTCGAGCGCGACCTCGCAGAGCCGGTCGAAGCCGTATGCATCGAGTGCTTCCTGGGCCGTGAGCCGCCGTCCCGTCGCTCTGGAAGACTCATCGAACGAAAGCTGATCTAGACCGCGAACGAAACCCTGGGTCGAGCCGACAGCGCGCGCCGCGGCGGTCGGCCCTTCGCCGGGGCCGAACACGGCATCGAGGAGACGAGTGTCGACGGTGGTCATCGGAACACCCGTGCCGGTCGATCGTTCTCGATGTCCCAACCCGCAGACACCACGTTGAACCCCAACGACTCGATGACCGACATCGCGTCCTCGAGATGCGCAGGCGACTTCGCGGTGAAGCGTCCCGAGCCGCCGTTGGCGTAGATCCGCTGCGGATCCACGGCATCGAGCCACAGCTCACCGCCACAGCAGGCTGGGGCGCCACCGGTCAGGTTCGTGTGCTTCGCGACGCCCAATGACAAGGGTGGAGGGTGGACGGTCGGGGCGCTCTCCAACAGCACGCGAACCGCTTCGGGGACGATCACCCAAAGGTGCAGGCCATCTCGGTATCCTGCACGCGCGACCGTGGGCATGGCAGCCACGCACGTCGGAAGCCGGCCTACACCGTCATCCTCGGTCAACAGCCGGTACGCGTCGGGCGCATCAGGGGCACCTGGCCTCGCCGCATTCGGCTCGTTGGGAGGGTATTTCCCAGCGAACTCCGTCAACTCATTGCGCCGCGATCACACGCCAAAGCCGCCGCTCGCGCACTGCCGCGCGATGAAGATCCTAGCGACGGGCTACTTGTTGTCGCGACCGGGCACGGCGCGGATCGCGCTCTCGGCGGCGGCGGCGGCAGCGGCGATCTCGGCCTCGGAGCCGCCTAGCCACAGGCGGCCGAAGGCGCCAAACGCGATCATCTCGAGGACGCGGATATTCGCGGCCTTCTCGGCCTCGTTGGCGGCCAGCGCGGCGTAGGCCGCCGGGTGGACCTCGAGGATGTAGAGGGTCTGACCGGCGACGATCATGTCGCCGTGGCGCATGCGGTTGATGAGCTGGCTCTGGTGGCCGTCGAGCCCGGTGATGATCTGCGACGACACGATGCGCGGCTTGAGGCCGTCCTCGCGCTTGACGCCCATCTGCTTGGTGATGGCGTCGACGGCAGCCTCGACCTGACCGCGATCGGCGTCGTGCAGCTCGAGCATGCCGTAGGCGCGCTCGACGATCTGCATGCCAGGCCGGCAGGTCGTGGCCTTGAGCGCCACGTCGGTGAGCTGGTTGATCGCGATGCCGGGCGCGATCTCGATGAACATCGCCGCCTCGTACTCCTTGGGCATGAAGCCGGCGCAGACGGTCTGCAAGAAGCCGGTGAGCTGCGGCTGCAGCGAGTCGAGGATGGTCAGCGCGCGCAGCTCCATAAGCGAGCGCGACGCTAACACGACTCGCGCACGGTCACTGCACGGTCACTGCACGGTCGCGGTGATCGTCGTCGTGGCGTCGGTCGACCCGCCGATCGAGTCGATGCCGCCGGCCTTGACCTCGCCCGCCGAGCCGGCGGTCTTCACGGCGGTGCCGTTGAGCGGCGGCATGTGGCGCAGGGTGAACGTGAGCGCGCCGGTGCCGGCGACCGCGACGAACGTGTTGGAGAGCCCGATCGGCAGGCCGTTGGCGTCCATGTCCGCGTAAGCGTGCGTGATCGGCGCGCCGGCGTGGTCGCTGGCCGGGCCGTTCACCGCCGTGCCGGTGAAGAACACCAGGTGCTCGACGCCCTCGTCGCGGACCTCGTTGGTGATCTCCACGGGCGGATCCGCGAGCTTGTTGAGGAAGCGCACCGTCGCGGTGTAGCTGCCAGGCGCCAGGGTGAGCGGCGTCAAGATCGGCGCGGCCCCGCCGTCGCCGTCGGGATCATCGAAGCCGGCGGTCACCGCCGTGCCGCCGCCGGTCGGCGTGACGGTGAGGGTCAAGGTGGTGATGACCTCGTTCTCGTTGCCGCCGCCGCCGTCGTCGCCACAGGCGGCGACACTGACGAGGCTGGTGAAAATCAGTGCGGACATGAGGATGCGCATGGTGGAACTTTCTTCAGGGTTGCGGTTGCGGAGACGTGAAGTGGAGCGAGAGCCGCAGCACCGCTTCCCAACCGGGCTGGTCGGCGAAGTAGCGCAGCAGGCTCGTGTAGTCGCGGTAACGAGCGTTGGTCAGGTTCGAGCCGGCGAGCGCGAGCTTGAAGATCCGGTCGCCGTCGTGGAGCTCGGCGCCAGCCTCGACGCCGAGGAGCGCGTACCCGGCCGGCGGCGGGGCCAGATCGGCGGCCAGGTCGAAGCGATCCTGGCGCGCGACGTAGGTGCCCGACACCGTCGCGAAGACCTCGTGCGCGCCGGCGAGGTGGGCCCGTCGCACCGTCGCGGTGCCGGCCAACCGATCGGGCGGCACGAAGACCAGGTAGGAATTGTCGGTGCGGTTGCGGGCACGGACCAGGGAGGCCTGGGCGCCGAGCTCGAGCCAGTCGACCGGCGTAACGGTGACGCCGCCGTCGGCGCCGTAGAACACCGCGTCGACCGGCCGGGTGACGAATCGCGGGAAGACCCCGCGGATGAGGGTGTCAAAGATGGGCCGACCGTTGGCGTCGATCGCTGGCGCGAAGTAGATGTAGTCGTCGATCAGGTTGCCGTAGACCGACGCCTCGCCGCGCAGCCGATGGCGATCGACCGCCAGCGTCAGCGAGGTCGAGTAGGTCGTCTCGGACCCGAGGTCGGGCTTGCCGAGCGCGAGCACCGGGAAGGTCGGCGCGGTGCCGTTGAGGTACTGCTCGTCGGGGCTGGGCGGCCGGGTCGCGGTGGACAGGTCGAGCTTCACCGACCAGGCCTCGGTGAGCTGGCGCAGCGCGCCGATCGACAGCGACGGCACCGCGAAGGTCGAGGCGCAGTCGAACGCCGCCTCGGGATCGGTGCCGGCCGGCGCGCGGCAGCCATCCGCGGCGATCTGGCCGCTGCGCACCAGGCGGCTGAAGTCGCGCCGCTCGATCCCGGCAGTGCGGCGCACCACGTCGAAGCGCACGCCGGCCTCGAGCTCGAAGTCGTGGCCGACCAGGCGCTCGATCGCGAAGGCGCCGCCGCTCCAGCCGTCGTGGCTGGGCACCAGCTGCAGGCCGGAGTAGCGGTTGGTCTGCACCATCGCGGCGACGCCGACCGAGCCGTGCAGGTGGAGGTGCGGGCTCACGTGCAGCGGCCGATGCGCGAACGTCAGGTCGGCGTCGTGGGTGAACAGGCGGAAGTGGAACTGCGAGCCGGTGGTGGCCTGCCGGACCACGTCGTACTCGTCGCGCAGATCGTGCTGGAACGCGTAGGTCGCGGTGAGCGTGCCGAGGCGGCCCCGGGTCCAGGTGCCGCGGGCCAGGACCAGATCGTGATCGACCGCCTGCGACGGCCGATCGATGCCGAAATCGGAGCGGTACAGCTCGACGCCGCGCGGCAGATCACGATCGAGCTGGGCGCGGAACTGCTCGATCGAGTCCATGCGCAAGCACGAGCACACGCCGAGCCGAGCCCGGTAGTGGCGGTACGACAGGCGGTAGGTCTCGCCGCGCCCGACGGTGGCGCCCAAGGTCCACTCGCGGGCGCCGGTGTTGTCGAGCGGGTAGAGCGGCGTGGCCAGCCCGCCGGCGGCGCGCAGGCTGCCCTCGAGCTGCGCGGCGTAACCGCCGGCGGTCGCGCCCTGGAGCCGGGCCGCGAGCCCGGCCCCCGGCGTGTTGGCCTGGCCGATGAGGTGCAGCTCGCCGGCGTACCCGGGCCCGCTCAGGAGCGGGGGCGGCTCGACGAGGATCGCGCCGCCGATGGCGTCGGGCCCGAGCCGGACGCCCGACGCGCCGCGCACCACGGTGAGCGCGCCGGCGATGAACGGATCGATCTCGGGGGCGTGCTCGAGGCCCCACTCCTGGGCCCGGTGGCGGATGCCGTCGACGAGGATGAGCAAGCGGCGACCGTACTGACCGCGGATGATGGGCTTGGCAGCACCGCCGCCCGAGCGGAGCTGGGTCACGCCGGGGATGTCGGAGAGCGCGTCGGCGAAGTTGCGACCCCGGGTCCGCTCGAGGGCGGCGCCGGTCTTGGTCACGGTCGAGCGCATGTCGACGTCGGGCGGCGCTTCGGCTCGCAGCTCGACGACCTCGCTGGGCGCGAGGGACACCAGGGCGAGCTCGACGGCGGCGTGGTCGACCAGCGTGAGCGCGCGGGTGTCGGCCAGGTAGTCGTCGCGGCCGACGTCGAGCGTGATCGAGCCCGGGCACAGGCCACCCAGCGTGAAGCGGCCGTCGGCGTCGGTGCGCGCGACCGGGCGGCCCGCCAGCGACACGGTGACGTCGGCGAGCGGCACGTGGCTGACCATGTCGACGACGTGGCCGTCGACGGTGCCGGTGCAAGCGGGTGCGGGTGCGGGTGCGGATGGGGGGGCGGGCTGCGCGTGCGCGGAGGCGGCGACGAGGGTGAACGCGAGCGCGACGACGACCGCGGTCGCCGCGCGAGATCCGACACGAGTGGTGACTAGCAGACGCAAGGACATCTCCCGCACGGTCCGGTTTCCGGACAGTGCGCACGGCGAGCCCGACCGACGGTTGCGGGCGATCGGCCTGGGCTGGGCAGGTCTTCCACGAACGACGACAGCGACCATCCGGTTTCCGGACAGCACGCTACGCAGGTTCGCTCAGACCGGCGGAGAGGTCTTGGGCGCGTCGACCAAGACGTCGACTGTGCGCGCGACCGGCAGCGGCACACGGGCGGCCAGGGCGGGCGCGGCCATCACGCCGACCACAGCGACCGGCCGCGCCGCGACGGTGATCGTCGCCGTGCAGCCAAGGGAGCAGTGGTGGTGGTCGCTGTCCGACTCGCCGGCTGGTGCGCGCCCATCGTCGACGGAACGATCGGGGGTGTGCGGCGCGACGTGGGTCGTCGCCTCGCCCAGGTCGATCTGCGAGCCGTGCTCACAGACCACGTGGACGTGAGCCGCGCGGTGCTGCGCTGCCAGGACCGGCGCGACCGCGAGCGTCCACACCCCGAGGAGAATGATCGCCAGCGACCACGCCCCAGGGCGTCGTCGTGCGTGGCGAACTGATCCAATCACGATCATGCGCTTACGCTGCGCCCCGCTATCTGTCAATCATTCGCGTGATTTCATCTAATCACACCGGTCGCCCACGGTCGCGCGTGCACGCCCAGCGGTATTCGGTCGCACCGCCAACGCGCGATTGACCGGCGTCGCGTGGGATGCGATCCATGCGACGTGACGCATCGGTGGCCGCTGCCGCGCTGGCTCCTGACCCTCGTGGTCGGTGCGTGTGTGCTGGCCTTGCCGCTGGCGGCGCTCCCGACGGTGGCGGCGGCGATCATCCATTGCTGCTGCGGCGACCACGACGCCGCGCACCGCTGCGCGTGCCACGACTGTCCGGCCAAGCACGACGGGGCCGCGCCGCAACACGACGCCACGATCAAGTCGTGCAACGGCGCCTCGCTCGAGCTGACGCTGGGCGGCCAACCCGCCCTCGCGCCGGCGGTCGCCGCCCGCATCCTCGACCGGGTCACGCCCGCGATCGCGCCCGCGCCCATCACGCCCCGCCGCTTGCTGCCCGAGCCTCCGCCCAGTCCTCCGCCGCGCGGGTAGCGCTGGCCGCGCGGCGCGCCGCCCTCACGGGTGGGCGTCGTCGTGCGGGTAGCTCGCTGCACCCACCCGTCGCGTCTCACCACGCGCGCGCCTCGCTGCGCGCGCCGGAGGATCGGTTCATGCGTCTCGCTCACTCGTTCGCAAGCCTCGCCTCGCTCTCCCTCACGCTCTCGCTGGTCGCCTGTGGCGACGACAGCGCGCAGCAACCCACCCTCGATGCCCCGGTCGCGATCGACGCCGGTACCAGCGCCGTCACGATCCGCTTCGCGGCCCGCGTCAACGGCGCGCCGTTCGCGTGCGGCCACAGCTATCCGAACGTCGGCGTCGCCAACTCGACCTACGTCGGCGCCGACTTCCGCTTCTTCGTCCACGACGTCGCGCTGGTCCCGCGCGGCGGCGGCGCGCCGGTGCCGGTCGCGCTCACCGTCAACGATCACCAGACCGCCGACGGCGTCGCGCTCCTCGACTTCGAGGACGGCACCAGCACCTGTCAGATGGGATCGACCGCGACCTACACCGCGCTGGTCGGCTCGGTGACCGCTGGCGACTACCGCGGCCTCACGTTCAAGCTCGGCGTGCCCTTCGGCAAGAACCACCTCGATCCGGCCGGCGCCGCCCCGCCCTACACCGACCCCGGCCTCACCTGGGCCTGGCAGTTCGGCTACAAGTTCGTCAAGGCCGACGGGATCGTCGGCGGCGCCGGCTTCAACCTGCACGTCGGCTCGACCGGTTGCCCTGGCGAGAACTTCGAGCAGCCACCCAGCGGTCCCTGCGTCAACCCCAACCTCGCGACGATCGCGCTCACCAGCTTCGACGCGACCGCCGACACCGCCGTCGCCGACGTCGGCGCGGTGCTCGCCGGCGAGGACGTCGGGGTGAACACCGCCAAGACCGCGCCCGGCTGCATGTCGTTCCCCGGCGATCCCGAGTGCGACACGGTCTTCCCCAAGATCGGCCTGCCGTTCGAGGCGGTCGCCGCCGGCCAACAGACGTTCTTCCACGTCGAGTAAGCCCATGCGCTCCCTCGTCTTCGGCCTCCTGGGCCTGGTCGCGGCGTGCGGCACCGCGCCCATCGACACCCCTGTCGATGGGGGCCTCGTCGACGCCGCCCCTCCGCTCGACGCCAGCCTCGACGCCGCCCCGGTCCCGTGGCCGTTCCCCTTGCCGCCCAACTTTCCGACGCCGCGGCTGCCGCCCGACGCGGTGCTCACCGCCGAGCTGGCCGAGCTGGGACGCTACCTGTTCTACGACGTGCGGCTGTCCGGCAATGGCACGCAGGCCTGCGCGAGCTGCCATCAGCAGGCCCGCGCGTTCTCCGACGGGCTGGTCACGCCGACGGGATCGACCGGCGATCGGCTGCGGCGCAACGCCATGTCGCTCACCAACGTCGCGTTCAACCCGTCGCAGACCTGGGCCAACCCCCAAGCCACGACGCTCGAGCGACAGGCTCTCATCCCGATCCTCGGCAAGCTCCCGGTCGAGCTCGGCGTGGCCGGACACGAGCAGGAGATCCTGGATCGGCTCGCCGCCGATGCGGCGTATCCTGCGCGGTTCGCGCGGGCGTTCCCCGACGACGCTGCGCCGATCGGCTGGCCGAACATCGTGAGCGCACTGGCCGCCTTCGAGCGACGGCTGATCTCCGGCGACGCGCCGGTCGATCGCTTCCGGGCTGGGGACACCGCCGCGATCAGCGACGCCGCGAAGCGCGGACAGGCGATGTTCTTCAGCGAGACGCTCGAGTGCCACCACTGCCACAATGGCTTCAACTTCACGATCGCCGTCGATCACAGCGGCCTCAGCGAGCAGCGTAGTCAGTTCTTCAATACCGGCCTTTACAACGTCGGAGGGACGGGCGGGTATCCTGCGGCCGACCAGGGGCTCTGGGAATTCACGTTCGTCGACAGCGATCGCGGGCGCTACCGGCCGCCGACCTTGCGCAACGTCGCGGTGACCGCGCCCTACATGCACGACGGCAGCATCGCGACGCTCGAGGAGGTGCTGGCGGTGTACGAGCGCGGCGGGCGGCTCGTCGACCGTGGCCCCCACGCCGGCGACGGCCGGGCCAATCCCAACAAGAGCCCCTTCGTCGGCGGCTTCACGCTCACGTCCGAGCAACGCGCCGATCTGCTCGCGTACCTGCGGGCGCTGACCGACGACAGCTTCCTCCACGATCCCACTCTGAGCGATCCGTTCGCGGCGCCGCCCGCAGCGCGGGCCGGCTCACCGGAGCGGCCATGACTGCGAGCCATCCTCGGCGCGGCGGGCCTCGGCTGGGCGGGCTCGTCCTCGGCGGGCTCGCGCTCGTCGGCGCCGGCGCCTCGGCCGCCGCCCAGCAGTGCCACACCGGCGTGCCCGAGCGGGTCGCGGTCCACCGCCGCGCGTGGTGGGCCACGGTGGCGACGGTCGCCACCGTCGGCGCCGGTCACCTCCGCGACCAGGAGAGCGGCTTCCTCGACGTCACGCGCGGCTACCAGACCGCGGCGCTGGTGCTAGCCGGCGGCTGGCGCCGGCTCGGCGCACGGCTGACGCTCGGCGGCTCGCGCGTCGACCAGCACGGCGCCGGCATCGGCGATCTGCGGGCCGCGATCTCGGTCGAGGTCACGCCGCGCGCCGCCCGGGTGAGCGCCGGGGCATCGGCCGCGCTGGCGATACCGACCGGCGACGCCGACACCGGCCGCGGCATGGGCCACGTCATGGTGGCGGGCGGCGCGTGGGCCCGCGTCGGGCTGGGCCGCCGCACCACGCTCGAGGCCAGTACGTCGTACGCGCGGGCGGTCGGCGACGGGGCCGTGCACGCCGCCCACCTGCATGGCAGCGCGCTGTGGCCGCTCGTCGATCCGATGAACGCGGTCGAGGTGGCGACGACCGTCGACGCCGCGGTCGTCATCGTGCCCGAGCGGCTCACGATCCGGGCCGGCGCCCTGGCCGCGCTGCCGGTCGAGCGCGGCGCGCGCCGCGTGGTCGCCAGCCTCGGGGCCCGCCTCGATCGCGGGCCGATGAACCTGGCGGCGACGATCAGCCGACCGGTGGTCGGCGACCCGTTCGTCGCGCGCGGCCAGGTCGAGGTCGGCTACCGCTTCTGACTACAGCGTGTAGCCCACGGTCGCGAGCGCGGTGAGCGGCATGCCGGGCGTGAAGTGGACGTCCTCGACGAGGTCGGCGGTCGGTGACACCCGCGACTCCTCGGCGAACTGGGCCTCGCGCCAGTCGACGTTGAGCAGGTTGTTGATCGTGAGGCCCAGCTTCAGCCGCTTGCCGAGCTGCTTGGCGGCGACCACGTCGACCAGCACGAAGCCCTCGGCGGTGAGCGAGCCGTCGTCGTTGGCGGGACGGTCGCCGATGCCGCGGGTGCGCAGCGACACGAAGTCCGCGCCGCGATGCACCGCGACGCCGGCCCCGCCCATGATGCGGGGCGCCAGCGCGAGCGCGCCGCCGTTGCCGGCGTTGGCCACGAACGTCGAGCGGCCGACCGCGAGGTTGGCGTCGAACGTCAGCCACGAGGCGGCGTCCCACGACAGGTCGACGTCGATGCCGTAGCGGCGCGTCGGGTCCGAGGCCTCGGTGCCGCCGGCGTCGCCGCTCCACACCTGCTCCGAGGCCAGGTGCAGGTACCAGACGTCGAGCGACGCGTGCAGCCCGGCCTGGGGCGCGACCCGCACGCCAGTCTCGGCGCCGACCGCCCGCGCCAGCGCGCCCTCGCCGTCGCTGGCCACCGCGGCGCGGGCGTCGTTGGAGTGGAAGCCGAGGCCGCCGTTGACGAAGGCCTCGACGCCATCGCTCACGCGGATGATCGCGGACAGCTTGGGGCTGACGATTGATTTTCGCGCCTCTCCACCGAGGGTGGCAGCGGTCATCGCGGTCTCGGGGTCGAGATCCTCGACGCGCCACAGGTACTGATCGAAGCGCAGGCCGGCCAGCAGGCGCAGGCGGGAGCCGATCGACACGTCGTCCTCGACGTAGGCCGCCAGATCGAGGATCTGGTTGTCGGCGCGGTTGCACGGATTGAGGTTCTCGCCGAAGCAGCTCGGCAGCCGCACCCGCTTGGCGGCGTGCCACAGGCTGGCGGTGGTGTCGTCGTAGCGGACCTGCAGGCCAGCGGTGACCAGGCCCGCGACCTTGCCGGCGCGGTGCAGCCGCTGGTACGTGGCCTGGCCGCCATACATGCCGCGATCGTCGGTCTGGTTGATCTCGTCGCCGTTGACCGGGTCGCGCGCATAGAGCGTGAAGTTCGAGTAGAGGTCGAGCTGGTACTTGAGCGCGTAGCCGTGGACCGCCCACTGCCCACGCGCCGGCTGGCCCACCGTGTAGCCGCCGCTGGCGCTGTAGCGCGACGACGAACCGCCCTCGCTGGGATCGACCGAGCCGAAGCGATCGAGCGCGCCGCTCGCGACCAGCCGCGACGGCACCTGGCCCGACTGGTTCCAGTCGGCGGTGTAAAACGTGCCGCCCAGACGCAGCTCGCCGGGGCCGACCTGGCCGCGCCACTTGGCGAGCGCGGTGCCGCGCCGGAACTCCTGCGGGTTGATGAACGGGCCGTCGGCGTAGCCGACCTCGCCAGCGACCAGCAAGCGACCGGGTCCGAGCTGCGGGCTGGCCATGCCGACCAGGCGCGACGCCAGGTGCTTGGCCGCGACCGGCCCCGCGAGCTCGCTGCCGACGGTGGTCTGCAGCGCGCCAGTACCTTCGGGCACCTCGTCGATGGTCCGCATCTGCAGCGCGCCGGCGGTGTAGAAGTCGCCGAAGCGCGCCGCGTAGGGGCCCTTGCTCATGTCGACCGACGCGACGGTCTCGGGGATGAGCCAGTGGGTGTCGGCGTAGCCCTGGCCGTGGCCGTGGCTGGTGAGGTTGACCGGGATGTCGTCGACGAAGACCGCGACGTCGGTGCCGTGATCGGCGTCGAAGCCGCGCAAGAAGTACTGATCTGACTTGCCGCCGCCGGCGTGCTGCGACACCACGAGGCCGGGGATCTGGCGCAGCAGATCCGACGGCGTGTTGTGCGGTCGGCGCCGCAGCTCGGTCTGGGCGAAGTGGATCGACGACGCCGACTCGGCGGGCGCGGTCGACTCGAGGATGATGACCTCGTCGGCCGACTGCTCGGCGGCTTCGGCCTCGGCTTCGGCCTCGGCCTGGGTGAGCGCGGAGGTCGGCGGCGGCGCGACCGGCGTGGCTTGAGCGGCGGCCGAGCCGAGGCTGGCGGCGAGGAGTGCGGGCGCGAGGCCCGCGGTGAGGCGTGTGCGTGACATGAGAGCTCCGCAAAACGAGCACGTGCAGGCACGACCGTGCCGAAGCGCGATCGTGCACGACGACGCGTGGCGTGATCGCCCGCGTCCGATCAGGTCGCGATCGACCGGCTCGGTGGCGCGCGCGCGCTGGGATCCGGAGGCGGGATCGCGGCGGACAGCCGCGCGATCCGGTGCGTTACGGGGAGGATCGCGCGTGGCACCTGCAGCGGTGCGGTCTGCACGATCGGCGGCGAGGCCAGCGCGAGCGCACGGTGCGCCAGGCTGTGGCCGGCGTGGCCGGGATCGAAGGGCACCGGCGCGTGGAACCCGCTCGAGATCGGATCGGGATCGTCGAGCGGCGGCGTGAAGCCGTGGCTGTGCGCGCTGCCGCCGTGAGCGTGCCACGCGTCGTCGAAGTGGACCGTGACCACCGGGCCGGGCTCGGCGTCGTGGACGTGCCGCGCCAGCCGGGCGTGGAGCGCGACGTGGAGCCCGGGCGCCAGCTCGACGCCGAGCAGCCACAGCGCGCACGCGATCACCGCCGCGATCCGCAGCTCGCGCCGGCTCCGAGACGGACGCGTCCGCAAGGTCCTCATGCTCTCACGTCTGGCGCTACGAGCCAGCGCTCCTAACGGACCATCACCGATCCCGCGAGCGCGGCGGTGCGTGGTGTTCCGCTGCCGCGTCACCTCCGAGTAGGGAGCGAGGCGTGGCCGCGCGAGGCGGATCGCGAGCGCCCCCGCAGTCGAGCGACGAAGGCGTACGCTTGTACGTCGAGGAGCGAGCGAGGAGGTAAGCCGCGAGGCGCCCGCGCCGCCGCGCCGCTGCCCCCGAGAGGGGTGACGCAGTAGTGTTAAGCTGCCGCGTGCGTCGCGTGCCCTGGCTGATCCTCGCGCTGGTCGCGCTGGTCGCCATCGGCGCGTGCGGCCCCCAAGGCCGGAGCCGATCGTCGACCAGCGGGTCAGCCCGCACCTCGGCGCCGTCGGCGCGCAGCGTGCTGGCCGCGTACCTCGACGCGACCTTCGGTGGCCACCACGAGCGGGCCTGGAACCTGCTGACCCGCGCTGATCAACAGCGCACCGCGCGCGCCGGCTACGTCGAGGAGCAGCGCAACCTGGCCGCGACGCGCGCGCAGGTCGCGGCCCTCGGCAAGGCCCACCACCGGATCGGTAAGCTCACCGAGCAAGGCGATCGCGCCAGCGCCACGGTGGTCTTGACCAGCGGCCTGGGCCGCGAGTCGCTGCGCTTCGTCCTGCGCCGCGAGCGGGGCCGCTGGCGCGTCGACTACCGCGAGTCTTGGTCGACGCCATAATTTCGCGCGCCATCCGAGACCTCGAGCGGTAGCCGAGACTTCGAGCGGCAGCCGAGGCCCGCTCGCGCATCCACGCGCGCTGGACGTCCACCGGGCGCCGCGGCGGGAACCGCTAGCGACGGGGCGGACCCTTGCGGATCGGCTTGCCGCCGGCCGGGCGCGCGGCGCCGCGAGCGGGACCGGTGGTGCGGGCCGGCTTGCCACCGACGGGACGTGACGCCCCGCGCTGGGCGCCGACCGGCCGCGCCGAGCGACCAGCGGGCGCGGGACGGTCGCTCGGACGTCCACCCGGCGCGGGACGGTCGCCACGCGGCGCGGGACGGTCGCCGCCGAAGGAGCGTCCGGGGCTCGGACGTCCACCGGGCGCGGGACGGTCGCCACGCGGCGCGGGACGGTCGCCGCCGAAGGAGCGTCCGGGGCTCGGACGTCCACCGG
>Ga0209181_10000789_pt1 | contig 58278 bp, 49 predicted proteins | sample MAT05_FD_187208 | JGI IMG/M metagenome (GOLD analysis project Ga0209181, IMG submission 187208) | Freshwater microbial communities from Lake Fryxell liftoff mats and glacier meltwater in Antarctica - MAT-05 (SPAdes) (version 2) | ecosystem: Environmental > Aquatic > Freshwater > Ice > Liftoff...
AAGCAACACGCCAGCGAGCAGGGCGGCGCGGAGGTCGTGATGTTGCGCGATGGATTCCTCACGGAAGCATCGGCATCAAACGTGTTCTGCGTGTTCGGCGACACCATCGTTTCAGCGCCCAAGGACAATCACATTCTGGGCGGCATCACGCTGGACGCGGTGTTCGATCTCGCGAAAAAAGCGGGTATGAAACTGGAAGTCCGTCCCGTGTCGGAGGCAGAGATGTGGGCTGCGGACGAGATGTGGCTCTCATCCTCCAGCAAAGGCGTGCTCGCGATTACCACGCTGGATGACAAACCGATTGGCAATGCCGCGCACAAAGGCAAACCGGGTCCTGTGTTCAAGAAAATGTTTGCTCTGGTTCAAGCGGATTTGTACGGCCATGACTGAACCCATACATCCCGCACAGACTCCCGCCAAGGTCGCGGCGTACAAAGACACGCTGTTCGAGTTCCCGACCGACTATCCGTTGAAAGTCGCGGGCAAAAACACGCCCGGCCTTGAAGCAACGGTGGTCGAAATTGTGAGCCGTCACGTCAAAGATTTTGATCCAACAACGGTGACGGTGCGTGAATCTAGCGGTGGCAAATACCTCGCCGTGTCGGTGAATTTTGTCGCGCAATCCAAAGCGCAACTGGATTCGCTGTATCAGGATTTGACCGATCACATAGACGTTGTCTGGGCGCTTTAGATAGGCCATTCTTCGTGAAAATCCGGTCGTTGGGTCGCGTTGACTATGAAACCGCGTGGGCCGACATGCGCGCCTTCACCGACGCCCGCACGAACGGAACAGAAGACGAACTCTGGATCGTTGAACACCCGCCCGTGTTCACTCAGGGCGTTGCAGGCAAGCCGGAACACCTCCTGCTCAATCCGCTCAATATCCCCGTCGTCAAAACAGATCGAGGCGGGCAAATCACTTATCACGGGCCGGGGCAGGCCATGCTTTATGTGCTGTTTGATCTGAAGCGCGCTGGGTATGGCGTGCGTGAGTTGGTGATGCGGATTGAGAATGCGGTGATCGCGACGCTGGCTTCGTTTGCAATTGCGGCCTACGGCAAGCGTGATGCGCCTGGGGTTTATGTCAAGTTGAAAGAGCCTGAAGAAGCCAAAATTGCCTCACTTGGCCTGAAGATAAGAAATGGTTGCACCTATCACGGCGTCGCGTTCAACGTGGACATGGATTTAACGCCGTTTTCCTTCATCAACCCTTGCGGCTTTGAGGGTTTGCAGGTGACTCATCTACATGAGTTGGGCGTGAAAGTGCCTCTGGACGCGGCTGGAACGGCGTTGGCCCACGAACTCGAACGAAAATTGAATGCGCCCGCTACGTGACAAAATAGGGCGATGGACATCGCTATTTCATCAGCCGTAACCACTGACTCAACGTTGCCGAGTAACGCGCAAGGCGTCAAGCATAAAGGCGAAGGCAAAACCGCTCGCATCCCGATCAAGGTGGTCGCCGCGCCAATGCTGCGCAAGCCGGACTGGATTCGCGTGAAAACGCCCACCGGCGAGGCCGCAGCCCGCTTCGGCGAGATCAAGAAAATCCTGCGCGAACACAATCTGCATTCGGTGTGCGAAGAGGCGAGCTGCCCGAACATCGGCGAATGCTTCGGCAAGGGCACGGCCACCTTCATGATCATGGGTGACATCTGCACTAGGCGCTGTCCGTTTTGCGATGTCGGCCATGGTCGCCCCAATCCGCTCGACATTGACGAGCCGAAAAATCTGGCTAAAACCATCGCCGCGCTGCGCCTGAAATATGTGGTGATTACCAGCGTGGATCGCGACGACTTGCGCGATGGCGGTGCCGGTCATTTCGTCGAATGCATCAAGGAAGTTCGCGCGCAATCGCCACACACTACCGTTGAAGTGCTGGTGCCCGATTTCCGCGGGCGCGTCGACAAGGCGCTGGCCATTCTGGAGGCCGCGCCGCCTGACATCATGAATCACAATATGGAAACCGTGCCCCGCCTTTACAAACAGGCGCGCCCCGGTTCCGACTACGCGCATTCGCTCGCACTGCTGCGCGATTTCAAAGCGAAATTTCCAAATGTTCCCACCAAGAGCGGCCTGATGGTCGGCCTCGGTGAAACTGACGAAGAGATCCTGCAAGTGATGCGCGACATGCGCGAGCACCACATCGACATGCTGACTATCGGGCAATATTTGCAACCGTCGCAGGGCCATTTGCCTGTGCTGCGTTATGTACATCCCGATACGTTCGCCATGTTCGAGCGTGAGGCGCATGCGATGGGCTTCAAGCATGCTGCCGTTGGCGCGATGGTGCGCTCTTCGTATCACGCCGACAAACAGGCCGACGGGGTGGTTACTGCCGTTAGCACGTCGGATACTGGGTCGCCGCTTACTAATTGACCATCGCAGTATTAGCTGATCCGCTTTCGGCTGAAACTGCCGCTGATATTGGGCCAAGCGTTTAAAAACGTCAAAGCCGACTATCGGCGATTTTGACGCATAGCCCCGACGCAGATTGGCTTTAACGAAAAAGCCAAAGAATTTTTGTCGTAAATTGAGCCCCGTAAAAGGCACTGTTGTTCATGCCCACGCGCGCTTTAGTTTGGTTTAAACGTGACTTGCGCAGCGTCGATCATGCGCCGTTGCACGCTGCCGCGCTATGTGACGCCGCAGCGGGCATCTTTGTGATCGAACCAGAATGGCTGGCCAGCCCCGAGTTTGATGCGCAGCATCTGGATTTCACGCTGCAAAGTTTAGCGGTGCTCCGCTCCAGCCTGGCCGCACTTGGCCTGCCGCTGTGGGTGCGCGTTGGCTCGGTGGTGCCAGTATTTGAGGCCCTGCTCCGTGAGTTCGACTTCACTCATTTGCTGAGTCACGAGGAGACCGGTTCTGGCTGGACCTATTCACGCGATATTGCCGTGGCCGAGTGGAGCACGGCGCGCGCCGTTGTGTGGCACGAATCGCCACAAAACGGCGTGGTGCGCCGCCTTAAATCGCGCTTTGGATGGGCCCGCCGATGGGCAACGCGGATGAACGAACCCCTGATCGCTGCACCGTCAGGCTTTCCCGGAGTCGGTGCTAGCGCTGGCCGTCTTTTGCTACCTGATCTCCCCACGCTTTCGACCCTCGGGGTCGCTACGCACGGTCGCATCCTTCAGCTGGGCGGGGAGCCCGCTGCCCAGGCCACGCTAGACAGTTTCCTGCACGAGCGTGGACGCGGCTACCGACGGTCGCTGTCGAGCCCGCTGACAGCGACCGATCGCTGCAGCCGCCTGAGCCCGCACCTGGCGTTCGGCACGATTTCGATGCGGCAGGTTCATCAGGCGACAGAGGCAACGATTGCCGCGTCCGATGACCACTCGCTTAGCTACGGGTTGCGCGGGTTTGGGGGCCGGTTGCGCTGGCACTGCCACTTCATGCAAAAGCTGGAGGATGAGCCAGCGATTGAATTCCAGAACTTCGCGCGGGCGTGTGATGGACTACGCGAAAACGAATTTAATCGCGAGCGCTTTGAGGTGTGGTGCGCAGGCGCGACGGGCTACCCGATGGTTGACGCCTGCATGCGCTCGCTCAAAGCGACCGGCTGGCTCAATTTTCGGATGCGCGCGATGCTGGTGAGCTTTGCTTCGTATCACCTGTGGCTGCACTGGCGCGAGACTGGACAGTTTCTGGCGCGCCAGTTTCTCGATTTTGAGCCGGGTATTCACTGGAGCCAGATGCAGATGCAATCGGGCACCACTGGTATCAATACGCTGCGAATTTATTCACCCAGCAAGCAGGCGATCGATCAGGACTCGAGCGGTGAGTTTGTTCGGCGATGGGTACCAGAATACGGAACGGCTGCTTATCCGAGGCCGATCGTTGACGAGCGCACCGCGATGAAAGCCGCCAAAGATCGGATGTACGCATTGCGCGGTACCCGGGCAGCCCGGTCCGAGGCAGACGCGGAGCAGGCGAAACATGGGGCACGCAAAAGCGGCTTGCCACCGACGGCGAAGACAGCGAAATCCACAGGAAAGCTCGAAAGCGCTCAAATCGAGCTGTTCTAACTCCAGCCCTGAGGGGGCCGTTTTTAGCGGCAGACGGAACAGCGGGGGTCGCGCTTGACGCGTAGCCGAGACACTTCCATCGTTTTTGCATCAAGTGTGAGCAAGCGCCCACATAGCGATTGTGCCCCGTCGATATTGGCGAGGAGTTTGAGCGCCTCTGCCGCCTGCATACTTCCGACGATGCCAACGAGTGGCGCAAAAACGCCCATTTCCGCGCACGCCGTTTCCTCGAAATCGCTCGTTTCCGGGTAGACACAGTGATAACAAGGTGAGTCCGCCCGGCGAGGGTCGAACACGCTGACCTGTCCGTCAAAGCGAATGGCTGCGCCCGAGACCAGTGGCTTCTTTGCCTTTACGCAGGCGCGGTTAATGGCGTGACGTATGGTGAAACGGTCCGTGCAATCGAGAACCACGTCGGCCGCGTCGACAGCACGCTGCAGTTCGTCACCTTCAAGTCTCTCGGCAAGAGTCACGACATTGACGAGCGGATTGATCGCATTCAATCGCCGCTTCAGCGATTCAACCTTCAATTCGCCGACGCTCGCAGTTGCGTGCGCGATCTGCCGCTGCAGGTTGGTGAGATCAACGCGGTCGTGATCGGCGATAGTGAGCGTTCCAACGCCCGCCGACGCAAGGAACAGGGCAGCAGGGCAGCCCAGGCCACCCGCCCCGACAATCAACGCACGGGAATTGGCGAGCCGTTCCTGTCCCGCCACGCCCCATTCATCAAGCAGGATGTGGCGCGAGTAGCGCAGCAGCGCTTCATCGCTCAAATCGGCACCAGCCGTCACCGGCAGGGAACTAACTACTTCGTCGGTGCTGTGGCGGGAACGGCCACTTTTGCCGTTGTACCTGCGGCTTCAACCGTAGAGCGCACAACCGGCAGGCCCTTGACTTTGTTCAAGGCTTGCGAGTACAAGAAATCCTTCTCATTGCCCCAATCAAAGCCCTTCAATTTCTTGCTGTCTTCACGCACCTTGATGAGCTTGGCTTCCTGCGCATCTTCCGACAAATCCTCGTCAGCCGAGGCTTCCTTTTTCTCGTCTTTGCCGACCAGATGACGCGACAGATCCTTCTCGCGCTGCAACTTGGGCGACTGCACGCCATCCCAAGTTAGCTGCTCGATCAGCACATCCGGCTCAATGCCCGTGCCCTGAATCGAGCGACCGTTCGGCGTGAAATAACGCGACGTGGTGAGCTTGACACCCGAAGTTTGCGACAGCGGGATGATGTTCTGAACCGAACCCTTGCCGAACGTTGTGGTGCCCATCACCGTGGCGCGTTTGTGATCCTGCAAAGCGCCCGCTACGATCTCGGAGGCCGAGGCCGCCGCACCGTTGGTCAGCACGACGAGCGGCACAGTTTTCAGAATGTCGGGAGCGCTGGCCAAAGGATCGCCGCCACGACGTGAGTAATATTCCTTGCTCGCCATGTAGCGCGTCTTGCTGCCTTCCATGCGGCCTTCGGTATAGACCACCAGCGCACCTTTCGGCAGGAACATCGCGGACAAGCCGACTGCCGCGTCAAGCAATCCGCCAGGGTTGTTGCGCAGGTCAAGCACCACGCCTTTGAGTGGCGTCTGCGCGTTTTGATCAGTCAGCGCCTTGGCAACGTCAGCCACCGTGGTTTCGTTAAACGTGCGGACGCGAATGAACGAAACGCCCGGCTCAGCCATCTTGGCTTTGACGCCCTGAATCTTGATCTGCTCACGCACCAGCGCGAACGTCTGCGTGCTGCGGTCTTCTTTACGGAACACCTCCAGGCGCACTTTGGTACCCGGATTGCCGCGCATCATGTCGACCGCTTTGGTCGTGGTCAGGCCGCGTGTGGACTCGCCGTCCACTTTGGTGATCAGGTCACCGGCGCGAACACCCGCTTTGGCAGCAGGCGTCTCATCAATCGGTGAAATCACCTTGATAAAGCCGTCCTCGGTGCCGATTTCGATGCCGACTCCGCCGAATTTACCGGTGGTGGTCGTGCGCAAATCCTTGAATGCGTTTTCATCAAGGAAAGTGGAATGTGGGTCAAGGCTCGACACCATGCCGCCGATGGCCTGCTCGATCAGCTTCTTGTCGCTGACCGGCTCGACATAATCATTTTTGATGCGCGCAAAAACTTCGGAGAAGGTGCGCAATTCGTCGACCGGGATGGCGGATTTGGCATCGCGATTGGCGGTGACATTAAGCGCCAAAGAGAGCGCGATACCGATAGTTGCACCAGCACCCACCCACGTTACTTTTTGCCAGTTTCCGCTCATCATATTTCCTTGAAATGCCTTTTTTACGGCCTGAAAAAACAACTCGATCACGCCGTTATCGCCATATTAGACGATGCGCAGCTGGTTTAGCGCCTAAAAGCAGCAAGTTCCGAGCCGAAATAGTGACGGCACGAAACGGAGCCGCCGCCCGCGCAACGGCTTAGTCTTAAGGGTCACGTCAGCGGTGCGAAGTCAGTTTTGAAATTGCAGCTAAACAGAAAGAAAAAAGGGCGACCCATCGGAGGAAAGGTCGCCCTAAACGTCACCACAAACGAACCGGGGGAAGCTCGTCGGGGGAGGATAACGACGCAGGGCAGAGGGTTCAGCCACGCGTCGTCTTGCCACACTTACTAAGATAGGGTGAGTTGCGAGAAGTTCAACACTTTCAGTGTGTGCTTTGGCGAAATCGTCAAACCGGTTATTCGCCGAAACAAATTTTGCCTGGCCTCTTCTATTCAGATCATTCGGCCTTAAATTGATCCGGTGAACGATCGTTTTGCCGTAATCCAATTTATGTGGCCCTTCGTCCGCCCGCACTGGCGGCGCATCGTGATCGCCATGTTCGGGTTGGCTCTCGCGGCGGCCTCGGTGCTGGCAATTGGCGAAGGCCTGAAGCGCGTGATTGATCGCGGGTTCGCGGCGGGCAGCACTGGCGAGCTGGACAAAATCCTCCTCATCATGGTGGGCCTGGCGCTGGCGCAGGGCATTGGCGTATACATCCGCTTTTCGAACATCTCGTGGGTCAATAACCGGGTGGTGAACGACATTCGGCAACGTGTTTATGCCCATCTGTTGACGCTTTCGCCCGCGTTTTTTGAGCGGGAACGCGTTGGCGATGTGCTTTCGCGTCTGTCGAACGACACCCAGGTGCTCGAAGGGGTGGTGACTAATGCATTCTCGTGGGCGCTGCGCAATCTGGTGATGGTGGCGGGCGGGCTCGTGATGCTCGCGATCACTGCGCCCAAGCTCCTCGTCTACGTGCTGATCGGGGTGCCGATCGTGATCGCGCCTGTGGTTTTTCTCGGTCGTAAAGTACAAAAGCTCGCCAAGGTAAGTCAGGATCGGCTGGCCGATTCAATGGCGCGCGCCGACGAGACGATTCATGCGGTGCGCACGGTACAGGCCTATGCGCGCGAAAGTTTTGAGCAAAAACGCTTCGCGGATCGCATCAATTCGCTGTTCGATAACGCCGCGCTGCGAGAGCGTACCAGTGCCACTTTATCCGCCATTGTGATTGTGCTCGCGTTCATCTGTGTCTCGGTGATCCTGTGGGCGGGTGGGCATGACGTGCTCGCGGGCAAGATGACAGCGGGCGAGTTGTCGGCGTTTATGTTCTATTCGGTGATGGTGGCAGGCTCGGTGGGCGCGATTGCCGAAGTGTTCGGGCAGTTGAAGCGGGCGGCGGGCGCGAGCGAGCGCATTCGTGAATTGCTCGCGACACACACTGAAATAGCCGCGCCTGCGAATGCCGTCGCCCTGCCGCCAGCACGCGGCGAAATCGCTTTCGATGACGTGACGTTCAGTTATCCGACGCGACCAGATTCCGAAGCGCTGAAGGATTTTTCGCTCGCGGTGAAACCCGGCGAAGTCGTAGCGCTGGTCGGCCCGAGCGGTGCCGGCAAGAGCACGGTGTTTCAACTGTTGCTGCGGTTTTACGACCCGAAGCAGGGTGCAATCCGTGTCGACGGCGTAGACGTGAAATCGGCCGATCTCAACGCGCTGCGAGAACGCTTTGCCCTGGTATCGCAGGAACCGGTGATCTTCTCCGGAAGCGTGGCGGAGAACGTGCGGTACGGCAACTTAAGCGCGACCGATGACGCCGTCCGCGCCGCTTGCGATGCGGCACACGTCACCGAATTCGCCGCGGCGCTGCCGAAGGGCCTGGAGACCGAACTCGGCGAGCGCGGCGTACGACTTTCCGGAGGACAACGCCAACGGGTCGCCATCGCGCGTGCGATCCTTGCCGACCGCCCTGTGCTTTTGCTGGATGAGGCTACGAGCTCTCTTGATACTGAAAGCGAAGTGTTGGTCACTGACGCAATCGAAAGGCTCGCAAGAAAACACACCACGCTCATCATCGCGCATCGGCTCTCAACCGTGCAAAACGCAGATCGCATTGTCGTGATTGACGATGGCCGCGTGATGGCTCAGGGCACCCATGCGGAATTGATGGTGGCGTCACCGTTGTACAGCAGGCTCGCGTCGCTCCAGCTGAAGGCTTGACCGGCGAATTTGTAGGAGCGGCGCAAGCCGCGAAAAGCGTTGCCACGGCACCCATTCGCGGCTAAAGCCGCTCCTACAAGTGCGACGCACGACCCACCGCCATACGCCCATCATCAATTCATGGTAAGTTACGTCTCCAAGGTGCGACAACGATGGCAGCTGCGTACTTTGAGGAGCAACGAAACCATGTCCCTAGCGATTTTGGCCCTTGATTCCGGAGGACAACCGAAAGGTTGGATGACGCCCGAAAATGCGGTGTCGCAATATGCCCGCGGCGGCGTCGTCTGGTCACTCGGGCAGGTGATCTTCACTTTCCGTGGCGGCATTCAGCGTTGCAGCGGCGAGCGCAGCGTGATCGAGGTTTCCTCCATCATTGCCTGTGAAGGCGAACACAAACACAGCACCTGGAGCCCGGTTTCAGCACTTCCTGGTCGCGATAATCGCCTGTTGTTTTCGCGCGATCGTCAGCTCTGTGCGTATTGCGGCGACGAATTCCCAGAGTCGGTGCTCACGCGCGACCACATTATTCCGCGCTCACAAAACGGCAACGATACGTGGGAAAACTGCGTCACCGCCTGTCGCGATTGCAATCTCAATAAAGCGGGCCGAACGCCCGAGCAAGCGGGGCTGCGTTTGCTCTACGTTCCCTATCGCCCGGTCAAAAGCGAGAAAATGATTCTTGCCAATCGCCACATCCTTGCCGATCAGATGGAGTATCTGCAAGCGCTTGCGAAGACGCACAAAAAGCATATGCGGGCGGCGTAAGCCGAATCCTGCCGTCGGCATCACGCCGACTCAATCGCTGTAAAGCCGATCGACCTATTGGACACCGGTCGGGCACAAGCCTTGTTTCGATCCAATTGAAACAGTTGACTTGTTTACGCGTTTCCGTGGTTACAATCATTCGACACCCTGTGCATGATTTTTTGAGGAGGAGATCTGATGCTTGAGTCAAATAAGCGCCGCCAATTGCTGGTTGCTGCGAGTGCGCTTGGCGCGACCGCCGTGATGCCCCGTATCGCCAGTGCGCAGAGCGCGTGGCCGAATCGCCCCGTTACTGTCATTTGCCCGTGGGGTGCGGGAGGCGGCACTGATGCCACGGCGCGCATCATCGCGAACCTGCTCGAAAAAGATTTGGGGCAGCCTTTCAACGTTGTCAATCGCACGGGCGGCTCCGGTGTGGTGGGACATTCCGCCATTGCGACAGCCCCCGCTGATGGCTACACGCTGGGCATGATCACCGTCGAGATCGCGATGATGCACTGGCAGAAGTTAACTGAGCTGAACCCTACCAGTTACACGCCGCTCGCATTGATGAACGAGGACCCGCCAGGTGTCACCGTGAGCGCAGCTTCACCCTATCAAAACATCAAGGCACTGGCTGACGCGATCAAAGCATCCCCGCCCGGCAAGCTCAAGGCGTCGGGGACGGGGCAAGGCGGCATCTGGCATCTGGCGTTGATTGGCTGGCTGCAGGCAATGGGATTGAAGCCGGATCATGTGGCGTGGGTGCCATCAAACGGTGCGGGCCCGGCTATGCAGGATCTGGCTGCCAATGGCATCGACATTGTTACCGCCTCGCTGCCGGAAGGTCGCGCCATCGTCGAAGCGGGTAAGGCCCGAGCATTGGCGATCATGGCGACTGAGCGAAACCCGGTGTTCCCCAACGTGCCTACACTGAAGGAAGCAGCGGGCGTGGATTATTCGGTCGGCGCATGGCGCGGTATCGCTGCACCTAAAGGGCTACCTGCGGACATCCAGACCAAGGTTGTCGCGTCATTGAAGAAGGCCTACGATTCGAAAGAGTTCAAGGACTTCATGGCCAATCGAGGGTTTGGCGTGAAGTGGGCCGATCCCGCTGGCTTCACCCAATTTATGGCGACCGCTAACGCCTCTATGGGCACAGCGATGAAGGCTGCAGGCTTGACCAAGTAGGCCGCCTCCGGGACGATCCTGATGAAAGTTTCTGATCGGGTCATCGGCCTGATGCTTGTTGTGCTCGGCGGATTCGTCTTCTGGGGCGGATCGCTGCTGCCGCCGGTGCCGGGGCAGCAAGTTGGGCCGGATGTTTTCCCGATGGTGATCGGCGCTGGTCTCGTGATTTGCGGAATACTCATCATGGCGGGCGTGGGGCGCACCTTCGAGGAAGAGGAAGCCATCGTTACTTCGGCCGCTGGCGATGTGGCGAAAGCCGACGAGCTTGAACCGGATCGGGGCTTTGTCGAAGGCTTTTTGCAAGATGGCTGGAGAGTTTTAGTCCCGCCGGGGGCGCTTTTCTTCTACTACTTCGCATCAGAGAAACTGGGTTTCTGGATCACCGCGACACTCATGATTTTCGTGCTCGCATGGAGCCAGGGCGCGAAGATCAAATGGGCGGTAGCGCTGGCCGTTGTCGCACCCATCTTTGTGCATCTGGTTTTCTACAAATTGCTGCGCGTTCCGTTGCCTTTTGGAATTCTGAAATTCCCTTGGGCCTGATTCCAGTTTCTTGCCGAGAAAGAGCAGCTATTCATGAGTAACTTGCTCGCTGGTCTAGAGATGGTCATGCAGGTTGATGTTCTGCTGACCATACTCGTGGCCTCTTTGTATGGCCTGATTGTGGGTGCTTTGCCCGGCGTCTCAGCCACCATGGCGACGGCATTGCTGGTGCCGGTGACGTTCTACATGTCACCCATCGCCGCGATCGCCGCCATCATTGCGACCTCGGCGATGGCGATTTTTTCGGGAGATATTCCCGGTTGCCTTCTGCGCATTCCGGGCACACCGGCGTCGGCAGCCTACACCGACGAAGCGTTCGCGATGACGATGAAGGGCAAGCCCGAGCTTGCGCTCGGCATTTGCCTCTGGTTCTCGGCGATTGGCGGCATTGTTGGCACCATTGCACTGATGGCGCTGGCACCGCTGCTCGCCGAAATAGCCTTTCAGTTTTCAACGTTTGAGTATTTCTGGCTCGCACTTCTGGGGTTGATGTGCGCGACGATGGTTGCACGTTCTTCACCGATCAAGGCGCTTGCGGCCATGCTGCTCGGCCTTCTGGTGACCTGTGTTGGCATTGAAAACCCGGCGGGCGCGCATCGCTTTACATTTGGGTTTCAAGACCTGCTCGGTGGCATCGAGATCGTTCCGGTGCTCGTTGGCGTTTTCGCCATCGCGGAGGTCATGCGCGCTCACAAGGCGAGCAAGGTGCCGACGCTACCACCGCGAAAATTTGGCAGTATTCTCAAGGGCCAGTGGGCTCTAACCAAGTCGCATCCAAAGCAGCAGGTGCGCGGCAACATCGTAGGCATCATCATCGGTGTGCTGCCTGGCGCGGGCGCCGACATGGCGGCGTGGATCAGTTATGCCATCTCAAAGCGCTTCTCTAAGACTCCCAAACTGTTTGGTACCGGCCACCCGGAAGGATTGATCGAAGCGGGTTCCAGCAACAACGCGGCACTTGCATCCGGGTGGGTGCCCGCGCTCCTGTTTGGTATCCCCGGCGACACGATCACGGCCATCGCAATTGGCGTGCTTTACATGAAAGGACTGAATCCGGGACCGACCTTGTTCTCGGAGAAAGCGTCTAGCATGTACGCGCTCTACGTCGTCTTCCTTTTGGCGAATATCATCATGATTCCACTCGGAATCGCGATGATTCGCTCTGCGCGCTATGTCCTTTATGTGCCGCGTTCGCTCATCATGCCGGTGATCGTCCTGCTCTGTGCGGTGGGCTCATTTGCGACTGGCAACAATCTGGCACTCGTGTTCACGGCAGCAGCGTTTGGCCTGATTGGCTACTTTCTGGACAAGAACGGCTTTCCGGTTGCGGCGCTGGTACTGGGTGTCGTGATGGGAACGATGGTTGAGCAGAACTTTGTCACGTCACTGATCAAGTCCGATGGCAGCATCCTTCCGTTTTTCAGTCGCCCCGTTGCTGGTGTTCTGGCGTTTATGGCGATAGCGGCGTTGCTGTGGCCGCTCGTTGTCTGGCTCAGGCGCAAAACGTCGGGGCAACGAGTTGCCGCTGCATAGGCGGCGCGCGGCACCGGATCAGTGAAAGAACAAATACGCGACGAAAATAGCTGCGGCAACCCCGGCAAAATCCGCCAGCAAACCAAAGCCAATCGCATAGCGCGTTTTGGTGATGCCAACTGATCCGAAATACAGCGCGATGATGTAGAACGTGGTGTCGGATGAGCCTTGCAGAATGCTCACGAGTTTGCCGACGAATGAATCGACGCCATAGGTCTTCATCGCGTCGATCATCATGGCGCGCGCGCCGCTGCCGCTGACTGATTTCATGAGCGCGGTGGGCAATGCGGGCGTGAAATCGGTGTTGAATCCCAGCTGCGCAAAGCACCACGCGAACCCCTGCACGATGAAACCGAGCACGCCCGAATTGCGCAGCACGCTGATCGCGACCAGCATGCCGACGAGATACGGAATGATGGTGATGGAGGTTTGAATGCCGCCCTTCGCGCCTTCGATAAAGGCCTCAAAGACATTGACTTTTTTGCGCAGAGCCGCAGCCATGAACACGATGATGATCGAGAACAAGATCAGATTGCTCGCGACCTTCGATACGCTCTGAATTTCGGCTTTCGTCAGGTACTGGCTGAACACCCACACGAGCCCGACAATGAACGCAGTGAAGCTGCCGATCCAGCCAAAAATCACACGGTCCAGAAGGTTGATACGTTGCTTGATAGCGAGCGCGACGAAGGCGACCAACGTGCCAGCGTAAGTCGCAATCAGGGTCGGGATAAAAATGTCCGACGGATCGGCAGCACCGAGCACCGCGCGTTGTGCCATCACCGACAACGGGATCAACGTGAGCCCAGCCGTTTGCAGCACGAGGAACATGAGCTGCGCGTTGCTCGCCACGTCCTTGTTCGGATTGATCTCCTGCAAGCTCGCCATCGCTTTCAAGCCGAACGGCGTGGCGGCGTTGTCCAACCCCAGAAAGTTGGCCGAAAAATTCATCACGATGTGCCCGGTCGCCGGATGATCTTTCGGCACTTCTGGAAAGATGCGGGAGAAGAACGGCGCGATCAGCCGTGCGATGAAATCAATCGCGCCAGCCTTCTCGCCAATCGACAGAATGCCTAACCAAAGCGTCATGACGCCCGCGAGCGGAAGTGCTATTTCCATGACTGCGATGCGCGCCGATTCGAAAGTGCCGTCGACGATGCGCTTGAAGACTTCGCTGTCGCCCAGGAATATCCACTGCGCGAGCGCCGCGAGAAAGCCGACGATGAAAAATCCGGTCCAGAGGTAGGTAAGTGCCATGCGCTAATGATAAGTGCCCTACTTGCCGCAGCAGCGCGCTGTGGATCAACTTTGTTGCATGCGTTACAACGGCACTACTGTCAGTTGGTGGGATTGCGCTACGCTATCCTTGAGCGCTCAAAGGGACTTTTGCGCTCACTCGCTGGCGCCCGCAATGTATGAACCGATTTTCTTTGCTGTTTGCGAGCCTGTCGCTTGCGCTTTTCATAACGGGTTGTGCCACCTCGCCGCCGCCCGTTCCTGCCGTAAAAATTGACACGACCTTTACCGCGAAAAGTCAGGACAGCCGCGCGCAGTTCCTGATCCTGCATTTCACCAACGAGAACTTCGAGCGCTCGCTAAAGATCCTGACCGAAGGGTCCGTCAGCAGCCACTACCTCGTCGACATCAACCCGCCAGATGTCTATCGACTGGTCGACGAATCGCGTCGCGCTTATCACGCAGGCCTAAGCCGCTGGGGCACATCCGCAGGCCTGAATGCGTCGTCAATCGGCATCGAAATTGTCAATCTGGGCAACCAGAAGACGCCACAGGGCACGATCTGGTTTGACTACCCGGACGCACAGATCGATGCGGTGATTGCGCTCGTCAAAGAGATCGTCAATCGTCACCAGATTCGAGCTGATCGAATCCTGGGTCACAGCGATATTGCGCCGGGCCGCAAGGTTGATCCGGGGCCACGTTTCCCGTGGAAGCGCTTTGCGCAAGAGGGGCTGATTCCGTGGCCGGATGCCGCTTATGTTGCGAGCAAATTGCCCGAGTACACGGCGCAATTGCCGGACATCGCGTGGTTTCAGCAAAAGCTCGCGCTCTATGGCTACGGTACGCCGCAGACGGGCCAGATGGACAAGGGCACGCGCGATGTGCTTGAGGCATTTCAACTGCGTTTTCGACAACGCAATTTTGATGGACAGCCCGATGCCGAAACCGCTGCGATTCTGGATGCGATGACGCGGCCTGAGGCGTTGGTGAAATAGTGTGGCGCTCATTCATATTTCCGCTGATAACCACCTGCGCGCTGACGGCGTGCAATCACACGACGACGCGCACGATGTCTCCACCCGTTAATCGAACCAACGCCCTCAACGTCGAGCTTGCCACTGCGGTCAATGATCCACAGGTTCCGCTCGCGAGCCTCTCCGTGCTCGCCGTCAAAGGTGGCGAAGTGGTGTACCAGAATCAGTTCGGTAACCGCTACATCGACAACGCGAATCCGGCGAACAACCTGCCCGCTAACGCCGACACGATGTATCGCATTGCCTCCATCTCCAAGCTCGTGACGACCATTGGCGTGATGCGGCTCGTGGAAACGGGCACGCTGTCGCTCGACGCTGATGTGAATCAATATCTCGGCTGGTCGCTGCGCAATCCGCATTTTCCCGATGTGCCGGTCACGCTCCGGCAGATGCTCACGCACACCTCGTCACTGCGCGATGACGGCGGCTATTACTGGGAGTACACGACGCCGATTCGCGACGTGCTGGTGCCGGGTGGACGACTGTACGGAAAAGGCGCCATGTGGGCGAAGAACGCCGCGCCGGGGCAATATTTTCAGTACGCGAATTTGCCGTGGGGCGTGATTGGCACGGCGATGGAGCGGGTAACGGGCGAGCGCTTTGACCGACTGATGCAGCGGCTGGTGTTTACGCCACTGGGCGTGCGCGGCGGCTTTCATCCCGCTGACTTTTCGCCGCGCGATCTGGCCGACACCGCGACGCTTTATCGAAAGCGCACGGAAATCGACGGCAAGGAAATATGGGACTCGTCGCCCGCGAAAGGGCCGTGGACGGCCCAGGTCGACAACTACCGCAATGAAGCTCCGGTCCCAAGGGCGAAGGCGGATTACGTCATTGGCAGCAATGGCACAGCGTTCGGGCCCCAAGGCGCGTGTCGCCTGTCGGCGGTTGGACTATCCAGGCTCATGCGGATGCTTATGGGGGGCGGCGAAGTGGATGGCGTTCGTTTGCTGAAACCAGAAACCGTCGCGCAGATGCTGGCGACGCAATGGCGATTCGACGTGTCGCGCCCGAACGGTGGCACCAGCGAATTCGGCGACGCGCAGGAGCTGTTCAACGCATGGGGTCTCGGCAATCAGCATTTCCTCGACGTCAGCGGCCCGCAACGCGGCGACCGGCTGGCGGACGGCGGCGGATTCACGGGCGTTGGGCATTTGGGTGACGCTTGGGGACTCACGTCTGCTTTCGTCTTCGATCCGAAAACGAGGGACGGTGTCATCTTTCTCGTGGGTGGCGTCGGTGCCAATCCCGACGGTTCGCGCGGCAACTATTCTGCGTTCTACCGGTATGAAGAACGCATCCTCACGGCGCTGATTCGGCAGGGATTGGGGCTGTCAGCTTTACGCTGAAAGTACCATTGCGTGGGGGCTAGAAGCAACAAAGTTCAGATATCGACTGTACGTTCTTTCGCCTTTCAGCCCCTATAGAACTGGGATTTCACGCAAAAGCTGATACTGCGGCAGGCACTAGAATTTTAGGAGCGGCGAAAGCCGCGATGGGTTGCCCGCCGCCTATCGCGGCTATCGCCGCTGCTACCGCGGGGTCACTGCCGACTCCAGCAACGTCAGCGATTTAGTTTCCGCATCAAACCGCGCGCGAACGCCAATCGGCAGCACCCATTGCGACGCAATATGACCAAACGAAAGACCGTGCGCGCTTGGCATCGGTCGCGAGGCGAAATGGTCATCCAGCGCTTGTGTCAGCGTCAATGATTCTTCGCCCGCCGGGACGTCGCCTTTGACAAACACGCCGAGCATCGCACCCGATGCGTTGTCGAGCACGCCGCTCTGAGCGAGCTGCGTGAGCATGCGCTCGACGCGGTACGGTGCCTCGCGGATCTCTTCCAGAAACAGCAACGATTTCTTGACATCGGGCAGGTAAGGTGTGCCCACCAGTGACGCGAGCACCGACAGATTGCCGCCCATCAACGTACCCTCCGCGCTGCCCGTACGTAGCACGCGCTGCACAAAATTCGGCTCGGTCGCCGCACGTTTCGCGTGTTCATCAGCGGTGGTCATCACGTACGGCGCACGTCCTTCGATCAGCGTCGCTTCCAGATGCGCGACAGTAAACGGCGTGAAACCTGACGACCCCACCGGCCCATGAAAAGTCACGAGTCCAGTCTTCGCGTAAATCGCTAGCAGCAGCGAGGTCAAGTCGGAATAGCCAATGACGATTTTGGGATTGCGCGCGATCAGCGCGTAATCGATGTAGGGCAGGATTTGTGCCGTGCCCGAACCGCCACGAGCCGCCCACAAGGCGCGCACTTCGCGATTTCGGAATAAAGTGTGCAGATCCGTGAGCCGCTGCCCAATCGTTCCAGCGGTGTTGCCACGCGACGCGCGGATGTGCGCTGATTGCATCACGCGGAAGCCGAGCTTTTCCAGATTTCCGGTCGCGCGTTGAATCAGCGCATCGTCGGCGAATCCGCTCGGATTGAACAGCGCCACGAGATCGCCGCGCTTCAGAGCAGGGGGTTTTATCGTTTTGCGGCGAGTGAGGCGGCGCGGTGCAGCCGTGTTTGCAAGCAACGTAGCAGGAGCCAGCGACGAGGCAATCAGCGCCGCCGCCAGAGCGCTGAAACGCCTGCGGTTCATATCCGTCGCGTCATCACTCATCTCGATCAATTCAAAATTCCCACGTTTCAGAACTGCAAAAAAATTCAGGGGACGCAAGTCCCCTGAAACATACTCAGCCGCGACTTCCGCCGCGAGCTTAAGGCTTACTTGAACGCGTACGTCAAGCCAGCCCAGTACGAACGGCCACGTGGATCAGCCACGCGCGGTTCCCACGAGCTACCCGCGCCGGTGTTGCCGTCGTAGGCTGCGCTAAACGGCGGATCGGTGTTCAGGATGTTTTTGATACCGACAGTAACGCCAAGGTTTTTGATTCCGTTGTAGCTCGCGCTCAAGTTGTACAACGTGTACGCCTTCACATTCGGTTGCAGGTTGGGTGGAACAATCGTGCCGTTCGCTACTCCCGGCAACTGCGCATCTTTGTAACCCGAACTGTAGAGCTGAGTCAGTGTGCCGCTCCACGGCCCCTGCATGTAGGTGAACGATGCAGCATGCTTCCAGCGCAGCGCGATATCGCTACCCAGCGTGTAACGGCCCACCTCGTTCGCGCCAAATGGCGAGCTGGCAAGCAGCCTTGATTTGCGCTCGATCATGTAAGTACCATCGATGGACGCCAGAAACTTGCCGGGTCCGACGTTGCCGTTGGCGCGCACACCGAGTTCCAGTCCTTTGGTAACCGTCTGACCGGCATTAAACCAGCGATTGTCGATGGCCGTCAGGTTGCCTGCTGCATCGCGAATAAACGCCTCGGGGAACAACCCGGAATTTTTGATCAGCGTGGAAAGCGACAGCGCCTGAATGGTGCCTTCGCGACGAATTTCCCAGTAATCGACGTTAGCGCTGAGCCACGTCGTCGGTGCCAGAACGATGCCCAATGTGCCCTGCTTCGTCGTCTCAGGTCCGAGCGTCAGCTTGCCGCCCGACAGAATGTTCGGCGTAATCAACGTGCACCCCGGGGCCGTGCTTACGATACCGGAAGGACATTTGGCCGGATCAACCAGATCTTTGCCCGAATAAGGCGATTCGGTGGTGCCGAAGAACATCTGGCTGAATGTCGGAACCCGGAAGCCCGTGTTGTACGAGCCCCGGAACAACACCTCAGGAGTCGGAACGAAGCGGAAGGTGAACTTCGGGTTAGTCGTGCTGCCGAACCCGGTGTACTTGTCGTAGCGAACCGCGCCGGTCACTTCAAACGTTTTGGTGATCGGAACCAGCACTTCTGTGTAGATCGCTTTGACGTCGCGTTTCACCGGCAGCAAGCTGTTGACGGCGTCAAACGGGGCGTTGAACACGTTGTTGCGCGTTGCCAGATCCGTTTCGGTGCCATTAAACTGATATTTCTCTTTACGCACGTCGAACCCAACGGCCATCATCACGTCGCCCGCAGGCAATTTGAAAATCGGGCCAGAGGTAGACCCGTCAAACGATTCAGTCGTGTATTTGCCGCCATACAAAACAGTTCCGGTTGCTGACGCCGCCGCCAGTGCAGCCAGTGCCGCAGGCGTCTGGCTCTGACCGGCCAACAAGAACGGATTGAGCACGCCGGACCTCAGCAGCGGGACAAATTTATCGTTGAAGTAGTAGCCGCCACCGAGTACCGAGCGCGAATCGTTGGTCGCTTGCGACAGGCCGAATTTGTAGTCCCACGAACCGAACGAACCTTCGCCGCCCACCAGGTAGCGATAGGTTTTGGCTTCGGTCTCAATCTCGCGATTGCCGCACGGCATACAACGCCAGCGATAGGCGATGCCCTGTCCGCGGTTTTCCTCAATGGTCGGGAACAACGAAACGATGGCGTTGAAGACCTGGTTGTAGGCGCTGCCCGTGTTTGGATAGAGCAAATTGAACAGCGGGCTGGTGGATGCCGCGCTGCTGGAAATCTGGTTCGGTGAGAACGATTTCCGGGTAGTCACGTCGGAACCCACGAATTCGCCAAACAGCGAGAGCGTATCGTTCACCTTGAACGTGGCGCGAGCGACCGCATTCGTGCGCTTGACCGCCTGCTGCAGCACTGCGGCGCGGCCGGTGTCCCAGGCGCATCCCCACTTTGCAGAAGGTGTTGCCCACAGCAGCTCGTCGTAGGCCGCCATGCCGTCGATTGAGTTGCAGCCAGCCTGTCCGGGGATATCGAGCGGATTGATGCCGTTCATAGCCTGAGTCGTGCCCGGCTGGGTGGGACCAGTGCCATTGACCAGTACGCCGGCAGCGTTGCGCGACGACAAAATGTTGCGCAACGTGCTCAACGTAAATACGGTTGCGTAAGGCGTTCCACGGGTGTCGACCGACAGGCCGCGACTGGGCTGAAACGTGTTCACAAACGAGCGCTGATCGCCGCGCAGCGCTTCGTTCTCGCTGTGCGAAACGGATCCCATCACGTTGTAGCCGTCTTTGGCCAGATCACCGAAACCGCCGACCGCAGAAAAGCGCGTGATGTCGCCGCCTCCGCCTTCGGTCACATCGGTGAACGCCGATACGGAAATACCCGTGAAGTCCTTGCGCAGAATGAAGTTGATCACGCCGCCGATGGCGTCGGTACCGTAAATCGCAGACGCGCCGTCTTTGAGAATTTCAACGCGATCCACGGCCGCCATCGGAATCGAATTCAGATCGACCACGCCACCGTTCAGGCCCGCCATCGCAATTCGACGACCGTTCAACAACACAAGCGTTGCGTTCGCGCCCTGCCCGCGAAGATTAGCGGCAGAAATGCCGTTGTTGCCACGCGCTGACCCTGCTGCGACGTCTGCATTACTGGCAAGATTGTCCATGCCATTGCCGTTCGTGCTCAACTGTGACACCAGCTGTTCAGCGCTCACGATCCCAGCGCGTTCGATGTCCTGACGCGAAATAATCTGGACCGGCAATGAGCCTTCGTTTGCGACCCGTTTGATGCTCGAACCAGTGATTTCTACTTTTTCGAGTTTTTGCGTGTTGGCCGTTTGCGCGGCGACTTGGCTTGCCACACACAAAAGCGAGATGATTTGTGCCAGTTTTTTGAGTTTCACGGTGTCTACTCCCCGTCCGGATTAAATGGACTAAATGGTCAATGTCGTTGCCCGGTGAGTGCTGCGACCAAAGCGAAGTTACCGTCAGCGCGTTGCGCTTGCTTTGCCGAGTTAAACACGTACCGCGAAACCTGCAAAAAACAGGAAATTGAGGTGACGCTGCACTCACTAAACTACCCCTGTTTCAATATTACGATTGAAACACGGTGAATGCGAAATGCGCGTATCGGAATCCGTGAATTTCCGGGTAAAGGCGACAAAAATGCTACGCTGACCGCATGGCCTACCTCAGATCTTTCTTTCCGCGCGACGCTATCGGAGCGGCTTCAGCTCCCATGCGCGAAATGGCTTTTTGGTCGCAACGGGTCGTTCGAGTCGCGACGATGTTTCTTACCAGCGTTGCTGCATGCAGTTTGAGTCTGGCGCACGCGGCGCTGCCCGCGGTGGTGGCGGAGGCGCTCGCCAAAGCAGGTCTGCCAGAAGACGCCATCGGTTTGGTGATCGAACGAGTCAGCGATCAGCGCATGCTGTTTTCACATCAGGCCGGGCGCAGTTTGCAGACGGCTTCAACCATGAAGCTGCTAACCACTGCGGTCGCGCTGGAACGGCTCGGGCCGGCGTATCGTGGACGTACCGAGTTGCGCTCGGCGGCGGCGGTCAGTGGTGACGTCTTGCAGGGTGATCTGGCGCTGCGTGGACTGGCCGACGCCGATTTCGACACGGCGGCGTTTCGTGGCATGTTGCAATCGCTTCGGCAGCAGGGCATCGCTGAAATCGCGGGCGATTTGCTACTGGATCGAACCTTCTTTTCGCCACCGCGAATTGACGTTGGCGTGCCACCGTTCGATGAGTCTCCCGAATTTCAGTACAACGTCATTCCCGACGCGCTGTTACTCGACAACAATTTGTTCCACTTGACAATGGAGTCAACCAGCGAGGGCTTCACCGTGCGCATGAACTCTCCGCTGGATCGCGTCGTGCTGGCGCCCGCAATGACGCTCATCGACGGCCTTTGCAAGGATTGGGAAGATAGCTGGAAAACGCCGCTGGTTGAGCGCGCTGCCGACGGCACATTGCGCATCCTCCTGCACGGAAGCTATCCGAGGGACTGCAAGGCCACCACGCGCATCAACGTGCTGGATCGTACCGACTTTATCGACCGTCTGTTTCGTTCGCTGTGGCGCGAAATGGGCGGGCGGTTTAACGGCGTTACGCGTGAGGCCCCGGCGCCTGCGCTATCGCGATTGCTGGCCGAGCATCGCTCCCGTGCTTTGCCTGAGATCGTGCGCAATATCAACAAACCGTCCGACAACGCGCTGACTCGGAGTCTGCTCATGACCCTCGGTGCCCTCGCAAAGGATGGCGATGCGTCTGCCACCAGCACGGCGCGCGGCGAACAGGTCGTGCGCGGGTGGCTGCGCGAGCGCGGCATCATCGACGCTGGCCTTGTACTGGACAACGGCTCCGGTTTGTCACGTACGGAACGCCTGCCGCCACGCCTGCTGGCAGACGTTTTGCGGGTTATGCACAAGAGCGAATGGGCACCAGAGTTTCTGTCAAGCCTGCCGATTGTCGGCATTGATGGCACCATGCGAAATCGGCTGAAGGACAGCCCAGCGACTGGGCGCGCCCGTGTGAAGACGGGCACCTTGCGTGACGTGGTGTCTGTGGCTGGCTATGTGCGCAATGCTGATGGCGAACTGTGCATTCTGGTTGGCCTCATCAATCACCCGCAAGCGAGCCACAAAATTGCACGCCCCGTCGTTGATGCTCTGATTGAGTGGCTGAGTCAGCAACCGGGCCCTGTGCCCTTGCTTTGGTGGCAGCGCATGTTTGGGACGAGAAACTAGAGGATGCGGGTGTAGTTTTGCCGCACCAGCAGTCGGTCGCCACAATCAAAATGCCACCACTCGGTCGAAATGCCTTGCCAGCCGTTTGTGGTCATTACGTCACGCAAGATTTGACGGTTTGCAATGTGCGCCGCCGTGATCTCGCCACGTTGCATCGACTCCGTTTCCAGCGCGGGATGTGAGCGCTCAGTCAAGTCGTCAAACGCCGTACCCATATCAAGCTCACGGCCTTCTGTGTCAATGAGCGTGACATCCACAGCCATGCCAAACGAATGAATTGAACCGCGATCTGGCGACGCCAGATACTGGCGCAGATCGGCGCCTTCGAGGCGGTCCCACATCAATTCCTGCACCCGTTGCGGGCGAAGCGCGTCAAGCACCAGCAAGCGCAAGTCGGGTTGCACCGCACGCAAACTTGTCGCAACCTGGGTCAATGCAGCTGCGGCGTCGCGGTGCAGCCACGCGCAATCGAATCCCGTGTACATATCACGACCGACAAAGTTACTTTCAGTCGCATAACGTAATTCCACGACCACATCAGAAATCGAGTCGAGACGTCGAAACTCCGGATGTTTAGCGATGGATTCGATCGGGGCGGTGCGGCTCAAATTCTTTTCACTACATCAAACGCAATGGCTTTGATCATACGTTGAACTCATTGTCCAAAAGCGCAGCGCGATCAATTTCTGTTCGCTGCGCATAATCGCTTGATGCAATTAAATTCTCGTTCAGGTGCTGCGACTGGCATCTCTTTTCTGGCAGCCCTCGGCGCTTTAATCAACGCCAGCGTCTGGGGCGTGTCGTGGTTTCCGTTGAAGTGGCTGGAAGCGCACGGCATGCCGTCATTGTGGGCGACTTGGTTCATCTTCGGTGCATGCGCCGTCGCCGTACTCATTGTGCGACCGAGCGCCGCGAAAATTTTGTGGCAAAACCGCGCCACGCTTGGCGGGTTGGTCGTCGCATCGGGCATGACCAATGCATGCTTCAATTCGGCGCTGGCGACGGGTGATGTCGTGCGCGCGGTGCTCCTGTTTTACTTGATGCCGATGTGGGTTGTGCTGCTCGCGCGCTGGCTACTGGCTGAGCGCATTACAGCGTCGGCGCTCGCCAGAACGGCGCTCGCGCTGATTGGCGCGGCGCTCGTGTTGGGTGAAGGCAAATTGCAGGTGCCGGTTCCGAATTCCATCGCCGACTGGCTCGCCGTTGCAGGCGGATTTTTCTTTGGTTTAAACAATGTGATCTTGCGTAAATACGCTGGCGCGCCGCAGGAAGCCTGCGCGTTTGCCATGTTCATCGGCGCAGTGCTCATTGCGCCGCTGGTGATTGCAATGCTTGCGTTACTGGGCAAGCCGTTGGTGCTCGCTCCGCAACCCATCGCGTGGGTTGGAGTAGCGATTTTCACCGTCGCGGTATTGATCGGAAATCTCGCTTTGCAATACAGCGCGGCGCGGCTGCCCGCGAATGTTCTATCGGTGCTGATGCTTGCAGAAATTTTGGTGGCAACGCTCAGCTCGTGGCTCGGCGGCGCAGCAGTGATTACGCAAAGCACGTTGATTGGCGGTGCGTTCATCGTGGGGGCGAGTTTGTTGGCGGTGTTTTCCGGCAAAGCCAATTCGTAGGCCGGATGCAATCATCCGGGCTACATTTCAAAACATGATCCCAAATCTCCCTCTCGAAGAACTCGCCCGTCGCTACAACAATGGTGCCGCCGTGCCCGATTGGGCGGACACTTTGCTGCCCCGCTGGCAGCGCGAGAGCGAGCGGGTACGTTCTGACGCTGCAGGTGTACGCGACGTGGCGTATGGCCCACTGCCGCGCAATTGTTTCGACGTATTCATGCCAACTGGAGCGGCACCGGCGGGCGGCTGGCCGACACTGGTATTCATTCACGGCGGCTACTGGCAGCGCTTGTCGAAAGACGACTGGAGTGTGGTCGCCGCGCCCTTTGTGGCGAACGGGATGGCGGCGGTGATCGCGGGCTACACACTGTGTCCACAGACCACCCTTCGCGGCATCGCTGGCGAAATCGAATCGGCTGTGGCGCATCTGTGGAACAACGCCTCCGCTCTCGCGATCAATCGTGACCGTATTGCGCTGGCAGGCCACTCGGCGGGCGGACACTTGACGGCGTGGTGCATGACAACCGACTGGTCGGCGCACGGTTTGCCCGCGACGCCATTCGTTTCGGCCACCTCGATCAGCGGTGTGTTCGACCTGGAACCTCTGGTACCGATCTACCTGAACGAGGCGCTCAAACTCACGAACGACGAGGCGCTCGCGATGAGTCCGGCATATCGGGGGCGGCGTGTGGCGTGCGATTTCACCGCGGCCGTAGGCGGCGCTGAGCTTGAAGAGTTTTTGCGCCAGAACCAGCTACTCGGCAAGCTTTGGAAAGACGTCACCGAATGGGAAATCCCAAGCCTCAATCACTTCACGATCATCGACGAGTTGACGCGCGACCACTCGGCGTTGTTCAAGCGGGTCGCGGCAGGTCTTACTTCGTCGGTGTCGTGACACGATTGATAACTCAACTAACGCTGATGCCGCGTTTTTCCCTGCGGGTTGAGGCTCCACAAGGGTTTGGTGGAACTTCACACAAGCCCAAGGTCATCCGTGCGGTAGCAAATGCTTGCCGGTTTGGCAAAAGGGGCAGGTGCCTGTCAGCCCAGTGGTCGCACGCCCAACCAGGCTGCATGTAGCCAGAACGCAAACACACACCAGGCCACTACGCCCACGGCCACTGTGATCAGCGTGGCTGGCAGCCGACCCGCGGCATACACGGTGCCAGCGATTCGGTCTCGCTGGCGCGCGGCGCGAAAACTCAATACCGCCCAGAGCAAAAAGCTACCAAACAACAAAAGGTCGGCAAGGGTGTTGTTGGCCAGCAGATGCGCCAGCGCCCAGACTTTCACGGCCAGCGCCATCGGGTGATGCAATCGTGCCTTGAATCCGTTGCCCGGAACGTAAGCAGCGACCAGCACTATGAACGCGATAAAGGTGAGCAAAGCCGCCAGATGCCGCATGCCGGGGATGGGTGCCCAGAGCACCACCGGCTCAGCGCGTGCGGCCGCATAACCCCAAATGATGGCGGCGAGGCCGAGCGCCGATACGATCGAGTAGATGCCCTTCCAGCCGCCGGCACCACGGTTGGCGATGAAGCGGCTGCGCATGTCGTCGGCAACGATGCGCACCGAGTGGATGCCCAGGAAAAGAACCAGGCCGAGCATCAGGAAGGTCCTGTCAGTCTCCTTGAATCGCTGAGAGTCATTGGAATTTAGCGCAGGCGACGGCGCTATGGACGGAAAGCATGCGCCCGCCGTCGACGTGAGCCGAAAACTTTAAGTTGTGTGAAAACCATATCCGACCGCTGACTGATCCTGAACAAAGAACTTCGATGGGATGGATAGGGATCGACTGGGTAGGATCAGCTTTTCTATGAGATCTATATTGTATAAGCGCTAACGACCGCAATCGCATGTTATCGACTTACGTTCAAATTTGCACCTGGCCCCTGCACAGCCGTCAATTCAGGACAAAGCCGTTGCCCGAATCGCATCAATCCTTGCCTCGCGCAAGGCGTCGGCAATCCGCTCCGGTTTGCCCGCCGCGACCATCGTGGCAGCCACCGCTCCGGCGTCGACCGACTGCATCGCCGCCAGCGCAGCCAAAGCATCGATACGCGGCTGAAAAACGGGGCTCGCGTCCGCCGGAAGCGCTCCGTCAGCCCCCACGCGCGAGCACTTGTCCGCCTCACAGGCGTCAAGCATTTGCGCAAACCGCTCAGGCCGGCGCAGCACGTCACAACGCATCAGCAGATCATGCACCGTCGCAGGACGCAGTTCGGCGATCTTGCCAATATTTCCATGCTCGGCAGCGACGTGCGTCGCCAGCTCATTGCAGTCGCGCGGCACCCGCCAGCGCTCGCACAATGCAGCAACCAGCTTCACGCTCTGAGCCTCGTGACCATGATGCGCTGGCAGGATGTCAGCAGGCGTCAAACCTTTGCCGAGATCATGCGTTAATGCTGCAAATCGCGTTGCGATCGGCCAGCCTTTTGCAGCGGCGTAGTCAATCACCTGCATCACATGAAGGCCGGTATCAATTTCAGGATGCCATTGCGGTTTCTGCGGCACGCCCCAGAGCCGATCAATTTCCGGCGCGAGCGCCGCCAGCGCGCCGCATGCGCGCAGCACCTCGAACATGCGCGACGGTTTCGCCTCCATCAATCCACGCGAAATTTCCTGCCAGACGCGCTCGGCAACCAGCTCGGCTATTTCGCCGTCGTCGACGAGCTTTTTGCAAAGAAGCAAAGTCTCTGGCGCAACCGTAAATTCGGTGAACCGCGCAGAAAACCGCGCGAGGCGCAACACGCGTAACGGGTCTTCGGCGAACGCATCACTGACATGGCGAAACACCTTCGCTTCAACGTCGCGTGCCCCACCAAATGGATCAACAAGCTTGTCGATGGGATCAACAAGTTCACCGTAAACCTCAAGCGCCATCGCGTTAACGGTCAGATCGCGACGCCGCAAGTCGTCTTCCAGCGTGACCTCTGGCGACGCGTGAAATGCAAAACCGGTGTAGCCGCGCCCGCTTTTGCGCTCGGTTCGCGCGAGGGCGTATTCCTCTTTCGTTTTCGGATGCAGAAACACCGGAAAATCCTTGCCTACCGGCTGGAATTTCGCCGCCAGCATCTCCTCAACCGTCGCGCCCACCACGACGTAATCGCGATCCATCGCGGGGAGGCCCAAAAGCTTGTCACGAACGCTGCCGCCGACTTGATAAATTTTCATGTGGGCATTATGGCGAACTTCCACCACAAATCATCATGTCCGAAAACGGCTAAGTCAAACGCAAAGCCGGCGCTAAACTGCTCACATGCAGTTCGCTCAGCTCACACCTAACGCTTGCTATCAGGCAATGAAGGCGCATGACACGCGGTTTGACGGGCGCTTTTTTGTGGGCGTGTCTTCGACCCGCATTTACTGCCGTCCGATTTGTCGCGTGCGAATGCCTTTGCAGAAGAACTGCGGCTTTTATCCGAGCGCGGCGGCAGCGGAGGCAGCCGGGTTTCGGCCCTGTTTGAAGTGTCGGCCTGAACTGGCACCGGGATTTGCGGCGACCGAGGCGGGTGCGAAGTTGGCGCGAGCGGCGGCGCGGCTGATTGAGGATGGCGCGGCCAACGATGTTGATCTGGCGCACGTGGCTGAGCGCGTGGGGGTGACGGATCGGCATTTGCGGCGCATCTTTGCCGCGGAGTTTGGGGTGTCGCCAGTGCAGTATGCGCAGACGCATCGCCTGCTGCTGGCCAAGCGTTTGTTGACGGACACGGCGTTGCCGGTGGCGGACATTGCGTTTGCCAGTGGGTTCTCAAGCGTCCGGCGCATGAATACTTTGTTTGCTGAGCGCTACCGGTTTAGCCCGACGCGCTTACGTAAGGAAGGGCACGAGAGTGACGCCGCAGGAGAGCTGGATTCGCTGACGTTTGTATTGCCGTATCGACCGCCCTATGACTGGCAACGCGTGCTCGCGTTTTTTGAGATGCGGGCGGTGCCGGGTGTGGAGACGATTGCAGATGGAATCTATCGGCGCGTGATTCGGGTGGAGGGTGCAACGCCGATTGCCGGATGGCTCGAAGTGAGTCATCTGCCAAAACGAAACGCGCTGCAATTGCGATTCACCTCGGCGCTTGCGCGGGCTACGCAATCGGTGTTGTCGCGCACGAAGCAGGTGTTCGACGTGGCCGCTGATCCGCAGGAGATTTCGGCTGCGCTTGGGTCGCTTGCTGAGGGCGCGCATGGGTTGCGCTTGCCGGGTGCGTTTGATGGATTCGAGTTGGCGTTGCGGGCGATTCTGGGGCAGCAGGTGACGGTGAAAGCGGCGCGCACTTTGGCGACGCGGTTTGTGGATGCGTTTGGTGAGGCGATTGTGACGCCGTTTGCTGATTTGACGCGTACGTTCCCGACGCCTGCGCGTGTGGCGCAACTCACGCGGGATGACATTGGCCGTCTTGGCATTGTTGGGCAGCGCGCCGAAGCGATGATCGCGATTGCGCAGGCGGTGACATCTGGCAAATTGACGTTAAGCGGAGGCGCCGAGCCTTCCCAAACGATTGACGAATTACGGCAGATCAAGGGCATCGGGCCGTGGACGGCGCATTACGTCGCGATGCGCGCTCTGGCGTGGCCCGATGCGTGGCCACCTCAGGATGTCGCTTTACTAAATGCGATGAAATTGCCGAACACGGCGAAGGGTCAACGCGAAGCCGATGCGATTGCCGAGACATGGCGACCGTGGCGCAGCTATGCGGTACTGCACACGTGGCGAAAGCTGGAAACGATAAAGGTTTAGAGATGACTACATACTACCAACTTCACGAATCGCCAGTCGGCGAACTGCTGCTGATTTCAGACGGTACGGCACTGACGGCGCTGCACGTGACGGCGGGCAAATACGTTCCGCCTGTTAACGCAGATTGGGTACGCGATGAAACGCGCGCTGTGCTGACGCAAACGCGTCGCGAGCTTGATGAATACTTCAACGGCAAGCGGCGTGCGTTCACCATGCCACTTGCACCATCGGGGACGGAATTTCAGAAGCAGGCATGGATCGCACTGACCCAAATCCCGTTTGGTGAAAAGCGTACTTATGGGCAACAGGCGGCAATCATCGGGCGACCGAAAGCCGTGCGCGCCATTGGTGCTGCGAACGGTAAAAACCCTATTGGTATCATCGTCCCGTGTCATCGCGTGATTGGCGCCGACGGCACGTTGACGGGGTACGCGGGCGGGTTGCACAACAAAGAATTTCTGCTGAAACTTGAAGGCATCCTTTGACCCGCAGCGACACCGTTGACTTCGTTCTGCTGTCTGCGATCTGGGGTATGTCGTTTCTTTTTATGCGCGTCGCGGTACCGGAGTTTGGGCCGTTTGCCCTGATTGGGATTCGCTGCGGGCTGGCGGCGATTTGCCTGTTGCCACTGGTGCTGATGCGCGAAGGTAGCGCGCAGATGCTTGCGCACGTTCGCGAATTGACGGTATTGGGCTTGGTGAACGCTTTTATCCCGTTTACGCTATTGGCTTACGCCGCGCTTTCGCTCACGACGGGGTTTGCGGCGTTGATCAACGCGACTACCCCGCTTTGGGCGGGCGTCGTGGGGCTCGTGTGGTTGAACGCGAAGTTGACGCGTTTGCAGTGGATCGGGCTCGCGCTCGGGGTGGTCGGAATGGCCGTGCTGACGTGGGGCGAGGTCGATTTCAAACCTGGTGGCTCGGGATTGGCCATTGTCGCGGGGTTGACAGCGACGCTGGCTTACGGATCCGCATCGCATTTCGCAAAACGGAAACTCTCCAAAGTTTCGCCATTGGGCGTAGCGACGGGCTCCCAGGTCGTCGGTACGATTTTGGTGTTGCCGCTCGCAATCATCCATTGGCCGGAAACGCAGCCTTCGGCCAAAGCGTGGGCGGCAGCGATTTTGCTCGCAGTGTTGGCGACCGCTATCGCACTGATCCTTTATTTTCGGTTGATCTCACGGCTGGGCGGCCAGAAAGCGTCCACGGTGACGTTTCTGATTCCTGTGTTCGCAGCATCCTGGGGCGCAGCGGTGCTTGGCGAAATGCCTACGATTCCCATGTACGTTGGCGGCGCGATTGTGCTGGCGGGCACGGCCCTAACACTGGGATTTGGTGCAAGGTTCACGAGAAATCCCACTTCGGCTGTGCAAAAGCTATAATTCAGGGCTTTTCTGCGAAATCGCGCGCTGCATTCACTGCGCATTCTCCGGAAACCGCTTGAGTCACACGGGGACGACCAATCGCAGTCGCCACCCGACACCCACAAATTCCTAACGATCTCGCTAGACAATCATGAAACGTACATTTCAACCCTCCGTTATCCGCCGTAAGCGCACCCACGGCTTTCGCGCCCGCATGGCTACCAAAGGTGGTCGCGGCGTGATTCGCGCCCGTCGCGCCAAGGGTCGTAGCGTCCTGTCGGCTTAGTTGCCGACAATCGTCACCGACATTTGCGCCATTGTCCACATTGGCGTTCGTTGCGCCCACTGCTCCTGACGTGCCGGTCATCGCAGCCGCGCCAACCGGAGCGGCTTTTCCGCGAGCAGCCCGCCTGCTCCAGCCGGACGACTTCGTTGGGGCGCTGAAATCGCGCGCCCATCGTGGGCGCTTCATCTGGGTTTATCGCCGTGCTGAAATTGGTTCAGACACGGCTGCTCCTCGGGCTCGCCTCGGTCTCATGATCGGCAAGAAAAACGCACGCACAGCAGTGCTGCGCAACGCCGTCAAGCGCCGTATTCGCGAACAATTCCGCCTTCGGCAAACGGTTCTGCCAGCGTCGCAATACGTGGTGCGCTTGAGTATCGCGATAACGACCAAAGATGTCGCTGCAGTGATTGCTGAATGGACGGGTGCGCTTGAACGTGACATTGCGAAACTGGCTGCAGCCAAGGCTCTGGGCGTTGCTGCCCCTGCTGCCCCTGCTGCCACAGCGCCCAGCGTGACCACATGAACGAGCAAACGCTACAGGCGCGGGCGGGCGTCGTTGCCAGCACCGCGGCCTTGGGCCTGATCAAAGCCTACCAATACGGTATTCGCCCGATGCTTGGTCAGCGCTGCCGCTTCTTTCCCAGTTGCTCTGAATACACCGCCGAAGCGATTGGCGAATACGGGGTGATTCGCGGTTCGACCATGGGGGCGCTGCGTCTTGCCAAATGCCATCCGTGGCATGCCGGCGGCTACGACCCGGTACCTGAAAAAACTCCTTCCGCTGCGCAATCCGTTGCCCAGCCTGCCTCCCCAACCCCTAACTGAAAGCCCACAATGGACTTCCAGCGTCTGATCCTGTTCGTTATTTTTTCCATGTCCGGCGTGTTCCTGTTTCAGGCATGGCAGAAAGAAAATGCGCCGCCTAAACCGGTCGCTCCCATTGTTGCGCCTGCGGAGAAGAAGGGCGACGTGCCGACGGCAGCGTCTCCTAGCGCGGGCTCAGTGCCCGGCGCCACCGCTGCAGCGCCAGTTGCTGGTGCGGTTCCAGGCGCGGCGAACACCGTAGCTCCAGCAGCAGGCGCAGGCGAAGTCTTCGCGGTAAAGACCGATCTCTTCGAGGCAAAAATTAACACGCTCGGTGGCGTGATCGAAGAAGTCGCGCTCAAAGAGCATCGCGACGGCGCTGACAAATCGAAGCCCTACTACGTGTTGATGAAAACCAAGGATCGCACGCATGTCGCGCAGTCCGGCCTCATCGGCACCGGTTTGCCGAACCACAACACGGCGTACAGCAAGGTTTCGACCAACACTGACATGGGCACTGCGAATACGCTCGAAGTGCGTTTGTCTGCACCCAACACCGGAGGCGGCAAGACCGATCTCGTCTACACCTTCAAGCGCGGCAGCTACATCGTTGACGTCGCCTTCGACATCACCAACGGCAGCGACGCTGCGATCAGCCCAACCGCCTATTTCCACCTGCATCGCGACACCAAAGTCACCGGTAGCGAGAACGGCATGGTCGGTATCTTCCACGGCCCCATCGTTTACAACGACACCGAAAAGTATAAAAAAGTCGATTTCAAGGACATCGAAAAGGCCAAGAAGAACCTCTATATCGCCAACACTGACAACGGTTGGGTCGGTATGGTTGAGCATTATTTCGTCAACGCGTGGCTGCCGAAAGCGGGCCTGAAGCGCGAGGTCTACATGACGAAGGAGGAAGGCGACATCTACCGCGCCGGCCTGAAAACACCGGTGGGGTCCATTGCGGCGGGCACCACGGCAAAGATCGATGTTCCCATCTATCTTGGTCCGCAAGAGCAGGACAAACTGAAGGCCGCCGCGCCGGGGCTGGAAATCGTTGTCGACTATGGCATCTTCAGTTTCCTCGCAGCGCCAATGTTCGCGCTTTTGCAGTGGTTCCACGGGCTGGTCGGCAACTGGGGTTGGGCGATCATCCTTTTGACGATCCTCATCAAAGGCGTGTTCTATCCGCTAAATGCGACGGCCGGTCGCAGCATGGGCAAGATGAAACTCGTTGGGCCAAAGCTCAAAGAACTTCAGACGCGCCACGCAGATGACAAGGCCAAACTCAACACAGAAATGATGGCGCTCTACAAAAAAGAGAAGATCAATCCGCTCGGTGGCTGCCTGCCCATCGTCGTGCAGATTCCGGTATTCATCTCCCTATACTGGGTGCTGATCGCCGCGGTGGAATTGCGCCATGCGCCATGGGCGTTGTGGATCAGAGACTTGTCCGCGCCAGATCCGTTCTTTGTTCTGCCCGCGTTGTACGCCATCACCGCGTTCGCGCAGTCCAAGTTGCAGCCACCGGCGCCCGGTATGGATCCGATGCAGCAGAAGGTGCTGCAATACATGCCCGTTGCGTTCGCCGTCATGTTCATCTTCTTCCCTGCTGGCCTGGTGCTGTACTGGACGGTGTCCAACATCCTGCAAATCGCGCAGCAATGGAATATCAATCGCGTCCTTGAGAGAGAAAACGCTGTTGCCGTGGCGGCGGCGAAACGCTAGCGACCGTCATTCTGAGCTGAAGGCGAAGCATCAGATGGCCAACGTTTCCGCCCGTCGTTGCCGGTACTGATTGGCCTGGCTGATCCTTCGCGAGTCTCAGGATGACACACTCAGACACCATCGTTGCTATCGCCACTCCTCAAGGTCGGGGTGGTGTCGGGATGGTGCGGGTGTCGGGTAGGTCGCTTGCGACGATGGCAACGGCGATCTGCGCAAAGCAGCTCTTTGCGCGCGTAGCGCAGCACACACGTTTTCTTGACGTGGCGAATCAAACGATCGACGACGGCCTCGCGCTTTTCTTCGCTGCGCCTGCGTCGTTCACCGGCGAAGATGTTTTAGAACTGCATGCGCACGGCTCACCGATGGTGCTTCAGGCACTCGTGCGCCGCTGCGTCGAGCTGGGCGCGCGCCATGCCGAGCCTGGTGAGTTCACCAGGCGCGCTTTTCTGAATGGCAAACTCGATCTCGCGCAGGCAGAGGCGGTAGCCGACGTCATCGACGCCGCGACCGAGAGCGCTGCGCGCGCCGCAGTGCGCTCGCTCACGGGGGAGTTCTCGTCGCGCATCAAAGTGCTGCAAGACAAGCTCATTCGGCTGCGCATGTTCGTCGAAGCGACCCTTGATTTCCCCGAAGAAGACGTTGAATTTATCGAAGCGGAACGCGCGCGGGATAAGTTGGCGGAGACGCGCATTGCACTCGAACACGTTATCGCGGAAGCGGGTCGTGGCCAGCTTCTGCACGACGGCATTCGCATCGTGTTGGCGGGCGAACCAAACGTTGGTAAATCGAGCCTGCTCAATGCCCTGGCTGGCGACGAAATAGCCATCGTGACGCCGATTGCCGGCACGACACGCGACACGGTGAAGAGTCGGATCAGCGTCAAAGGCTTGCCGACTGAAGTGATCGATACGGCGGGTTTGCGCGAAACGAGTGATCCCGTCGAAGCGATGGGCATCGAGCGCACGCGTGCAGCGATTCGTGATGCCGATCTCGCGCTGGTTATTGTTGAATCGGACGCCGTGGTGTCAGCACAACTTTTGTGTGAACTACCCGCTACGCTGCCACGCATCATCGTGCGCAACAAGATTGATCTTCAACAACAGGATGCACACGCGGACGCAGCCGGCGTTTGGCTCTCGGCGAAGACGGGCGACGGCATCGAATTGCTCACCGACACGATTGCCGACGCGGTAGGTTTCAACTATCGCGAAGAAGGCGGCTTCATGGCGCGCGAACGTCATGTCACCGCGTTGCGTGCGGCACTCGTGCATGTCAACGATGCTGCGGCGCACCTCGACCACGTCGCCCTGGAGCTGTTTGCGGAAGAATTGCGCCTCGCGCACGAGGCGCTCGGCGTGATCACGGGTGAATTCACCGCAGATGATTTGTTGGGCGAAATTTTTAGCCGGTTTTGTATCGGTAAATAGTCCCGCATTTGTAGGAGCGGCGCGAGCCGCGATCAACCGTGGCTGCATGTGCACGATTCGCGGCTCGCGCCGTTCCTGCAAGTGCCGCAACCCGCAACCACCGACAACCCATAAAATCGACACTTCGCTATTTTCAACACGGTTGATCGCGCTTTGAAAGAAATCGTTACGCTCTCGGGCGACATAGGCGGCGGTAAATCGTCAGTCGCACGTATCCTCGCCGGGCGATTGAATTTTCAGCTGATTTCTGCAGGTGCGATCCAGCGCGAAATCGCGACCGCCATGGGCCTGACCACGCTTCAATTGAATGAGCGTTCCGCGAAGGATCGGAGCGTTGATGACCGTATCGATTCGCACACGCAGCGACTGGGTGAAACCGGCAATCAGATCATCGTCGACTCCCGTCTGGCGTGGCATTTCATTCCGAGCGCGTTCAAGGTGTTCCTGTCGGTGGATGCTGAGGTGGGCGCAGGCCGCGTGTTCGATGCCTCTCGCAGCGATGAGAAGCACAGCTCGCTTGCCGACGCACTTGAAAACAACCGCTTGCGCACGCAGCTCGAAACGACACGATTTCTGGCGTTGTACGGCATCGCGTTGCGCGATTACAGCAACTACGACCTCGTCGTCGACACCTCATTTGTGTCGCCTGAGCAAGTGGCTGAAGTCATCGAATCGAGCTTTCGCGCGTGGAAAGCGCAAACCCGGTTTGCGCAGCTATGGATGAGTCCGAAGCGTCTTTTGGCACTGCAGGACGTGTCCGCTACTCGCACGGCTAACTTGGTCGCTCCGTCGGAGCCCGTGCAGTTGCGTTCGCATGGTGGCCAGTTTCAGGTGGCAAGCGGTCACGAATTGATAAAAGAGGCTTTTCACAAAGGGACGCCGTTGCTCCCCTCGCAACTCGTCGCGATCTAGAAGACTTTCTTCGCGTGCAGTAGCCGCACCAACGCCCTCGTGTGGCGATCAATATCCTTGATGTCGATGTGCGACGTGTCAGGCGTGTCGATGACTAATTCTGGGTAATCGCGAAAGTCGATCATCGTCGCGGGCATGATGGCGGCGAGTTTGTCCCAATACTTTTCGCGCGGAAAGTTCGCCTCATCCAGCGCAATGTGTTCGCCTGACACTGGCTCTCGATAGAAAACGACCTTGCCGCCACGCGCGTTGATGCGCTCCACCCAGCTCACCACGTAGCGCATTTCAGTAAGCCAGGCGTCGGGCGTTGGCGGGGTGTACGGCGAATAATATTTCTTCAAATCTGCGACGCGCGCACTACGTATCGCGGGGACGTCGCTTTTGCGATAGTCGGTTCCGCCCGCGCGATCTCTTTCGAATGTCACGTACTCTTTATGTGGTGGGCCGTTGCCGTCGAGGTATCGTTTGACGAGCGTCACCGCTGCGAAGTCGGGCCGCGCAGCGATCACATGCTCTTGCAGGCGCGTCAACATGCGCCGATGCACTTCACGCGATGGGCTCCATTCGTGGTGGTAGTTCTGGATATGTTTGGCCTGCATCTCCCACACCTTGCGATCCATGCCGCGCGAGTCAATACCGACCAGCGCGACGCCGACGAACTTCTCATCCTCCGACAGATCACGCAGCGCTGCGAGCGGGTAATGACCATTGACGGCGAGCATGATTGGATCGACCTTGAGTCCCATTTGGCGCGTCTCATCGCGAAACACTGGTGGCGAGATGCCGTATTGAATGCGCGATGCACCGAGCAGCGCGAAACGCAGCGGTGGAGCAGATTTCACGGCGCGTGCGCGGTGCTGCGACCACAGATCAAAACTGTCCATTACGGTCGGCGCATAACCCTGCCCGCGCCAGTAGTGCTCGAACGAAAGCCAGCCGCCGAGCGTGATGGCAGCTGCGAGTCCCCAGGTCAGAAGCCATCGTGTTTTCATCATGGCCTCCCGTTAAAACTGAAAGTATATGAACGCATTAGTCTTGCCCGGTGACAACACAATCGCGAGAGACATCAATGACAACAGCGCCACGCGCCATGGCCACGCGATAGCTGGCAACCATTCCCAACCCTTGCGCGATTTGAGCCAGGCTTGCACTGCAAGACCGATCACGAGGCCCGCGACAAAGACTTTCGCATCGCCGTTCCAGGCGAGGCTTGCCGCATCCTTCAGTGCAAATCCAAACATGGCGATCGTGCGATCCCAAGCCACGGCGAGCGTCGGGGCCCGGAAGTAAACCACTGCCCACGAAAACAGCGCAAACGTCAGCAACGCGAGACACCAGCGCACCGGTTTCACACCCCAAATTTTCCAGTCGCCAATGCTGTCTTTGAGGATTCGTTCACCCACCAAAAATGCGCCATGCAGCGCACCCCAAACGACGAAATGCCACGCCGCTCCATGCCAGAAACCGCAGGCCGTGAACGTGATCATCACGTTCAAATAACCGCGCAGCCGCCCCTTGCGATAGTGGCCGAGCGGATTGAACACGTAGTCGCGCAACCAGTTCGACAGCGAGATATGCCAACGTGTCCAAAGCTCCGCGATACCGACCGACGCGAACGGCGCTTCGAAGTTTGACGGCAGATGGAACCCGAACATTTTTGCGATGCCTAACGCCGCCAGCGAATAGCCGGCAAAGTCGCAAAACACCTGCATGGAAAAAGAGAAAGCTCCCGCCCAAGCGGCGACGAATCCCGCTTGGTAGTCCGGCGCAAAGACGATGTCGGAGATTGGCGCGAACACGTGATCCGCGCCAACGATTTTGAGGAACAACCCGCCAATCAGCATGTACGCACCGAGCGCTACGCCATCAGTGGTGACCGTGCGCGGAACTAACGTCTGCGCATTGAAATCACCAAAACGCATGATCGGTCCGGCCACCAGATGCGGGAAGAACGTCATGAACAGACCGTAATCACGGAGATTTTTCGTCGGCTCGATGCGTTTTTTGTAGACGTCGACGATGTAGGAAATCGATTCAAACGTGTAGAACGAAATGCCCAGCGGCAGGACTATGCCTAGGTCGATCGGTTTGTAGGTGACGCCAACCAGCGCGAACCATTCGATGACGGTGTTGGCGAAGAACTGTGCATACTTGAAATAGCCGAGCAATGTCAGACTCGCCGCGACCGAAGCCCACAGCCACAAGCGTCGTCTGCGCACGTCCACAGTGGCGTGAATGCGCTGCGCAGCCCACCAGTCGAACACGGTCGTGAACGCCAGCAGCAATAGGAAAAGCGGGTTCCACGACCCGTAGAAAACGCAACTCGCAACGAGCAGCACGTTCTTCCTGGCCGGCCACGAGCGGAGCAGTGCGTAAACGGGGAAGACGATCGCGAGGAATAGCGCGAAGGTCAGTGAATCGAACGTCATGCAGGCTTACAGCTTTTCCTGGAAACTACCACCGCTCGCGGGCTAACCTCGCAAATTGACAAAAATCGACTTTGCATTGAATCCGCGTCTAGCCCTTATGCAAAGGGGATAAGAGCAACGAAGTCGTTACTCTGTACGCACCCATTTTTGTGATCGCCCGAGCATCGGCATGCCGATGTAGCCGCGCACTTCCATCGACTTGTTGTCTGCAGCGGGCGTCATGCGAACGCGGTATACCTTGCCGTTGGCGGCATCGAGAATATCGCCACCTTCCCAGTGCGATTCACCTTTTTTGACGTTGCGGAGAATCGTCATTCCGATAACCGGCTGGCCTTTGCGGCTGTCCGTGCACTCATCACACTTGGAATCCTGTTTCGCAGCGTCGAAGAGCTTTTCGATCTTCCCGGTGAGGATGCCTCCGGCCTCGGTGATGCGCACGACGGCTTTTTCTTTGCCGGTGGCGTCATCGATGGTTTTCCAGGTGCCAGCAGGTGAAGGCGTTTGTGCGAACGCCGCACTGGTGACAAAAAAGGCAAGTAAACCGATTAAACGTTTCATTTCAAATCTCCTAATGATGGTGTCAACAATAACGCCGGACAGGCGGCTAGCGTGTAACAAAGTCCCGCTTACCTACTGGCACACCGGCACCGCGCAGTAAATCGTATGCGGTGGCGGCGTGGAAATAGAAGTTCGGATAAACCATGCCCATCAGATACGGCAGACCGACGAAATCGTGTGGCTCGCCGCCAATGGGTACTGTAATGATCTTTTTTTCGCTGCCTTCAAATTGCTCGGGCTTGAACGTGGCGAGAAAATCGCGCGTCGTCTGGCAGCGCGCTTTGAGTTCGGCAAAGGTTCTTTCGCTATCTTCGTACTTTGGGTTTTCTACGCCTGCCAGCCGCGCCGCCGCGCCTTTGGCGAAGTCAGCGCAGATCTGCACCTGACGATACATCGGCAACATATCCGGAAAAATGCGCATGCCGGTCAGCACAGTTTCGTCGATTTTTTTCTCGGCGGCGTAAGCGCTGGCCTTGTCCAGAATATTTTGCAGGTTGCCGAGCGTGCGATCAAGCACGGGGACGGATAAGCTGTACATCGAAATTTGCATGGATATCTCCTGATTTTTTGAGAACGGATTCGTGTTCGATTGTAGGGCTGCTAAACTTTGCACTGTGTCAGGAGAAGAGCGCGGGTGATTTGCCAGCGCGCTACCGTAGGCGTAATCCCCGGAAGATCGCTCAGGTTCAGGTACTGTCACAGACAACCATCTGGAGAGCGAGGCAGCCGCCGCACCTAAATGCGATGGCGAGAGCCTCCGCCGAAGGGGCAAGGCCCGGCGCGTGATGCGCCGCGCTCAATCTCTCAGGCACAAAGGACAGATCCGGGACGATTGATTCTTCGATTGAAAGAACGCGTCTCTATGTCTGAAACTTTGTCGAAAACACCTTTATTTGATCTGCATGTGAGCCTCGGCGCTCGCATGGTGCCGTTTGCCGGTTATGAAATGCCGGTGCAATATCCGCCCGGTGTTTTGAAAGAGCACTTGCATACGCGAGCGCATGCCGGGCTGTTTGATGTGTCGCACATGGGGCAGGTGGAATTGCATGGCGCGGACGCTGCAGCTGCTCTGGAAACGCTGGTGCCCGTTGATGTGATCGGCATTGCGCCGGGCAAACAGCGTTACGCTTTGTTCACCAACGAAGCGGGCGGCGTTCTTGATGATCTGATGATTTTTAACGTCGGCGGCTACCTGCATCTGGTGGTGAACGCCGCGTGCAAAGCGCAGGACATCGCTCATCTCAAATCGAAAATCGGCGGGCGCTGCGAGGTTCGTGTGCGCGATGATCTGGCGCTGCTTGCGTTGCAGGGGCCGGGAGCGGAGGCCGCGCTCACGGGTGTTGCCGTTGGCCTGATTCCGTCAGTGTTCATGGCAGGTGGGCGCGTCAAACTCGCGGGCATCGATTGCCTCGTCACGCGCACCGGCTACACCGGCGAAGACGGCTTTGAAATCAGCGTTCCTAATGCCCATTGCGAAGCGCTCGCCAAAGCATTGCTCGCGCAGCCGAATGTGCAACCGATTGGATTAGGCGCGCGCGATTCGCTGCGTCTCGAAGCAGGGCTTTGCTTATACGGTCACGATCTCGACGAGACAACGACGCCAGTCGAAGCGTCGCTCAACTGGGCGATGCAAAAAGTGCGTCGCACCGGCGGCGAGCGCGCAGGCGGCTTCCCCGGTGCGTCGGTCATCCTCGGTCAACTCGACAATCCGTCAAGCGTCAAACGCAAACGCGTCGGCCTCAAGCCCGAAGGTCGCGCGCCGATTCGCGAAGGCGTGGAGTTTCAAGATTCCGCTGGCAACAAGATCGGCATCGTCACCAGCGGCGGTTTTGGCCCTACCGTCAACGGCCCGGTCATCATGGGCTACGTCGATACTGCGCACGCGGCATCGGGCACCAAGATTAACGCGATGCTTCGCGGCACACCGACGCCCGTGACGGTGGTTGGCATGCCGTTTGCGCCGCACGGCTACAAACGCACTTGACATTTCAGGAGATCACTATGACCACCCGCTACACCGAAGACCACGAATACATCAAGATGGACGGCGATATTGGCACCGTCGGCATCACTGCGTTCGCGCAGGACAAACTCGGGGACCTCGTCTACGTCGAGCAGCCGAAAGTCGGCCGCAAACTCGCGGCGAAAGAAGACGCTGCGATCATCGAATCGGTGAAAGCCGCAGCCGAAGTGAAAGCACCGGTCGACGGAGAAGTGATCGAAGTGAATGAGGCCATCGTGGCCGATCCCTCGCTCGTTAACACCGATCCCGAAGGTGCCGGCTGGTTCTTCAAGATGAAAGTCTCGAACGCCGCCGCCGTTGCCGCGTTGCAGGACGAGGCCGCTTACAAAGCGATGATTGCCTAAAGTCATGGTGCTCATTCGCCCGCTTGAGGCCAGCGACCGCGAGGCGTGGAACACGTTGTGGACGGGCTATCTTACGTTCTACAAAACCACGCTGCCGCCCGAGCAGTTTGATCTCACCTGGTCGCGTCTGCACGACTCTGCTGAACCGATGTACGTCCTCGGTGCGTTTGAGGGCGAAGAGATGCTTGGCATCGTGCATTACATCTTTCACCGTACTTGCTGGGCGGCGGGGCCTACCTGCTACCTGCAGGACTTGTTCACGGTCGAAGCGGCGCGTGGCAAGGGCGTTGGGCGAGCGCTGATCGAGGCGGTGTACGCCGCCGCGAAAATCGAAGGCGCGAGCCGCGTGTACTGGCAAACGCACGAGACCAACGCCACGGCAATGGTGCTCTACAACAAGGTCGCTGAACGCAGCGGCTTTCTGGTTTATCGAATGTCGATGTGAACGAAGTTTAACGTCGTAGGGTGGGCACCCCGTGCCCACGCGTTATCGGCACGCTACTCATGGTGGGCACAGGGTGCCCACCCTACTTATAATTTTTGGCAACACTCATGTCTGATTTCCTCTACCGTCACATCGGCCCCAATCGCGAAGAGCAGATGGACATGCTCGCGCATGTTGGCGCGAACTCCCTCGAAGATTTGCTTGCGAAGGTGGTGCCACCGAGCATCGTCGGCAGCAAACCACTCGCGCTTCCAGAAGGACTTTCCGAAGTCGAAGCGCTCGCCGAACTGCGCGGTATTGCGAACAAAAATCAGGTCTTCAAGAATTTCATCGGACAAGGCTATGTCGGCACGGTCACGCCCGGAGTGATCTTGCGTAACGTCCTTGAAAATCCTGCCTGGTACACCGCGTACACGCCGTATCAGCCCGAGATTTCGCAAGGCCGGTTGGAGGCAGTCCTGAATTATCAGACGATGATTTGTGATCTGACTGGCATGGACATCTCGAACGCATCGCTGCTCGATGAAGGCACGGCGGCGGCCGAAGCGATGACGCTGGCGAAACGTCAGGCGAAATCGACGAGCAATACGTTCATCGTGGCGGGTGACAGTCACCCGCAAACCATTGAGTGCATCAAGACACGCGCCGAACCGCTGGGCATTGAAGTCAAAGTGGGCTTCGCACCCAAGCTCATGGAAGAAGGCGATTACTTCGCGGTGCTAGCGCAATACCCGTCCACCACCGGTCAGATTCACGACCTGGCACCGTCTGCCGCCGCCGCTCACGCCAAAGGCGCGCTTTTCATCTGTGCCGCTGATCCGCTCGCACTCGTTCTGCTCAAAGCGCCCGGCGAATGGGGCGCAGACATCGTGATCGGCACTACGCAACGCTTCGGCGTGCCGATGGGCTATGGCGGGCCGCACGCAGCGTACATGGCGACGCGCGATGCCTACAAACGCAACATGCCGGGCCGTCTCGCCGGTGTGACCATTGATGCGCAGGGCAAACCGGCTTATCGCCTTACGCTGCAAACACGCGAACAACACATTCGCCGTGAAAAAGCGACCAGCAACATCTGCACGGCGCAGGTGTTATTGGCCGTGATGGCGGGCATGTACGCCGTGTATCACGGCCCCAAAGGTTTGCAGCGGATCGCTTTGCGCGTACATGGTCTTGCCACGCGTTTTGCGGCGGGGCTCAAAGCGATGTACATCAACGTCGCAGCAGCAGATTTGTTCGACACCGTGACGTTCAAGCATGATGCGCACAGCGAAATCGCTGCGACCGCGCGGCACGCCGGAATGAATTTGCGTCACTATGAAACGCTGTCTTCAGTCGGCGTAACGTTCGATGAAACACATACGGATGCAGACGTCGACGCGGTTCTCTTTGCAATTGCGGCGACGCTCGAATGCCCGCCTCCTAATCTAATCTCGTCGGCGGAGAGTGCGATCCCTGCCGCGCTTCGTCGCACTGCGCCGATCCTCACGCACCCTGTCTTCAATACGCATCATTCTGAAACCGAAATGCTGCGCTACCTGCGCATGCTGGCCGACAAGGATCTCGCGCTCGACCGTACGATGATTCCGCTCGGTTCGTGCACGATGAAGTTGAACGCGACCACCGAGATGATCCCGGTGACCTGGCCGGAGTTCGGCAACATGCATCCGTTCGCGCCTGCCGATCAGGCGAAGGGTTACGCCGAACTCGTCGGCAATCTCGAAGACATGCTGTGCAAAGTGACCGGTTTCGACGCCGTGACGTTGCAACCAAACAGCGGTGCGCAGGGCGAATACGCCGGGCTGCTCGCGATTCGTGGCTATCACGCCAGTCGCGGTGAAGCCCATCGCAACATCTGTCTGATTCCGTCCAGCGCGCATGGCACCAACCCCGCCAGCGCACAGATGTGCGGCATGGAAGTGGTTGTGACGCAATGCGACGAACACGGCAACGTTGACGTCGCAGACTTGAAGGCAGCGGCAGAGAAGCATTCAAAAAATCTTGCAGCGTTGATGATTACGTATCCCTCCACGCACGGCGTGTTTGAAGAAGCCGTGAAGGAAATTTGCGCCATCGTGCATCAGCATGGCGGTCAGGTCTACATGGACGGTGCCAACCTGAACGCTCAAGTTGGCGTGACCTATCCGGCCGAAATCGGCGCCGATGTCAGCCACATGAATCTGCACAAAACGTTCTGTATTCCACACGGCGGTGGCGGCCCCGGCGTCGGTCCGATTGGCGTGAAATCACAACTCGCCCCCTTCCTGCCCGGTCGCGGCAAGGTCGGCCCGGTAAGCGCCGCGCCGCAAGGTTCAGCCAGCATCCTGCCGATTCCGTATGCCTATATCCGCATGATGGGCGGCGATGGTCTGCGTGAGGCGACTGCGGTTGCCATCCTGAACGCCAACTACGTCGCAAAGCGTCTCGCGCCGCATTTCCCGGTGCTCTATACCGGTCACGGCGGCTTTGTTGCACATGAATGCATCATCGACGTGCGCCCGATCAAGGAGCTGTGCGGCATCAGCAATATGGATGTTGCCAAGCGTCTAATGGACTACGGTTTCCACGCGCCGACCGTGAGTTTCCCGGTCGCCGGTACGCTCATGATCGAGCCGACCGAGAGCGAGAGTAAACACGAGCTGGATCGCTTCATCGATGCCATGATCGCGATTCGCCAAGAGATTCGTGCCGTTGAAATGGGTGTTTATCCGAAGGACGATAACCCACTAGTGAACGCACCGCACACGACCGAGGTGCTGCTGGTGGAGGCGTGGAATCACGCTTATACCCGTGAGCAGGCGGCGTATCCGCTGCCGAGCCTGCGTCACAACAAATACTGGCCACCGGTCGGTCGCGTCGATGACGTTTACGGTGATCGCAACATCATGTGTACGTGTCCACCGATGGAGAGTTACGCATAAGCGCAAAGCAGGATTACGCGTACGTGTAAGGCTCAAATAGCCTTGACTGCCATCAGCGGAACCATATCGTGCTGTATGTCGGAGTCCGTGGTCGATCCGGGAGCGGCGAGCGGAGATGAGACGATGTGCGGAGCACACTGGAGAACTTTCAATTCGGCGCCGTTTTTCATGACGAACCAGTCGATGCCGTTCTGGATGCCATCGCGCTCGACTAGCGCAAGTAAGCGGCGAGCGCCTTTGGCCGAAATGAGGTAGGCGTAGAGGCCACCCAAATAGTTGCCCCACTCCATAAGACCAAGTCGCGTCGAGAGGTTAACCCGGGCGGACAGTTCAGCGCGCGACTCATTCCAGAACTGATAGCCGAGTAGCACCAGATCATAGTCGCTATGGATTTCTGCGAACTCGCCGCAGAGCTCGACCAGTTGTCCGCAAAAATCCGCACCCGGTTTGACGTCGTCCTCGAATATCAGGCACGCGCCGTCAGCACGGGTGGCCACTTCACGCCAGATAGCAACATGACTAAGCGCGCAACCGACAATACCGCGGCGGTAATTAAAGTCGTTGCCACGGAAGAGGTGAAGTATTTCGGGCGTCAAGTCGAGCGCTGATCCGTCGACAGCGGCGAAGCGCTCGCAGCGTGCAAGAAATATTGAGCCCGCCGCCTCATCCACCCTCGCGCGAAACGCCTCCCAGCGGTCGCTGCGGCGGTCCAGGTTCAGCACTTTTATTGACAGACTTTCAGCCAGACGGTGACCATGAATGACCCGCGCGAGTGTTGGGAAAAACTGGTACTCATTCAGAATTCGCAGCTTTTCCGCACGGATGGCGTCGAGTCGGTGCGCGTACTCGTTATCGCGCATCGCGTGTTCCATAATTTGCAGGCTCAACTCAAAGTCGTCCAGCGGCAGTCGGATCAACGCGGCCGGATCAATGTACTCCTCGATGTTGGGGCATCCCCAATAAAAACAGAGGCACTCGCCCAGAATCGCGTCGACGATTTTTTCGGTAAAGTAGTTAACCTCTGCGCAATTCTCGACGGCGATGGTGTAGCGGTACGGCAGTATCCCACTGGATTTGTCGTGCTCCGGAAGGGGGCCCCGATAGTTGTGAAAGTTGTGGATGTTGTCGCGTCCAAAGATGTCGATCTGTGTCCCCGATGTCTCGATGTACTTGAGGAATGCGATACGGAGGTGTTGGCCCGGATCCTGCACCTTCCCTGATGTCACATAAGACAATCGCAACGACTTTTCGATGGGCTGCGTGAGCAACTCCTCATAGCGCATGCCAAGATGCCATTCGGAATTGTTGCGATAGCGGTTGTGACTGCGAACCTGTACGAATTTACGCGGATCGGGTGCCGCCCATTCGCCCCAGTGCATGACGCCAAGCGACGGCTCCATCGGGAAGATTATGGTGCGATCCGTGCGGAAATACGCGTTCGCATCCGCCGGATAGTTAACGACCACCCAGTAGTCGATATCGCGATCCTCATCAGTGATTTCGATGTCGCCCCACCGACAGGCACCTTTCGACTGCCGATCCCATAGCGCACAGAGAGCAGTCGAAGATGTCCAGTTGGTGAGTAGCCTGACCCGAAGTGGTGTAGGCGCAACGTTAGAGAAAGGTTGCCCGAACTGAACTTCGTCGTTTAACTGGTATGCATTGGGGCGTCCAGCTTCCGCGCTCTCGAACGTCAGCTTGCCGATGTGCAGCGCGGTGATCGCATCGAAAAATGCGGAACGATATCCCAGCCCGGCATAACGCGCGGCGAACTGGTGTTCAAAATGGGCGCTTTCCGGGTCGTAGCGCCCAGTGTCCCGAATCGCCGACATCCGCAGCAGCGCGGGGCGCAGCGAATAGTGTGGCCACCACGCATTCGAGCGCGAGCCGGGAGGAAGCAGGCGAAAAAACTCATCGTAAGCAGGCGTATCGCACCTGAAATGTTCATGCAGCCGATAGCGCAGACCGCTCTTTGTCGTCCGCCGCACCTGACCACCAGCAATACTTCGGCACGCCAGTGTCTCGCCGTAGTTGCGGTTGAATAACACTTCGCCAATCGTCGGATCGTCATCGAGAATCGCGAGCGCCTTCTCGACATAACCGTCGCGGATGATGAAATGCCAATCGTCTTCTAAATGCAGCCAAAACGGACTCGCGATCGTATCGAGCAGGCGATTCATGCTGCGAGCATGCCCCTTGTCTTCGCGGGTCTTGAAGATGAATTCGAAGAACGGATAGCGTTGTCTCATTTGCAAACGATTCGCTTCGCTTGAGCCATCGTCGATGCAAATCCAGCGGTCAATGCGACCGACATCAGTGCAACAGTTTAAAAACGAATTGACGGTTTTCACGAAGAGATCAAATCGTTTGCAGCTGGTGATCGAAAGCGTAATCTGGACTTGATGCCTCGGTCCATGTGCGAACTCTTGAGCCAACTGGCGAACCAAGTCGTCGGGATACGCAAGCGTTTCCTCTAGAAGATGCGGCACCGCGAAGTCACGGTTACTGGCAATCCTTTCACGGTCACTTTCGGAAATCGATGACACCGCCAACAGGTAGTTGCAAAGATCAAGACTTTCGCGATAGCGACCGAGGTAGTAGGCACAAATGGCGAGCTCGTCGCTTATCTTCCATTCGTAAACGTCCGCCGCCACGAAGAGGCCGTCTGCCTCGGGGAACAGAATTTCCTTTGCTCTGCTTGCGAACAGATGTCCGAGATCGAACTCGCCCTGAAGCCTGTAGTGGCAGGCGATCAGGTGCAAAGGCTCGGCCCGGTGCGGACAGAATTGCCAGCTGCGCAAATGGGCGGCCAGCACCTTGTCCCATGGCTCACCCAGATGTTCCATACACACGCCACGTTGAAGCAATGCGTAGAAAACCTCCTCAGACCAACCACCCATCGCCGCGCGCCGCGTGTAGTACTCCAGCGCTTGTCTGTGATCGCCCGCGTCACGAAGGCTTTGAGCCAGGTAGAACGTGTTTCGCGCATCGCCGGGGTTGGCCTGAACTTCCGCGAACAGCGTGTGGGCATCGCGCTGGTACTTGTCGGTCGCGCGACTACGGTTGCCGAGGCGTCTTGAATCGATATGGTAATCGCCCAGTAAACGTCCTTCACTGGTTCCAGCGTCCATGCCGACCGGATACTCGTGCAGCACGCCCTCGTACTTCCAGCTCAGACTGCCGCGAAAGATTTGCTTGCGCCAGTAGCGAAAGTCGGTGCCGTAACGGAGCAGGTAGGAGTCCAGAGTCAGATGCGACAGGTCAATGGCTCCGTTCACCAGATCATCGGCGTCGATCATCCACAAATAGTCTGCTTTTCCGCGAGCCAGGGCCAAAGCCTCGGTACGATTTCTGCCGAAATCGAACCACGGGCGCTGGTGGATTTCGCCGGGGACACCGCGCTTCGCGAAGTAGCCGTGGATGACGTTAATCGTGTCGTCGCTCGACCCGGTGTCCACAATGACCCAGTAGTCGATGTGAGGCGCAACCGACGCCAGCGTTTCGGTCACGACGTGCGCTTCGTCTTTGACAATCATGCAGAGGCACAGATGCGGAAGCACCGCGCTGGTTGTCTCCGATGTACCGACGCGCAATATCGTTTCATCAAGCAGAGTACTGGCAGGCGAATCGGTCACGTACAGCAGCCGGGGATAGGCCTCGCTGTAGTGGTTAACGCGTGAGTCGTGAAGGCTCGCATTCCGTGCTCCATCGGTACTTAGTACCCACCATTCCGCCTGGTGCCGGTCACCGATCGGGACTGGTGGCAACGACTTGAGGTAGCCGGCACGAGCCCACCAGAAGTTGCCGCTGAAATGCCGTGCCGGATGATCGAGAAAATTGCAACCGACAACGTCATGCGTTTGCAGCGCCGCACGCGCCTGATCATGGTTTTCCACCAAAAAATGAAGCAGCATCCTGCGCCAGTCGGTGACGGCAGCCGACGGCGGCTCGTACGATGCACCCTTGGTGTGCACGTACAGCACATGCGCATCGTGCTGAAACATGGAAAACGTTCGAATCAGATCGAGGGTTGGCGCTTCGCCGCGGCTGGCATCGGACGAATAGTTGATGAGTCGGACGCGCAGCGTGTCGTGTGTGAAACGCTCCGGCAGTGTCGTATTGTCACCGACGTTGATGATGTAGAGCCGGTCGAGGTGCGACAGCAGGCCCGCGACTGCGACTGCGTCCAGAATTTCCGACAGGATCGCGCTGTCGTGGTCGCGGGTATAGGAATGGATAAAGCAGACGGTACGTATTGACTCGCCGAGTGCATCGCCGAAGTACTTGTGATAGCGCAGCTCGGCGTCGCTCGGGTGTGCCGGGAGTCGCAACTCGTGGCGAAGGATGCGCTCGAGCGTCGGGAAGAACTGGTAGTGCTCAAGGACCTTGCGTTTTTCCCGGCGAATGACCTCGATGCGTTTTTCCCATTCGTTGTTCAGGATCGCGTCCTTGATGGTGCGAAACGCCTGCTCGAAATCATCAAGATCAACGGCAATAAAAGCGCGTGCGTCGACATACTCCGCCGCATTCGGCGCACCCCAGTAAAAGCACAGCGTCTCCGTGAGCAAAGGCTCCCAGAGCTTTTCGGTAATAAAGTTCTTCTCTGGGTTGTTTTCCGCCGCGAAGAAGTAACGGTATGGGGCGAGTGCCGCATCTTTTTCGCCCGGCGGATGTGGCCCTATCCAGCGTTCGAAGCCCAGAGGATTGTCATACGCGTACAGTTCGACGCGGACGACATCGTCATTCCTGGCTTCGATGAACTTCAGGAAATCGACCCGCTTGATATGGCCCGGGTCGAAATACTTGCCGCTGCAGATGGACGAAAGAATTCGCGTCTTGCGAATCGGCTGAGTGCGGAGTTCGTCGTACGTAGCACGCAACTGCCAGAACGCATTGTTGAGGTGACTCCGGTGGCCGCGCACCTGAAGAAACAGCGAGGGATCGGGAGCTGCCCAGTCCCCCCACGTCTTCGCTCCCCACGTCTGATGGGCCCCACCGCACCAGGGCTCCATCTGGAAGATGATCGTACGCTCCGGGATGTACCACTCGCCGGGCCACGGGCGATTGATGATGACAAAGATGTCGATATCGACGTCCTCAAAGGTCACTTCGATGTCGTTCCAGCGTAGGTCGCCTTGCGACATCCGATCCCATTCCGCGCAGAGTTGCTCAGGCGGGCACCAATCTCCCATGAGCTTGACGCGAGTGGTTTGTTCCGGGCGCTTCGCTGTTGATTGGCCCATGTTCGAAATGTCCGTCACATGGATCGCAGTTGAGTCAGCGCTGTACGTTGGTGCGCCGCCTGTTTGCAAGCGAGAGCTGGGAGCAACCGGGTTCGGAATCGTCGACCTACCCAACCCGTCGCCGCCGAACAGTTGTTGCCAATGTTGCTATTGTGCATTCTGAAATTGCATTGAACACAGTCGAATCCGGCGCGGATAAAAAACATAAAGCAGCGGCATGTTGGGGCGATTTTTCATGATAACGCATTGAAATTTGCCCCTTGCCCCTCAACAGACAAGGCTTGAGTCATCCCAGCGAGTCCGCTCACACACAAGTTCGTCCGCACCGCAGAAGGTGGCCGCAGTTGCGTCGTATGGCTCACGGCGCTCGCGATTCTGCATCGATTCATCGCTGTTGCGGACGCTCATTTTCGAGAGTTTTCGTTGACACAGTTTGTATCGGCTGATAGCCTGAAAGGCAAGCCGAATACGGCATGACTTTCGAGGGGCAGCGAATGGGTACTGAACAGTCAAGGCGTCAGTTTCTGAAGCGATCGGTGGTGTGGACCGTCACCTCGTCGTGGGTGGGGGCTTCGTTCAGTTCATTTGGGCAAAGCGCCGCGCAACTCCTGAACTATCAAGGTCGGCTTACGGACGCGGCGGGTAATCCGCGCGACGGCCCATTTGCCATGAGCTTCAGCATTCTTGGCGGCACTGTGTGGTCTGAGAGCCAGACCGTACAGGTCACGCGCGGGTTCTTTACCGTGCTACTCGGCAGCGTGACTGCGTTCCCGGCTGACCTTTTTTTTGGAGGCGCCACCGATTCGCGCGGACCGGTGCGTTACCTGCGGCTGGTAGTTGGGGGCGAGACGTTATCACCGGACATCCGGATAGCTAGCGCAGCGTGGGCGATCGGCACGCTTGCCGGAGCGACGGGTGCGACGGGTTCGCAAGGTGCGACCGGCGTGACAGGCACGATGGGATCGACCGGTTCTGCCGGCGCTACGGGCCAGTCTGGGGTGACGGGGCAGCAAGGAGCGACGGGTGCAATGGGATCGACCGGTTCTACGGGTGCGGTGGGCACTACGGGGCAGGCGGGGCAGCAAGGATCGACAGGAGCGCAAGGTAGTGCTGGAGCTACCGGAGCGACTGGGCAGCAAGGAGTGACGGGTGCAATGGGATCGACCGGTTCTACGGGTGCGCTGGGCACTACGGGGCAGGCGGGGCAGCAAGGATCGACGGGAGCGCAGGGTAGTGCTGGAACTACCGGAGCGACTGGGCAGCCAGGGGCGACGGGTGCAATGGGATCGACCGGTTCTACGGGCGCGATGGGCTTCACAGGGCAGGCGGGACAGCAAGGATCGACTGGCGCACAGGGTGTTCCGGGATCCACGGGGCCGGTTGGAACCCCTGGCCAAACTGGGCCGACTGGACCGACTGGTCCGATGGCAGGGGCGTCTGGCTCGACCGGAGCAACGGGGCCCACCGGACCAGGCCCCACCGGTGCTACTGGCTTCACCGGAGCGACCGGGCCGACTGGTCCGAGCGGAGCTTCGGGCCCTACCGGTGTGACAGGCGCTACCGGTGTGACAGGCCCTACCGGTGCGACAGGCCTCTAAGCGAATATGAGTTCAGTTAGCCAGGCGAGCGACCGATTAAGCGTATCGCTGTCAGATATGGATTCAATTTCCTCCTTGACCGACGGTTCGAAGTGTGGCGTTCGTGTGACGCGTGCTATTGAACGCGACTCGTTGCGGTTGTCGGTAACCGCTGCCGGGGCGCTGTTCGCTTTGTACTCGCCAATCGCCGGTGCGGCGAGCAGCGCATCATTTCAGATTTCCGCCAGTACATTCGACGTCGCTGGCGGCTCGTCATCCTCTGCGAGCCATCAGGTGCAGTCCTGTGTCGGTAGTGAAATCGCGGGGACGAGCGGCAGCAGTAACTTCCGCGTCGATTCCGGCTGCGGCGTTGCGCTTGGGTTTGTCGCCAATCCGCTTATGATTCAGGAGGCTGCGATACCGGTTCCCGCGATGTCTGCGACCACAACGATCTTTCTCACGGTAATCTTGGGCGTATTGGCACTGCTCCACGTTCGCGGTCGGACTGTTGGAGCGATCACCTCAGCAACGCTGCGCCCGTAGCGATATCACTCGTGTGCCACTTTGGCACATCGACCAGACCCGGCAGCATTGACATGCAGCGGTGCGTTTCGACATCGTTTAGCGGTATCTTCCCTGAAGGCAACGCTAAAACGGTGGTGCCTCGTGCTTTCTGCTCAAGGATCATCGGCCAGCAGGGTATTCAGAGGGTTGACCGATGACTTTTTCAGGAACGACTAGATTATTTTCACCGCGCGCCCGATAAACAAAATCGGGCCCGTAGGTCGATCAATCGGCGAGCCGTTGTGCGGCTCCAGCGTAATCTCGAACAGTTGATTCGGTTGCAATGGCGGCAGCTTGTCGAGTGGTATTTCCAGCGACTGACCGGGCTTGACCAGGCCCAATGAGACGGGGCCTTTCCAGTCGTCGCCTTGCGTCCAGAACTGTAGCGACTTGTCGCTGGGGACTTCCATCTTGCCGAGGGGAATGAGGCGCGCCTGTTGGCTGTTGGTGCCTGCTTGTACGATCCACCCTGGGGCTTTGTCTTGCGGCCCGACCAGGACGACCATGTAGCCCGACGCGGGCGGTTGCGAAATCTTTGTGATCACGACTACGCCCATGAAGGCTGCCGTTGCGAAGCCCGACGCCGCGAGGCCGCGCCAAAGGTTCAGGCTGTTCCACCAGTTGGCCGACGGCGTCATAAATGCACGAGCAACGGGCGTCGCCGAAACCGAAGATTCAATGCGCGACCAAAGCGCTGGCGACGGCTCAACTGGCTCAACCAGCTCGCTGAGCGGCGCCAGTTTCTCCTCCCACATTTCAACGGCAATGCGCAACGCGGCATCATTTTTCAAGCGCGCCTCCAGTCCGGCACGACTCACCGCGGACGGCGTGCCGAACACGTATTCGCCCGCAAGCACTTGCAGATCGTCTGGAGACTCTTTGGCGTTCATGCCATCCACTCCCTCAATGAGAGCAGACCGCGCTTAATCCACGCCTTGACGATGCCGAGCGGTGCGTTCTGACGCTCGGCGATTTCGCTATGCGAGCAACCGTCGAGGTACGCCAGCATAACGCTGTTTCGCTTCGGTACATCGAGCCCACTGAGGCATTCATCGAGCCGCCCGATATCGGCAGAAATTTCAAAGGCTTCTGCCATCGGCGCAGCATTGGCGACCGATTCAGCCTCAATCGCTTCGATGGCTTCATCATCCGCCGAAACCTCACGCCCGCTCGTCCGCACGACTGAAAGCGCCTGATTGCGAACCAACGTATGAATCCAGCCGCGACCCGAGCCGCGTGTGGCATCGAAACTTGCAGCTTTGGTCCAAACGTTCATGAAGGCGTCGTGCAGCACGTCCTCCGCCAGCGCGCGATCGCGCACGATGCGCAATGCGACGCCGAGCAGACGGCGGCTTTCGTGTTGAGAGATACTATGAAGGGCCTATTTGTCGCCACCGGCGCAGGCAGCTAACGCTGCGTCGCAATCAAACAATGCGGCGTCGGCGCGGGAGGATTCGGGTGATGCAGGGGAGGCAGGCAAAGCGAGCGGGTCCGGTCTATACATTGTGTTGGCTGGCGAACGCGAACAACTGGAGGAGGAATGCCGTCCCCGTCCGCCGCTGCTACAAAATGATAACTGAGCCCCGTACGACCGTGCTTGCCTTGTCTTCTGCGCCTTGATCAAGCTGAACTGGCGTGATCAAGTCACCCCTCGACGAGTGATAGGTTTGCGATCCAGAAGATTGGCCGTGCGGCCAGCCGATCAGGATGCCTTGTAAAAAATGTAGTCAGCCTGGTACTTGACGATTTCTTTCTTGCCTTTGCCGCCAGCATCGCAGGCCATCGTGGGGGCGACGCCGCCTTTAGTCGCGACGCGCTGGATGTAGGTGACACCCGTCATCGCACCTGCGCCCATCGCCGGGTTGGCCTTCACGAGTTGCGACGGAATGTTGCCAGCCCCTGCGGGAGCGACGGCGACCTGGGTGGCGGTCACTTTCGAGCCATCCATGTTTTCCCATGTCGCGGGCGGGCCGAAGTATTTGCCGATTTTCTTGCCGCTGCGGTCATTCAACGCGGCGTCCGGGCCAACGAACCCCCATTCGTATTGACCGGCCATGTCTTTCTTGTCGCGGCATTCGTAGGTGATCTCGCCGACGCCGACGGTTTCCATCGCCACCTTGTTGCCATCCGGTACTTTCACCGCATCGGGAAGGGCGGCCTGATCGTACATCGGGGCCATCATCGGCGCAGAGGCGCAAGCGGCTAGGATTGAGGAGAGTGCGGCTGCGGCGAGTGCCATCGAAAGGGTCTTACGTTGCATGAAATACTCCTGAGTGCGTGGTTGGGTCGTAGCGAAAGTTGAAAGTGGGGCTCGCTATGGTCGAACCGATGGTTCAAACACAGCGCCGCTAACTTCACTACGATTCAGGAAGGAAACTGGATGCAGTTTTTGTGAAATATTTTGCAAAAGCTGCAAAATGAGATCGTGGCTTTTCGATGAAACGACCGCTGCTTCGGGGATAAAGCAACAAAACGCCAATAGTCAACAAAGGCAAGTTATCGCACCGAGCCCCAATGCAGAAGGGCTTGCAGCCTAAAGCTGATAGTCAAATGTCCAGCGCCTTCCATCCCTCAATCCCCAGCTTCTCCAGCGTCCCAATGTTCGTCTCGGCAATCGCCAATTCGTCTGGAAACGCCGCCACCGCTCGTTCTACGCTGTCTTCGCGCAGCAAATGCAGGGTGGGGTACGGCGCCCGATTGGTGTAGTTGGTGATGTCGTCGGGTTCGGTGCCTTCGAACTGAAATTGCGGGTGGAAGCTTGCGACTTGAAGGATGCCGTCCAGCTCCAGCTCTTCGACGATGCCGTCGGCGACCCGCAGAAAATCGTTGAAATCCAGGAAGTCGGTGAGCACTTGCGGGTGAATCAGGAGCGTCGTGTCGACAAGCGCTGCGCTCGCTTCGGCCAAAAACTCCAGCTCGCGCTGTAGATCATCGGCCAGCGCTTCGGGCGTCGTGGCCGCGCTCACCACGTAACGAATCTGCCCTTTTACGTGAACGGCTTTCGCAAATGGGCACAGATTTAGCCCGATCACGGCACGCTCCAGCCAGCGGGTGGTGTCGGCGATGAGTTTTTCTGAAGCGTCTTGAGTCATCGAATGCGCACGGTATGGTACTTTCTCTGGGTGGGGGCCAGACCGAATCGCCTGCCGCATCATGTATTTGGAATATTTTCTGCTAGGCAGGTTAATCCAAATGCAACAAAAAGAGAAGTCTTCGATACAAACGCATTTAGGTACAAATCAAACATTCTTGCTCGCGTTCCGGTAGAGCGCGCCGCAATGAAAATTATCCGTACTAAGAGAATTTCATGACTTTTAAAAAAACGCTGATCGCGGCGATTTGTTTCGCCGCATCTAGTCTGGCTTCGGCCCAACAAACCCTCGTCTTCGCCATCAACGAAGGCGTCACTTATCGCGGCGGCGGCGATGCGGCACGACAGAACTATAAACAGATCGCCGACGATCTCGGACGACTGCTCAAGGCGAAAGTGCGGGTCGACATGATTGCCGACTATGCCACGCTGGAGAAAGATCTCGTGGCAAAAAGCTACGACATCGCTTTCATCCATCCGACGCACATTGCGCTTACCCCGGTAAAAAACGGGACGTACTCGCTCGCGGCGGTGTCCAGGGCGCACGTGAATTACAAGGCGTCGTTTCTGTCAAAGATGAGCGCCGAGCCGAAAACACCCGCGGAGCTCGGCAAACTGGTTGCCTCCAGTACGAAAATGATTGGCTCGCCCGATACCAATTCGATCACGGCGTGGTTGATCCGCGCCACGTTGCGCGATGCCTCGGCAGCAGCAAAAACATCAACGCCACAACTGAAATTCACGCGCTATCAGGACTCCATCCCCTTTATGGTGGAAAACGGCTTTGTCGACATCGCGGCGACCGCGTCGGAGCCGATTGTGAAGCAATGGGTGGCCGCCGGCGGCAAAGTGATCACCACATCAAAGACCGTGCCGATCAAAAATGTGATCGTCTCCAACGCGCTGGGCAAAGAAGCGTTCGATACGATCAAGACTTACTTCATTGAACTCGCCGCAAGCGCCGACGGACAGGCGAAACTTGAGCGCGTGGGCCTGAGCCAGGGATTCGTGGCGTATGACCCGAGGGCCTATGTGGCGCTCGGCAGCTGGTTGGGCCTGTAGCGCTACTTTTTTGCTTTGGCGGCGGGCTTTTTGGCGTGGACTTTCTCCGCCTCAACGTTCTTTGCTGCGCGATGGGCGGCTGGTTTCGCGGCTGGCTTGATCAGTGAATCGAGATTTTTTTCAACCGCGTCGTGAATCGGGCTTTTGAACGCGGCCATCAAAAAGCCCAGCTTCACGTGAATATTTAGTTCTTTGGCGGTCACATGGAGCGCGCCGTGAACGCCGCTCCGGGTGAAATTAAGCACATCTCCCGCCCAACTGGACTTGAGCTGGTAGTCCTTATCCAGCTTGGCAGCGATTTTTTCCGCCATCGTTTTGGCGTCGGCGAGTGTGCTGTGATGCGCGCGCCTGATTGAAAATTCCGCCATACTGTCTCCTGATTTTTTGCGTTTGCGCTATTGTCGCTGCATGAATCCCCGTCTGCAACTCGCTCTCAAACGGGCAGCGGAAGCGAGCGACGAAATCGCACGCGCTTTTACTGAGCGCGATCATGCGCTGACTGAAAAAACGGGCAATGACTTCGCTACCGAAACCGACAAATCGGTTGAGGCGCACATCGGCCGTCGCATTGCCGAGGCCTTTCCCGGTGATCGCCGGCCTGGCGGGGAGGGTGGCGAACAGTTGCTGGGCCATGCGCCAGAAACCGGCGTGCTCTGGATCGTTGATCCGCTTGATGGCACCTTCAATTTTGTCCATGGTTTCCCCTATGTCGCCACCTCCGTTGCGATTGAAGCGAACGGTGAAACTCAGGGCGGCGTCATCGCAATTCCGCTGCCGCACGAATTTTTTTCAGCGGGCAAAGGTTTCGGTGCATGGCGACATTGACCTGGTCTGTGACTTGGCCGGTGGCGACGAATATCTGCGCACCAATTAAGTGATCGCCGACACCGGCGAAGTGGCTGAGCAAATGGCGAAGATCTTGCGACCGCATGCAGCACGCACTGAATAAGGGGCATCTCTAAAACTAAAAGGCGTGAAATCAAGTAAAACAAACTGTAAGACTAATCGGGGCCATTGCTTCAATGAATGAAACTTCGCTAGCGCAGCTTGTTGCGCGTGCCAGTCGCACCTCACGTGTCCGAAGCGCATGTTTGCTTGTCGCTGCACTGACGCTAGCTGGCTGCGCGCAAATGCCCCGTCCCGATGCCCGCGCTTCAACAGTCGGCAGTAACGCCACGGGCACGGGCGTCTTCGCGCCACCGAACGACCCGGCTAGTCCCGCGTGGCGTGGCGTAAATCTTCGGTTCAAGACGCCGACTGAATATTCGTTGCGCGAGATCGACGGACGCCCCTGCATCCGCGCTGTAGCCAACGCCGCATGGTCATTGTGGGTCGCCGATGTGCCCACGGCGCTGGCGAAGGCGACGACGCTATCGTGGCGCTGGAACGTGCCCGCGCTGATTGCCGATGCTGATAATCTGGTGCCAGGAAAAGACGACGCACCCGCTCGCGTGGTCGTCGCATTTAAAGGTGACCGCACAAAGCTTGATGCGGCTGACCGATCAACCATGAATCTGGCCAAAGCGCTGGGCGGCGTTGAGCTGCCATTTGCGGCGATTCAATATATCTGGGAAGGCAAAGCCGCGCCCGAGACCATCGTCCCGAACGGCAACACTTCGCGCATCAAGAAGTTGGTCGTGAGGAGCGGCATGACAGGACTTGCCAGCTGGTTGTCTTTCACGCGTGACGTGCGCGCTGACTTTCGCCTTGCATTTCCCGGTGAAGAGCCCGGTGAAATCGAAAGCGTGGGTCTGATGACTGACACCGACAGCCTCGGCGGCACCGCAGAGGCTTGCTACTCGGACATCGAATTGCGCTGATTGCCGTTCTCTGTCGCTAGTCGAGTTTCGCGCCTGAAATTTTCACCAGTTCTGCCCACTTGACTTGATCCGTAGCAAGCTGCCTGGCGAAGGTGTCCACGCTGCCACCGGCGGGCAGATAGCCCTGTTCAAATAACTTCGCACGTGTTGCAGGATCCTGCATGGCCTTGTTCGCCTCGGCGTTCACGCGCTCCAGCACTGCGCGCGGGGTGCCTGCCGGAGCAACCCAGCCTTGCCATCCAGTGACCTGAAATTTCGGGTACCCCGCCTCGGTGGTCGTTGGCGTATCGGGCAATGCGGGGTGACGAATATCGGTCGTTACCGCAAGCGCTTTCAACTTGTTCGCCTTAATTTGCGAGAGCCCGACACTGATCGCGTCACACATGACGTCGACCGCCCCGCCCAGCAAGTCCTTCACCGCGTCGGCGCTGCCTTTGTACGGCACGTGCGTAATCTTCAACGCGTAGCTTGAATTGAGCAGCTCCAGCGCAAGGTGGGGCACGCCGCCGTTGCCACCCGACCCGAAGTTCAATTTGCCCGGATTGGCGCGCGCATAATCGACCAGATCCTTCATCGAATTGAACGGAGAATCAGCGCGTACCATCACGGCGAGCGGTAGGTTCACCAGCTGAATGACCGGCACCAGATCCTTCATCGGCGCAAAGCTCATCTTGCTGTAGAGCGCCGGATTGATGCTCATGAGCGCGATGTTGGTGTGCAACAACGTGTAACCGTCTGGCGCGCTTTTCGCGGCCGCATCACCGGCGATGTTGCTTCCTGCGCCCGGCTTGTTTTCGATGATGATGGGTTGACCCCATTGTTCGCTCACGCGCTGGCCGACGATGCGTGCGAGCACATCAAGCCCACCACCCGCAGGGAAACCAACAAGAAGTTTCACTGGCTTGGCTGGATAACCCTGCGCAGCGGCAGCCGCCATCAGCAGCGCCGTTGCACCGATCGCAATCAGTTTTCGCATCGTCTTCTCCTTGAGTCTGTGCCGTCGGCGGCATTCGATTCCCGGATGTTAATACTCGGGACAGCCATTGCGCTCGTGGCATTTCAATCTTTGCAGGGTGGTAGAGTTCGCGCTTGCGTCGTGGTGGC